>JGI24025J20009_10003093_pt1 | contig 11508 bp, 12 predicted proteins | sample Cruoilmetagenom3_FD_20009 | JGI IMG/M metagenome (IMG submission 20009) | reverse complement strand
GAATGTGGAAGAAGTCTCTTCCATCGTGGTGGACACGGCTTTCTATCCTCATCAGGAACGACGGTCGTCTTTACGACATTACTTAGATGACAGGACACTAGTGTTGCTCATAAGTTCTCCTGGAGGGTCCGGTCTCACCGCTGAAAGGATAATTAAGGCCTGTCGCAGTTATAGTGAAACAGACGAATATGTGGCGGTTGTTCCTGGAAAAGCAAAATCTGCAGCTACGATGATATGTTTTGGTGCAAGTAAGATTATGATGGGACCAACGTCGGAGTTAGGTCCTATTGACCCACAAGTTTCTATAAAAGATGGCGGACAGCCATATTCCGTTTATAATGTTATTCAAAGTTACGATAACCTATTTTCGAAGGCCGTGAAAACAAAAGGAAAACTGGAGCCTTATTTACAACAATTGGAACACTATGATGAAAGAGAGATTGAAGAATTTAGAATGGCCCTTTCTTTATCAGAAGATATAGCCATAAAATCTCTTGCATCTGGTATGATGGAGGGTATAGATGAAGATGAGATAAAAAAGAAAATAGCCACATTCTTGACACCAAAACAAACAAAAACACACGGGAGACCTATATATCGAGACGAAGCAAAAAAATGTGGTCTAAATATCGATATACTCGATCATAACAACAAATTGTGGAGATTGATTTATGAGTTATACATTCGAACAAATAGTTACGTAAATACATTTGCTTTAAAATGCATCGAAACTAAGAACCATGCGTACTCTGTTAACTTGCCACAAAAACAGGAGGAAAAAGCATGAGGGAAAAAGAGAGAACCCCTACGGAAATTCTTGAAGCGAAAGAGAATCTTCGAAAAATGCAAGAGACAATTGCGCCGTTTAAAAAGGAGCGGAATTTTGAGTACCACACAACCATTGGAGGGTGGTTTGAGTCACCTGAGTATGAGTCCAAGCATATTCTATCAGATCATTCGAAGCAAACGTGGCTATAATTTATGAGACCGAAGCCAGAAACAACTTCACCGAGGTGATCACCTATGACGGTGAGTTCGTCTCTGCCGACTGCTCACCGTTTTCATCAAGCCGTTAATATTCGACAAGCAGGGAAACCACCATCATGCGGCCATAAGACAAGTTGGTTCTATGTCATAACTCTATTTTATAGCACTTTATGACATATACCTATACACAAGAAGCAACAGCAGGCGGGCGGTGACAAAATAAGCGAGTTTCGTAATATACCGGTTGTGGCCCATAGGCCACCAGTGAAAAAAGCTAGAGAAGAAACCGATTCAGAAACCTGATAGGGACCAAATGGCCATCAAATTGGAGCACCACATCTCAAAAACGTTTTGTATATCTGTGATAACTATAAAACCACCAGCGAAACGGTCTTGTTTTGATGAATTCACTTATTTAAAAACGGATCAAAATAAAATGATGTGAACTCGACTATTCCATAGTATATGGTATCCGAGCGGTCTAACGCGCTCAAGTATCAGTTATATGGAAAAGAACATTCCCATAATAATAGGCGAATTAAAGTTTCGACAGGCGGCGGCGGTTTCAGATACAATTATGGCAGGTGCCGGTTTATATCTCCGGGTTAGTGGGGTTTGGGATATAAAACCGGTGGGGTAAACTAAGTTGCTTTGTTAGGAAAAAGAGAGTGTCGGGGTGGCTTTTGAGATTTTTAAAGTGATTTAAATAAAATTTGACCCTGGAAAAGCTTTTCGGCTCTTACCCTCTCTTGATCTTTTCGTACAACTCTACACTTGATCTTATTCCTTCTGCCCTTCCGGCTTCTTGCAAGTAGAGCTTATATCGCCTCTCCAGGAGTTATCCCCTCCCAGCCGCCCGGTGGAGCGTCGATTAGGAGTTCACCGTGGTATGGCAGTTCCGATACTTCACAGCCGTAGACCCAAACGATGCCCTCCCCACCGGTATCGCTATTATGAGACCAGGTGGCAGGATCGGAGTCCAGTATGGTGTACTCTCCTGGCGGCAGCTCCAAATTGAGCCTGACCGACCAGTAGGCGCCGGGAACGCCGCCCATCCCCGGCTGGCCAGAGGCGGGCCACATACCCCATACCTTGCCGTTGCTGTCCTGGATGCCGATTATTCCAGGAGTCTGGCCCTGGCCGTAGTTCCAGTGGTAGGTGCGAATCTCGGTGATCGAGTAGGATCGGTCCAATGTGAACTTGGTGGGGTTCGGGGGATTGTTCTCGACTGCGCCCAAGGTGTTGCGCTCGAAGATCAGCACCTCCACTACCTCCACCGCCTCCTGCTCCTCCACCTTCTCCTCCTCCTTCATTGAACCAGTGCTCTCCCCGGAAGTGGTTGGCGTCTCATGCCCATGCCCCACTCCTTCCTCCTCTCCAAGGTCCAAGGTGCCCACCAGGCTGGGCTCAGAGCCGTACCACCCGACCGGAGAGAACTCATTTTCCCGCCGGACTTCAACTCCGAGGAGAGGCGATCGCCCGGGCGCAGGGCCACATTCTGGAAGGAGACCACCTTCGCCTCGGAGTCGCCCTGGGGCGTGATGACGTCCAGATCCATCTTTCCGTTGCCGGTGCCCGTAATCTCCAGAGTGTAGTCGAGATCCGAGGGCAAGAGGTATATCTCCACCTCACCGGAGGCAACGACCTCTGAATCTGGGATCTCCACGATCACCATTCCGTCGACCCCAACTTCGTCGAGTAATCTGCTAAAGCTTTTTTTGATTTTGATCCGTACTTCGGAATTTTCTGGCAAGCCCAACTCCTCCAATGGTTTCAAAACATCATTCTCATATATATCGCTTTTATTTGCATACTCCTCACCAGAGTATCGTTGGGGTACAACAACTAAAAGTATTGCTCTCTTTGCCTTTCTATATAATATATAATTCGAGTGAATCCGACCTAAGCGAGGATTTGCTCGTTTGCAACCATTGTGACAAATAATATCATCTCATCGATAATAAACTTTGTGACGGGTAGGTGAGCAGTTACGAATTATGCATGAATGAACCTCGGTCATAGCGCCGATTCGATCTTCTCTGCAACATCCCTCACCAGTCCATCCCTGTTATCTCTCGTCACCGTCACCAACAGGAACGTATCTCTGATCTTCACGGCCAGAGGATGCCTGGACTTCGCCTGGACCACCACCAGCATAGACTTCCCGGACCCGAGCGCCGTCTCTACAGCCTCCACGAACCTGGAAGAAAAAAGCTCCATTGCGCCGATCTCATCGATCACCACGATATCCGCCATGAGAACCGCATCCTCGATGGCCGCAGCCCCGATCTCTTCGAGGTCGTGGAGGTTGACATGGTACCTGCCCAGCCGGGGGCCGGCGCCCTCCAGAGAGGCCAGGGTTCCAAGGGCGCCGCACCGCAGGTCCCGGAGCTCGAAACCCACCCGTTTCCCCCGTACTCGCACGTCTTTGGTCAGCATGCCACCAACAACGCAGTCCAGTTGGTCGAGGCTCTTCATCACCAGGGTAGACTTGCCCACGCCCGGCTTCCCGGTCACAGCCATCTGGATGGACATGCCTCCGCCCTCATCCTCTGCACGTAGCGGCTCAGACTCTCCACGTCCTTGATCTCCCGCCGGACCATCCTCTTGAGCCGATCCCTGATCCACAGATCGGCATGGGCCCGGGTACACAAAAGGTGCTTCTCCATCAGGCGGGCCTCCTCTTCACCGGCCCGGTCCCAGTCGGTGAGAATGATTATCTCACCGAAGTTTTGGGCCGCGTCTTCGGCCACCTCCAGGGCGGGCCTCTCGGCCGCCGTCATTATCGTCCCTTCGATCCCTAACTCCTGCAAGGACCGCCGATCCTTGATCCCCTCCACGATTATGGCTGCGCCGCCATCCGAGGCCTCCCGGAGCTCCTCGATCAGCCCCTCCAGCGCCTCCAGATCGCAGGTCGCCCTGACCGTGCCTGGAACCTCGCGTCTGCGCCTCATCGAAGGCCACCTCTTCCCGCCAGGCATGCCACGACGTTCTCGATCTCCACGCCTTTTACCAGTACAGTCTTCCGGGAACTCTTCTGGCCGCCGATCACCGCCACACGATATCCAGGAACGTTGAGGAGAGATGCCAGCTCCCGCGTCAGCTGAGCGTTGGCCCTTCCTCTCGTGGGCTTCTCCGTGAGCCTGGCCTCCAAAGATCGGCGCCAGGGATTGAAGCCGGAGGGGATCGACAGCTTGCTGGCGCCGGGCACCACCTCGAACCTTATGGTGACACCTTCCGGGTGTTTATCTACCGCCTCACCTATCTGGTCTTCCATCTGCAGAGTGGCGTTATCCCAACGACATAAAGCTTTACCCGGATGACAGGTTCATCTCATAGGGCAATCTTAAAATAATCCAACGACGATGAAGGTTAAGGTTTTTATGCGGATCAGGCAAGTAGTCGTGCTGGCTGATGAGTCTCGCGTGGTGAAGGATTTTCTCACCGACCTGGAGCAGCTCGGGTTGGAGATAATCGAGTCTTCTGTTGCCGATATGATGAACGAGATCGCCACAAGTTCTCAGACGATGAACTCGGAACGTCTCGTGGTATGCGATCCTGGTTTTGAATCAAGCCCTCCAGGCCTGGCTATCACCAGGCATGCCATAGGAGAGCGCTGCGGCATCCTGGTCGGCTCTGCACACTTCGAGAAGGTGCTGGAGGAGATCAAAGAAGGCAACCTCACGGAGGAGACGAGAAAAGAGCTGGCTGCCCAGGCCCTCTGCAGCTGTATAGCCCAGGAGGCAAAAGAGCTTGAGGCCCTCCAGAGTGATCGGTACAAGGTCCAGATCTACGAGAAGGTCCAGGATCTGAGATACGGAGAGAACTGGCACCAGGCATCGGCCCTCTACCGGAAACTTGGAGGCACGGGCCTCTACGAGGCGACCAAGATCCAGGGCAAGGAGATGTCCTACAACAACGTGGTCGACGCAGAGGCCACCCTGGAGATGTTGATGGACCTGACCGAGTACGACGGGGTCAGAGACGATAGGAGACTGGCGGTGATAGTGAAACATGCCAACCCTTGTGGCGTAGCCTACGGGAACGATCTCAGAGAGGCCTACTGGCGGGCCTTGGCCACCGATCCCAAGAGCGCCTTTGGAGGAGTGATCGGCTTCAGCGAGCCGGTGGATGAAGATATGGCCGAGGATATGCGCGACCATTTCATCGAGGTCATGCTGGCACCCGGATACGAGCCCAGCGCCCTGGAGATCCTCGGCGAGAAGCCAAACCGACGGATCCTGGACATCGGCACCCTCCTGGAGAGGAAAGAAGATCTGTACACCGGATGGTACGGAAAAAGCATCTTCGGTGGGATGCTCTTCCAGGACTACGACACTTCGGACATCAAGAAATGGAAGGTGGTAACAGAACGAGAACCCACACCGGAAGAGACGAGTGCGCTGAGGTTTGCATGGAAGGTGACCAAGTATGTGAAGTCCAACGCCCTGGTCTACGCCACCGAGAACCAGACGATAGGGATAGGCTCAGGCCAGGTCAGCCGGGTGGACTCGGCACGTTTCGGCGCGGAGAAGGCCGACGAGCACGGCCTGGACACAAAAGGAACGGTCGCTGCGACGGACTCCTTCTTCCCCTTCCGCGACGGGCTGGACGAGACGTACCGAGCCGGAGCTGTTGCCGTGGTCCATCCGGGAGGATCCATCAGAGATGCCGAGGTGATAGATGCTGCCAACGAACATGAGATGGCCATGGTCTTCACCGAGATGCGCCACTTCAGACACTGAAGTTATGGTGCTGAAAAATATTCTCTGTGGTCAGAGGGTCCGCAGGCTGACCGCAGCAGCTTTGGCCTTCTTTTTTCTCATAAGCATCTCCAGCGGTATGCTAATACCTGTAGACAGTGACGTCCAGGCGGCGGTAGACGGAGCCGATCCCGGCGATATCCTCGTGCTGAAAGCGGGCCAGTACAAGCCCTTCACCGTAGACAAAAGCCTGACCGTCCTGGGGGTCGACGGCCCTGTGGTCCGCGCCCGGATCCAAACCCCTGCCATAACCGTCAGGGCCGACCGGGTCACCATATCCGGGCTCAAAGTGGAAGGAGTTCCCAAAGATGCGGATGCCAAGTTCAGTTATTACATGGAGACCTCCGACAGAAAATCCCACTATGCACTGGACATGCCCAACGCAGCCATCCTGATATCATGCAACGACGTGACCATCGAGGACAGCGAGATCGATGGTGCGGAGGTAGGGGTGCAGGCCGAAGGCGCGGCCAACATCACGCTCTGGAACGATACGTTCCAAAACTGTGATAGCGGAGCGAGGCTTCTGGACTGTCGCGGTGGCAGGATCGAGGCGTCTCGGTTCGGCGAGTGCAAAAAGTACGGCGTCTATGTGGAACATTCGAGCGAGGTATCGCTGGTGGACAACGAGGCGGCGAACATCTCCAGCGCAGGCATGATGCTCAAAGAATCGTCTCGCTGTCTGGTGGAAGGTAACTACTTCTCGGGCAACTGGCAGGGGCTCGTTCTCTGGAACTCGTCTTTCTGCGAACTCCGAGGGAACGAGGCTTACAGGAACCTGTATTACAGCATACTGATCACCACAAGTTCCAACAATACCGTCATCGGGAACCTGGCCAGAGAGACCAGCCGAAACGAGCGCACGCAATCGGGGATGGGGATCGCTCTTCTCGATAACAGCTCCCATAACCTGGTAGCGATGAACACCGTAGAAAAGAACCACAACGGCCTGGACATCGCCAAAGGCTGCCAGTTCAACCTGATCTGCGGCAACGATGCATCGGACAACTGCAATGGGATCCGGCTGGACAAGAACCAGAACAACCTCGTATACAAGAACAACTTCTGGAGAAATGACGCCAACGCCTACGACAACGCCAGCCACAACTTCTGGAACGCCACGGCGGGCAACTACTACGACGACTACCGCGGAAGGGACGACGACGGCGACGGTTTGGGAGACGATGCTTACTGGATACCAAAAGGCAGCTCCCGCGCAGTGGACTGGCATCCTCTGATCGAGCCCGCTGGAAAAGATATCGATCTGGTGGCGGCGAAGAACGACCTGTGCGTCTATGCCGTCTACCAACCAGAGGAGAAGCTCCCCTATCGCATAGAGGACCGGACTATAGTAATAGACTCCAGGCCACCTACCACATGGTGGCTCTACGTCCCGATCTTCACCGGCTCGACTATGGACCGCAGGGTAGCGATGGCAGAAAGCGCTGCCAGGTAGCTGGTCTTGGGGTTGCTGGGCGAGGGGACGTTCTCCACCCTGGTGGTGATCCGACCGAAGTCGCCCTCCGCGGTTATCTGATGCATATTCACCGCGATCCTCGGGTCGGCCACTATCCTCACCTCCACCCCGCCCTCGGCGATCAGGCTGAGGGTCGCGGCCACGTTGACGTTTGCCGGGAAGGCTTTGACAGCCTCTTCTGCAGGACCCTCGAAGATGACCATTGGACCGGATAGGGTCTTTAGGTCTATCCCTTTCTCCTGGATATAAGGCACGCCGACGAACCCTGCAGGGTTCTTGGTGGTGGTGAGGGTGATCTTTCTTATCCGGCCGATGCCAGCAGACTTGAGCCCGTCCAGGCCGGAGATAGCTCCCGAAGGGATGTAGATCTTGCAGTCGTTCTCGCGAGCGAGCCGCTCCAGGTTATCGTAGAGATCCCGATCCAGAAGCGCACCGACGCTCATGATCATAAGGCTGCGGCCCTTTTCCAGTGCTGCTCTTGCCACCGTGGGAACGGCCTTTTGGGAGGCGGTCTCCACCACAAGATCTGCAAGGTCTACCAGCTCCTCCAGGTCTGCGATCTTCGGGCAGATGCTCAGACCATCTACCAGCTCTTCTGCGTATTCCTGGTTGCTATCGTAAACTGCCACCAGATCGGCCGAGATACCACCCCGGTCTATCGCCTTCGCGATCTCGGTCCCGATGGCGCCGCAGCCGACTACACCGATCTTCAGAACCATCGCAGCCTATAAATCAATTGGAGAACAAAAGCATTATGGTATGCTGCGGTCAGTGCTGGAACGGCTGGTGGTAGAAGACCTGGGTGAGTGGGACGATTCCAGCACCATTGTTCCCGATACAAAGGCAGAAGCCCTGATATTCTCCAGGGAACGGTGCGTGATCTCCGGTCTGGAAGAAGCGGGAGATATAATGGGATATTTCGGGCTGGAGCAGGAACCCTTCGTTTCGGAAGGTGATGAATTAAGCGCAGATGCCGAGGTGATGAGAGTCAGGGGTCAGGCCAAGGCCATCCTCCAGGGGGAGAGACTCGCCCTGAACTTCCTGAGCAGGATGAGCGGGATCGCCACTCTCACCCACGACTGTGTACGAAAGGCAGGGAAGGTACGGGTAGCCTGTACCCGCAAGACCACACCAGGCTTCAGGATATTCGAGAAGAAGGCGGTCGTCGCCGGTGGTGGAGATCCCCACAGGCTCAGCCTATCGGACGCGGTTATTATAAAAGATAACCATCTGAAACTGATGGGCCTGGAGAACGCCATCCTCACCGCCAGGAGCAAGACCAGTTTCACCAAGAAGATCGAGGTGGAAGTGGAGAACCTAAAGGACCTTCTCAAGGCGGTGGAGATGAAAGCTGAGATCATCATGTTCGACAACATGAAACCTGCCGAGATTCAGAAAGGGGTCGATCTCCTGGAGGTCAAAGGCCTCAGAGAAAATGTAATCCTGGAAGCCTCAGGAGGGATAAAACCTGAGAATATCGCAGAATACGCCTCCACCGGCGTAGACGTGATATCTCTGGGAGCCCTTACCAAGATGGCGAACTGGATCGACTTCAGCCTGGAGATCGAGAGATGTCTATGAGTAATATCAAAAAAAACATATATCAGATAAATAGTCTTGTTATTCTGATCAAGCTGCGGTGAAAGGACATGCGTCTGATCTATCTGGCTCTGCTTGTACTATTGATCGCGCCGGTGATGGCCGATTCGGACGATGATGACGATGAGACAACCTCTCGCGAGTTCACGTTGAAGGTGGACGAGGGGGTCAAGATCGGTGACTACAGAATGGAGCTGATCAATGTTGTATCGGTCATGGACGGGCTGATAGAGGTGAAGGTCTGGAAGAGAGTCAGCGAGTTCGAGGACTGGAGGGTGATGGAGGAACATCGGGACTCCAACTTTGACGAAGGTGCCGATCGTGGGGGGCTAACCCTCACGGTGATCGAGATCTTCGATGATGAGAGCGTCAGGATGAGAGCGGAGTACAGGGATGATTATGGATATCCGCGAAAGTATACCACCGAAAGAGGCCTGGCACCCAAGAACCTGCCCGAGCTGACCGTGGAAAAAAAGTTCGATAGGACCGATATCAGTGTAAATGACGAGGTGAAGGTTACCATCACCGTGAAGAATGTGGGAAACGATACCGCTCGTAACGTTTTGATCTTCGAAACGCCGCCGTTGTCCCAGTTCAGGTACCTGGCCGGCTATCCGCCCAAGATCAAGAGCCAGCTAGCTCCTGAGGAGTCTGACTTCGCGGTCTACTCCATGGTGGCGGTAACCGAAGGGGAGGTACCGGTACCTGCACTGGTGGTAAGCTACACAGATGCCAAGGGGAACATCGCCTCTGTGAGCTCGTCATCCTTTACCATAAATATCAAACCCAGGAGGAAACCGAACCTGGATCTGATCGTGGAACCCGTGCCCCCGATCGAGCACGGCGGAACGGGCGTCATAAATGTCACCGTTCTCAACAAAGGCGAGGCTAGCGCCTATAGGGTGGAGATCAAAGGAGAGACGACCCCGGCCGACGGAGGCATAGAGGTAACCGAGGACAACCTAGGAAAGACCTACTTCGAGATAGCCCCAGGAGCTTCGAAAAACTACTCGGCGACGGTCAAAGGAAGCCGGAGCGGGAACTATACCGCCACCATCAAGGCCAACTATCAGAGCGACGAAGTGATCATGCAAAAGGAGGTCTCTTTCGAGATCATTGTCCTGGAGAGACCGTATAAATACTTATACTTCGTCCTCGTATTACCTGTATTATTAGTGGCGTTCTGGATATTCAGAAGATATAAAGAATATAAGTATTAAAGTAAATCAGCATACAAGGGTTAAAAAAATATAGTATGAGGACATTTGGAGTTAAGAACATGCGGATCGGGTGCTTATGTTGAACGTACTCATGATAGGGGTCGGCCAGTGTGGAAACAGGATACTGGATGCGATTAATAAAGAAGCCTTCGGCGGATCTACCAGGCTGTCCAAGTACTACTCGAGACAGAAGTTCCCCAGCCGGGTTGAGACCCTCGCCATCAACACCGCGATGAACGACCTGAAAGAGCTGAGGTTCACCTCGGCCAATGACCGATTTCATGTTCCCAACCTCCACGGCGTTGGTGCCAACCGGTCGGTGGGCAAGCAGGGGTTCTGGAATAATCAGGACATGATAATGGACGAGATCGGGAAGAGAGGCGACTTCGACATAGCTTTTATGATCTCCTCGGCTTCCGGCGGGACGGGTTCGTCTTTTTCACCATTATTGATCCATGAGCTGAAGAACCAGTACAAGAACATATCGGTGATCGGGATCATGGTTCTACCTTTCAGGGAAGAAGGATCGATATACCTCCAGAACGCCGCCTTCAGCATGCGGGACATGATGGAAGTAGAAACAGACGGTCTGATATTGGTAGACAATCAGTACCTCAAGAGGATGGGTGGGGATATCGCTACCGCCTACGACAAGATCAACAACATGGTAGCTCAGCGCATCCTATTTCTGATAGAGGCCCTCGACAGCGAGATGCTCTCCGTGACCGACCTTGGCGACTTCAAGACGGTAATGCGCGGCGGCACGGGGATGGGGACCATGGGTTTCTATCAGGCCGACAAGAAGACACCCTCGCTGGCCTCGGCGATAGACAACAGCCTGAAACCCAGCACCCTCCTCTACCCGTCGAACGTCTATGAGGAGGCTGCGAGGGCGATGATAATCATCCAGGGGTCAAAGAAATACCTGGATGTAGATGTGATAACCACGGTCGTGGAAAAGTTATCCTCCGATATAGGCCATGTATTCAAGGGGATCGTGGTAAAGAAAGGACTTCCCAAGGTCCTTTCTGTGTTCACGCTGGAGCAGGCTCCGGAGCTGGAGCAGATGTACGCTCTGGCGGCCCAGGCCATCCAGGAGGAGAAGAACCGGAAGAACAGAGCCAAGAAGCAGCTCGACGATGCCTTCGCATATATCGAGGACCTGGAAGAGATCCACTGATCAACATTCGTAGTTTCGACCTATTTTTCTTCGGCGGATAGGACACATCGACCCCTCATGCGCTCGCCAATGAGCCTCGTATCTTTTATCTTTTGTAACTACTCAGGTATGTTGATTGGTCTCCCGATTGCGATCCTGTACTTTCTGGTTGTACATAAAGTATAACTTTATGTGCTCAAGTAAATGTGAGCGTAAGCGAACATTTTCTTGCAAGAAAAATAACCGCGGAGGGCGCAGAGGAACGCAGAGCATTTAACCATTTATTTCCCCTCCGCGCCCCTC
>JGI24025J20009_10003092_pt1 | contig 11510 bp, 9 predicted proteins | sample Cruoilmetagenom3_FD_20009 | JGI IMG/M metagenome (IMG submission 20009) | reverse complement strand
ATTAAAAACCCGGTTGATCTCGATTCTAATAGGGATGTTAAAAAAGCTATTTTGAGCGCTGAGGAAAAACTGGAAGGCAATGGACGCGTGCTCTTACGCCCCTCTGGCACTGAGCCGGTGATCAGAGTGATGGTCGAGGGAGATGATGCCTCCCTGGTTGGCGACCTGGTTCAGCAAATCGCCGATACAGTTAGCGAACAAGTTGCTTAAGTGCTTAAAAACACAATGCTTCGAGATATCTTGTATAAGTGTCGTAACTTGGTTAACATGGCCGCCGTTTTCAGAGGGACACAGTGGGTGAGCGAGGTATGCGGAGAGTGATGCGTAGGCCTTTGGTAGTCGGTAACTGGAAAATGAATGGTTCGCGGTCTGGATCAATTGAGCTGGCTGGGAATATTGCCAAAAGTTTTAGTGCCGGTAAAGGGCGCGTTGAATGCGCGGTCTGTCCATCCGATGTTTTTCTTGCCGATGTTTCCGCGACACTTGCTGGTAGTGGTGTTGGCCTCGGTGCGCAGAATGTTAGCCAGTATGAAAAAGGTGCCTACACAGGTGATGTGTCGGCCAGCATGCTGGCAGAGTTTGACTGTAGGTATGTGCTGGTTGGTCACTCTGAGCGCCGCGCCTGCTTTGGTGAGAGTTCAAGCCAGGTGGCTGCAAAATTTTTGGCTGCGCAGGGCGAAGGGCTTGTCCCAATATTATGTATTGGTGAGACGCTTGCTGAACGGCAGGCCGATAGAGCCTTTGAAGTTATTGCTGAACAGTTAGATGCGGTGGTTGAAACTGCTGGTCTGGATGCTTTGGTCGCGTCTGTTGTTGCCTATGAGCCTGTTTGGGCTATTGGCACCGGCGAGGTGGCAAGTCCGGCACAGGCTCAGGAAGTTCTGGCTTTTATTCGAGCCAGTTTGGGTGAAAAAGCCGGCGCTATACGCTTGCTTTACGGTGGTAGTGTTAACGCAGAAAATGCTGCGCAGTTATTCGAACAAAAAGATATTGATGGTGCTTTGGTGGGCGGCGCGTCGCTGCAAGCAGAGCAATTTATGGCAATTTGTCAAATGGCGGAGACGTAATGGAAAAGGTAGTGCTCGTTGTCCACTTACTGACAGCTTTCGCCATTATCGGTATGATTTTATTGCAACAGGGTAAGGGTGCTGACGCAGGCGCTTCCTTTGGTGCAGGCGCCTCGCAAACCTTATTTGGTAGCGGGGGTACCTGGAACTTTTTTAGTAAAGCGACGGCTATTCTGGCGACCTTGTTTTTTGCGACCAGTTTTGGCTTGGCGATAATTGCTAAAAACTCAGCGGGTATTGATGAAGAAGTATTGCCAGCCATCGAGTTGTTAGAGGCGCAGGTGCCAGTTGTTGAAGATGATAGTGCTATCCCTGTGCTTGAAAGCGAGTCGGGTGAGGCGGAAGTTTTTGAGCTGCCAGTGTTAGAAGAGTCCTCGGGCGACCTGGTTTTACCCGCGGAGCCGGCTGCAGAGTAAGTAGCAATTGTAAGTTGATAACGGAGCCGTAGTTTTCCTCAGCTACATTTTTGTCGGCTCTTTGATGTTTGGCTAGAAAGTTTTTGCCCAAGTGGTGGAATTGGTAGACACGCTATCTTGAGGGGGTAGTGGCGTAAGCCGTGCCGGTTCAAGTCCGGCCTTGGGCACCATGTTAAGCCCTCGGTACAGTTGGTGTATCGAGGGTTTGAGTTTTAAGTTTTATCTTGGTTGATAGTCTGAAAAGCCTTGACGCCTGTATGCTAAAGCCGTAAAATTTGCGGCCCCTGAAACGAGCGATTTACCAGAATCGTAAGCGGGGCATCGAAGAGACTGGCAGTGTTAGTCTGATGTAAAAGTTTTTTGTTGCGGGGTGGAGCAGTCTGGTAGCTCGTCGGGCTCATAACCCGAAGGTCGTAGGTTCGAATCCTGCCCCCGCTACCAAATTCTACGCCTTTGCGGTGTAGCGCGCGAAGCCCCTGTTTACAGGGGCTTTTTGTTATTGGAGTTGTCAAAAGGCAACGTCGGGCATTTGGCTCGTAAACGAAGGTAAGGTAAATGGCCCTGGGGCAAGACGCTTTACAAACGCTGATTGAGCCGGTCGTGCAGGCTCTGGATTGTGAGCTCTGGGGTGTTGAGTACTTTCGAGCAGGCCAACGCAGCGTATTACGGGTTTATATTGATAAGACTGATGGCATTGATATCGAAGACTGTCAGCGTATTAGCCGCCAGCTTGGTAGCGTATTTGACGTTGAAGACCCAATAGGTGGTGAATATACCCTTGAAGTATCTTCCCCCGGTCTCGACCGCCCCCTATATACGTTTGCCCAGTATGAAAAATTGGCTGGTGAGCATATCGATTTGCAATTGCGCTTTCCCTTCGAGGGGCAGCGTAAATTTAAAGGCTTATTAAAAGGTGTGGAAGCTGAGGATGTTGTTCTTGTGGTGGGTGAGCAAGAATACTTGTTTCCGTTTGAGAGTATCGAGAAAGCGAAGGTTGTGCCCCAATTCTAAACCAGGGGTAGGAGAGGCTTGCAGATGAACAAAGAAATATTTCTAGTCGCTGAAGCAGTATCAAATGAAAAGGGTGTGTCGAAAGAAGTTATCTTCGAAGCGATGGAGGAAGCCCTGGCGATGGCAACCAAAAAGCGTTACGACGAAGAGTCTCATATTCGTGTGGTTATCGATCGTGAAAGCGGTGATTATGAGAGCTTTCGCTGGTGGGATGTGGTCGATGATGACTCGCTGGCAGAACTCGGTACCCAGTTCACTCTGGAAGAAGCTCACGAGAAAGATGCCAACCTTGTCGCTGGTGATACCTTTGAAGAGCAGGTTGAAAATGTAAAATTTGGTCGCATTGCGGCTCAGGCTGCGAAGCAAGTGATTGTGCAGAAAGTGCGCGATGCTGAGCGCGAACTAGTCGCAGCACGCTATGAAGGGCGGGTTGGTGAGCTCGTCAGCGGTACCGTGAAGAAGGTCACCCGCGAACACATTATTGTCGACCTGGGCAACAATGCAGAGGGATTACTGTCCCGCGAAGAATTGGTAGGTCGCGAGGTTTTCCGCATTAATGATCGGGTGCGCGCCATTTTGTTTGCCATCCGTTCCGAGGGGCGTGGTCCTCAGTTGCTGCTCAGTCGTTCCTGCACAGAAATGCTGGTTAAACTTTTCCAGATTGAAGTGCCTGAGATATCCGAGCAGGTCATCGAAATTCGTGCCGCCTCTCGCGACACCAACGGTGCTCGAGCAAAAATAGCCGTTAAGACAAACGATGGTCGCATGGACCCCATTGGTGCCTGTGTGGGTATGCGCGGTGCTCGTGTGCAGGCGGTATCAAATGAGCTAGGTGGTGAGCGGGTCGATATCGTGCTCTGGGACGACAACCCCGCCCAGTTAGTTATCAATGCTATGGCACCGGCTGAAGTTGAGTCCATTATTGTCTACGAAGAAACTAACACCATGGACGTCGCCGTCGGCGAAGAGAATCTGGCCCAGGCCATTGGCCGCGGCGGTCAAAATGTGCGCCTGGCTTCAGAGTTGACGGGTTGGGACATCAATGTCATGACCACGGCAGAAATTGAAGCCAAGCAGCATGATGAGGCGGGTGATTTTATTGAAAATTTTATGGCGAAACTGGATGTTGAAGAAGACGTCGCTGCCATTCTAGTAGAAGAAGGCTTTACCTCGGTTGAAGAGGTCGCCTATGTGCCGCTGGAAGAACTGCTGGCAATTGACGGTTTTGATGAAGAAATTGCCGAAGAATTGCGGGCGCGAGCTAAAGATGCACTTTTAACAAATGCTCTGGTTCACGAAGAAGAACTGGCTACCGCAGCACCGGCAGAAGATTTGCTGGCCATGGAAGGCATGGATCAAACCTTGGCCTGTACGTTGGCTGCAAGTGGCATTATTACTATGGAAGATCTGGCCGAACAGGCGGTTGATGAACTGCTAGACCTGGGCGTTGATGCCGAACGCGCTGCCGAGTTAATTATGACGGCCCGAGCGCCGTGGTTTGAGGAAGACGCGGGTTGATTCAAAGACCGGCAATGGCTCAAGACAAAACACTGAGGAAAGGCAATGGCTGAAGTTACAGTAAGTGAACTCGCCGGTGTAGTAGGCGCATCCGTTGAGCGTTTGTTGACACAGATGAAAGAAGCGGGTCTCCCGCAAACGTCGGCTGACGCCAGCGTTTCGGATGAAGAAAAGCAGACGCTGTTGGTGTATTTGAAAGGCCTGCACGGTGAGAAGGGCAGCGCCCCGAAGAAAATCACCCTGCGTCGAAAAAGCATTGGTACCTTAAAAGCTGGTGCTGGTCGCAAGTCCGTGAATGTTGAAGTGCGGAAAAAACGCACCTATATCAAGAAAGATGCGGAAGAAGCGGTACCCGAGCCAGAGGCTGTGGCTGAACCCGATCTGGCAGTAGAAGCTGAGCCAGAAGTCGAAACGGTCGAGACTCCAGTCGCTGAAGCTGTTGCAGACGTCGAGCCGGAAGTACCTGCAGAAGTTGTAGCGGAAGCCGTTGAACCTGAGCCCAAAGCTGAACCAGAGCCCGAAGTTGAACCAGAGATAGTTGCAGAGCCAGAAGTAGCTGCGGAACCTGAAGCGATAGTTGAGCCCGAAGCCCCCGTTGAAGCGGTTGCCAAACCAGAAGCCCCAAAGCGACCTTTACACACGCCCTCGCGTTTAGTTGACGATGTCGAGGCTAAGCGTATCGCTTCAATTTTGGCGCGTAAAGAGCGCGAAAAAATTGCCAAGCAAGAGCTCGAACAGCGCAAGCTTGAGAAAGCTCAGGAAGAAGAAGCCAACAAGGCGCGTCTGGAAGCTGAGCGGGCGGCTAAAGCCAAGCCAGCAGAAGCGGCCAAACCGGAAAGCCCTCTTGCACGCCTCGGTCGCGTACGTGAAAAACCGGCGGCCGAAGAAGAGCAAAAGACCCGTCGTAAAAAGACAGCCAAAGGCTCGCGCAAGCAACGCCCTGAAGACCTGATTAAAGAAGCGGATCTCGATCGCGCAGAGAGTCGCAAGAAAGGCCCGCTGCGCTCTGGTGGTCCCGTTGTTAAAGTCAAAAATGTTCACGTTTTCCAGAAGCCTACCGACAAAGTTGTCCACGAAGTTGAGATTGGCGATACGATTGTCGTTTCTGAACTGGCGTCTAAGATGGCGCTTAAAGCCAACGTCGTCATTAAAGCATTGATGAAGATGGGCACCATGGCCACCATCAATGACAGTATTGACCACGACACAGCCAGCCTCATTGCTGAAGAGCTGGGGCATACGCCCGTCGTTATGTCCGATGGCGTCGAAGACGAGCTGCGCGAAATGATGCAGGCCGTTGAGGCCTCGGCTGAAGAGACGCGAGCGCCGGTAGTGACTGTGATGGGTCATGTCGATCACGGTAAAACATCCTTACTGGACTATATTCGCGAATCTCGTGTTGCCTCTGGTGAAGCTGGAGGTATTACCCAGCACATCGGTGCCTACCACGTTGACACACCCCACGGCATGGTGACTTTTCTTGATACACCGGGACACGCGGCGTTTACCGCCATGCGCGCACGTGGTGCAAAATCTACCGACGTGGTGATTTTGATCGTTGCTGCGGATGATGGTGTGATGCCGCAAACTGAAGAGGCGATACTGCACGCGAAAGCGGCGGGCGTGCCGATCATTGTCGCGATTAACAAAATGGACAAAGAGGGTGCCGACCCCGAGCGCGTTACTAGCGAGCTGGCGGCCAAAGACGTCATCCCCGAAGAGTGGGGTGGTGATACGCAGTTTGTTAAAGTTTCTGCGCACACTGGTGAAGGCATTGAGGCCTTGCTGGAAGCCGTTTTGTTACAGGCAGAGCTTCTCGAATTGAGGGCGCCGACCGATGGTGTTGCTCAAGGTGTGATTGTTGAAGCCCGAATCGAAAAAGGCCGTGGTGTGGTTGCAACAGCACTCGTTCAGTCTGGTACCCTGCGTAAGGGTGACTACCTGCTGGCTGGTGGTAGTGTCGGTAAAATTCGTGGCATGAGCGACGAAGCTGGTAAGGCTATTCTGGAAGCCGGGCCTTCGATTCCTGTTGAAATTCTCGGCCTTGATACGCCGCCCGATGCCGGTGACGACTTCGCGGTCGTGAGCGACGAACGCAAGGCGAAAGAAGTAGCCCAGGCGCGGCAGCAGAAAGAGCGGGATGATCGTGTTGCACGCCAAAAAACCAATAAGCTGGAAAACATGTTTGCTGGCTTTGAGGGTACAGAAAAGAAAATCCTCTCCGTACTGGTTAAGGCTGATGTCCGTGGCTCTCTTGAAGCCATTCTAGCTTCACTGGCCGATATTGGTAACGAAGAAGTTGCGGTCAATGTGGTCAGTTCTGGTGTCGGCGGTTTGACTGAGTCGGATATCAATTTGGCGGCTACCTCGGGTGCCGTGGTTGTCGGCTTTAACGTACGAGCCGAAGTGTCTGGGCGACGGCTGGCTGAAAGAGAAGGTATTGAGATTCGCTATTACAGCGTTATCTACAATCTGCTTGATGATATTAAAGACGCCCTGTCGGGCATGCTCGAGCCCGAAATTCGTGAAGAAATTGTCGGTATTGCCGAAGTGAAAGAAGTCTTCAGTTCGCCGAAGTTTGGCCAAATTGCCGGCTCGATAGTTACTGAAGGTACGGTTTACCGCAACAAGCCGATTCGTGTATTGCGTGAAAATGTTGTTATCTACGAGGGCGAGCTGGAATCCCTGCGTCGCTTTAAAGACGATGTTAATGAAGTGCGCAGCGGTACCGAATGTGGCATCGGCGTTAAAGACTACACCGATGTTAAACCAGGTGATCAGATCGAAGTCTTCGACGTGAAGGAAATTGAGCGCAGTCTTTAATTGATCTCCCGTTAATTGATCTCCCGTTAATTGATAGTCCAGTTAAGAAAAGAGGCGACTGAGTAGTGCCGAGAGAATTTACCCGCGCTGAGCGCGTTGCCGATGCTTTGCAGCGCGAGTTGGCCGTCTTGATTCGTGAAGAGATGGGCGACCCCCGTGTCAATTTTGTCAATATCACCGCTGTCGATGTCAGCCGTGATTTGGCCGCTGCGAAAGTGCACGTCAACTATGTCGAAGCGCGAGAGAAAGCAGAGCGTGCCGCTGGCGTTAAAGTGCTCAATGGCGCCTCCGGTTTTTTGCGCACTAAGCTGGCCAAGCGTATGCAGTTACGCATTGTCCCCAGCTTGAAATTTATTTACGACGACAGTGGCCGCCGTGGTCAGGAATTGTCAGCGTTAATTGATACTGCACTGGCCGCAGACAAGCACATTGAAAACCAGCCGGGGGACGAATAGTGGGTCGCCGCCGCCAGCGCCCTCGCGGTAGGCCCGTCGATGGCATCTTAATACTCAATAAGCCCCAGGGCATTACTTCTAACGATGCTCTGCAGCAGGTTAAGTACTTATTCTATGCCGCCAAAGCGGGGCATACCGGTAGTCTCGACCCACTGGCTACAGGTGTGTTGCCTGTTTGTTTGGGTGAGGCGACCAAGTTTACCCAGTTCCTACTGGAGGCTGACAAAACCTACCAAAGCACATTTTGTCTGGGTATGGCGACTGAAACCGGTGATTCTGACGGTGAAACGGTAAGTACCACTGACGCCTCTGCTTTAACACAAGCTCAGTTGGAGCAGGCTGTTGAGGCTTTTCGCGGTGAGATTCAGCAGATTCCCTCGATGTATTCAGCCCTCAAGCATAATGGTCAGCCACTGTATAAGTTGGCGCGTCAGGGTATTACCGTTGAGCGCGAAGCGCGCGATGCGACCATTTACAGTTACGAAATATTAGCTTTTCGCCAGGGCGAAAAAGCGGAACTCGATGTTGAAATCAGTTGCAGTAAAGGCACTTATATCCGCACCTTGGCCGAAGACCTCGGCAAAGCAGTCGGCTGCGGTGCTCACGTAACTCGGTTACACCGCACCGTGGCAGGGCCCTTCCGTGAGGAGGAGTCGATTACCCTGGCGCAATTAGAAGCTTTACGTGAGGGCAAGCGCGGTGAAGATCTTGATTTTCTTCTCAAACCTCTCGATGCGGCGGTCAGTGATGCCATCGCTGTCGAGCTGACCGAAAGCATGGCATGGTATTTCCGCCAGGGCCAGGCAGTGATGAGCCCCGAGGTCTATCGCCAGTCAGAAGAAGGCGATATAGTGCGCATCTTTCATACTGACGGTGACTTTATGGGCGTCGGTGAGGTATTGGACGATGGGCGTGTGACGCCGCGTCGTTTGGTGGCAAGCGCGCAATAGACCGCCTCAGTCGTTTAACGACAGTGTCGGTTGCTATTAGCGGGTTTGCAATTGGTAGCTGGAATAATCCAGCGTAATTAGGCTATCTGTAAATATGCGTGGATAGACCCGAATAATGAGCATATTGGAGAAAGTAAAATGGCATTAAGTGCAGAAGAGAAAGCAGCAATTGTTAAAGATAATGCGCAGGCAGAAGGGGATACAGGTTCTCCCGAAGTACAGGTGGCATTGTTGACGGCGAACATTAATAAACTACAGAGCCACTTTACTGGCAACAAAAAGGACCATCACTCACGTCGTGGTTTGATCCGCATGGTTAACCAGCGTCGTAAATTGCTGGATTATCTGAAAAGCAAAAATGCTGAGCGTTATACCCAGCTCATTGCGAAGCTCGGATTACGCCGATAACTCATTCCACTAACGGCCCCAACGGGGCCGTTAGCATTTATAAATAGGTGAAAATAGTGAATCCCGTAAGTAAATCATTTCAATATGGCAAGCACACGATAACGCTGGAAACCGGCCGTATCGCCCGCCAGGCCACCGGTGCGGTGATGTGCAGCATGGACGACACCATGGTGCTGTGTACCGTTGTCGCCCGCAAAGAAGCCAAGCCCGGTCAGGACTTTTTTCCGCTGACTGTTAACTATCAAGAAAAAGCCTATGCAGCTGGCAAGATCCCCGGTGGATTTTTTAAGCGCGAAGGTCGACCCAATGAAAAAGAGACACTGACCTGTCGTTTAATCGACAGACCCATTCGTCCTTTATTCCCGGCGGGTTTTAAAAACGAAGTACAGGTTGTGCTGACAGTGATGTCGGCCAATAAAGATGTTGATCCCGATATCGCCTCTTTGATTGGTGCTTCTGCGGCACTGGCTATTTCTGGTGTGCCCTTCAACGGCCCAATCGGTGCTGCTCGAGTCGGCTACAGTGATGACGAGGGTTATATCCTTAACCCAACGTATTCTGATCTCGCCACTTCTGATCTCGACATGGTTGTCGCCGGTACAAAAGATGCCGTGTTGATGGTTGAGTCCGAAGCTAAAGAATTGTCAGAAGACTTGATGTTGGGTGGTGTACTTTATGCCCACCAGGAAATGCAGGCGGTTATTCAGGCCATCGAAGAGCTGGTTCGCGAAGCTGGCAAGCCCGTTTGGGATTGGCAGGCAGCGCCTGAAAACGTCGAATTAACGGCGGCTCTTAACACAGCCGTTGGCGCTGATGTTGAAGCGGCTTATCAAATTACTGACAAGCAAGAGCGCACCGCGCGTCTCGACGAAATCCGCGATAGCGCTATCGCTCAGCTCGTTAGCGAGGAAGGTGAGGTCGCTGCAGAAGACGTGCGCGAAACCTTCAAGAAGTGCGAGAAGAAAATCGTTCGTGGCCGCATCATCCGTGGCGAAGCGCGTATCGATGGTCGCAATAGCACCACCGTTCGCCCCATCGCTGTCGATGTTGGCATTCTGCCCAAGGTACATGGCTCTTCGCTGTTTACCCGTGGCGAGACTCAGGCCATCGTTGCCGCGACATTGGGTTCACTGCGTGACGCGCAGAATATCGATGCTCTCGAGGGCATGAAGCGCGATGCCTTTATGCTGCACTACAACTTCCCTCCCTACTCGGTGGGTGAAGCGGGCCGCATGGGTGGCACCAGCCGTCGTGAGACCGGTCATGGCCGCCTGGCGCGTCGTGGTATTGCTGCCGTCCTGCCCAATGACGACGACTTCCCCTACACTATTCGCGTGGTTTCAGAGATCACTGAATCTAATGGTTCAAGCTCTATGGCGTCAGTTTGTGGCTCCAGCCTTGCCTTGATGGATGCCGGTGTACCCATCAAGGCACCCGTTGCCGGTATTGCCATGGGCCTGGTTAAAGAAGACGAAGGCTTTGCCGTACTGACCGATATTCTCGGTGATGAAGACCACCTCGGCGACATGGACTTTAAAGTGGCTGGTAGTGCTGCCGGTATTACCGCCCTGCAAATGGATATCAAGATCGAAGGTATCACCGAAGAAATCATGCAGGAAGCGCTGACCCAGGCATTGGCAGCCCGTTTGCATATTCTCGGTGAAATGAACAAGACTCTCGCAGTCAGCCGTGACGATGTTGCTGAATCGGCACCGCGCTACCACACACTGAAAATTGATCCGGACAAAATCCGCGATGTTATCGGTAAAGGCGGCGCAACCATTCGCATGCTCACTGAAGAAACGGGTGCGACTATCGACATTGAAGACGATGGCAGCATTCGTATCTACAGTGATGATCGCGATGGTTTGAAGGACGCTATTTTCCGCATCGAAGAAATCACCGCTGAAGCTGAAGTGGGTCGTATCTACGATGGCACAGTTGCTCGCGTTGTCGACTTTGGTGCCTTTGTAACGATTATGCCCGGTACCGATGGTCTGGTGCATATCTCGCAAATTGCCCAGGAGCGCGTTGAAAAGGTCTCTGACTATTTGTCAGAAGGTCAGCAAATCAAGGTTAAAGTCCTCGACGTTGATGCCCGTGGCCGTATTAAACTGTCGATGAAAGAAGTCTCTGAAGCGGAGGGTGGCTTGCCACCTAAAGCCCAGGACGCTGCGCCAGCGGCTGAGTAATTCCTTACTTTAGTTCAGCAGTTAAAAAACGAGGCTTAGTTGCCTCGTTTTTTTTGCCTGCTTTCTTTGCTGGGTTTTTGTTGCTCGGCTTTCTTTACTTGATAATGACAATAAGGCTGGAGAACTACATGAACATTCAGGGTTTATATCGCGGTAAAGCACAAATTCTCAAGCCTTCCAGCGAATACACGGGCATTTACAAACAGTCTGTTAGTTTTGTTGAAGTGGATGAACTCGGCATTGAAGGCGATGTGCAGGTCGATAAGCGCTATCACGGCGGCCCCGATAAAGCGCTGCACCAATACTCTCTGCCCAGCTACCGACGAATTATCGAAGCCTATACGGAACTGGGTGGCGTGGCAGTGCCGGGTTCCATTGGTGAAAATATCACCATTGCTGAAATGTCCGAGGCGACGGTGTGCATTGGTGACAAATACCGCTTTGGCACCGTACTGGTACAGGTATCGGAGCCTCGNCGACCCTGCTGGAAAATCAATGCGATCTTTAAACAGAGTGACTTAATGGAGTTTNTAGCACGTGAGGGTATCACCGGCTGGTACTATCGTGTGCTCNAGGCCGGCGAGATTAGCTTGGGCGACGCTGCTGAATTAGTTGAGCGTCCTAATCCTAAAGTCAGTATTGATTATTTCAATGCCATTTTTAATAGTGT
>JGI24025J20009_10003090_pt1 | contig 11512 bp, 3 predicted proteins | sample Cruoilmetagenom3_FD_20009 | JGI IMG/M metagenome (IMG submission 20009) | reverse complement strand
TCCGGGGATGCCAACTGGAATCCAGACTGTGATATCTATCCTGATGGAATCATTGACTTTGAAGACCTGATGATTTTTGCAATGCATTACGGGGAAAGAGAACAAGTTGTTTGGACTGTAATGGTCTACTTAGATGGTGATAACAATCTGTATGATTTTGCATGGTCTGATTTAGGTGAAATAGAATCTGTAGGCTCTACAGACGAAGTAAACATAGTAGTTCAGCTTGATTCCTATTCTAATCCTGGAACATATAGATATTATGTTACTGGTGTAGAACAGGGCTCTACTTTCCCTTATTATTCAGCTGATATAGTACAGACTTTACCGGAACAGAATATGGCTGATCCAAATGTGCTGGCTAATTTCATAAACTGGGCTACTACCAATTACCCTGCTGAACATTATCTGTTAGTCTTATGGAATCATGGTGGTGGATGGAGGGATAAAGATGTTCTTCCCAAAGGAGTTATCTGGGATGATACCAGTGGTGATTTTATGACTATGATAGAATTATCCCAGGGTTTGGAAGGAGCAAGTGAACAGATTGATATCATCGGATTTGATGCCTGTCTGATGCAGATGGCTGAAGTAGCTTATGAGATTGGCAGCAGCTTGACTAATCCACCCAACTATGGTATTGCTTCCCAAGAACTCGAATGGGGTTATGGCTGGCCTTATGATGACATTCTTAATCATCTAACTTCAAATCCTACAATGAATGAAGCAATTCTATGTGAAACAGTGGTGAATGATTATATCAACTATTGCGGAACTCCTGCCACTCTATCGGCATTTCACGTTACCCCTGAAATTACAAATAATAGTTTAAATGCAATTAACAACCTTGCAAATGCATTAATAAATAGTACGTACCCCTCTGAAATTGCTACCGCAAGATCATCTGCCCAAAGTTATATGGGCTACCCAGAATACAAAGATTTTTATGATTTTGCTCAGAGAATATATAATACTGTTCCTGATTGCCAAACGGAAGCAGAGGAGATTATGAATTATATAAATGAATTTATTATTGCAGAGGCTCATGTTGGTAGTGAAGTAGAAAATTCTCACGGACTATCTATATTTTTACCCGATAATCCAGGTGGATACGATAGTAACTATGATTCGCTTAGACTTGCTATTGATACTCAATGGGATGAATTTTTGCAAAGCGGTGAAGGCATAGTAACTGGTGTTGAAGCCGTAGCTTGGACTTACCAATCCTCCATGAGTAAGCTTCAAGATAAGATTACCCGATTAGAAGAAGAGGGTAAGCTCCCTTCCACTTATCACTTTAATGAACTTACAGAAGCAAAGAAGGGAATTACCGGTTATGCAATTTATGTAGGTTGGCATGGCTATTATGAAGCTACTGGTTATCGAGTCTATCGGAGTGTCAACGGAGGAGATTATAGTATAATACTTGATGAAGAAATTTCTGGGTATACTTGGTATGGCAGGTGGGATAATGATGTATCTCCTGGCAATACTTATTCCTACTATGTTACTGCCTACGGTAATGACTGGGAGACTGATCCCAGTGAAATTATTACCAGAGGTACTTGGCTTCCTCCTTGTTCTTTGATTAGCCCATCCGATCAATCGATTATTACTGATGCCAACCCCATCTTTACCTGGAATCCGGTAGGTTTAACAAATTTTCCTTATGAATCTACTATATATTCTGGAGAGAGCGATCTTTGGATATATGACGATACTGCTGAGGAGAAAGTTTGGCATCCTTACTTTGATGATATGACTACCTCTACTATCGTTTATAATAGCGATAGTCAAGCAACTCCTTTGGTTGCTGGACATAGCTATCTGTGGCAAGCTAGTGGCTATGGTTTTGACCACAATGGATATTTGATTGCCATGTCTTTTAGTGGAGACTGGGACTTTGTTTATAGTGGAGGAATGCCAGCGGGTATTACTAAGATTTATGCAAGAGCTGAGACTTATAATTCATCAAAAATGTCCAAAACTATGTTAGATGAATTAGGAAAAGATAAAACTTCATCAGCTTATTACTTTAACGAACCTGAGGAATCAAAAGATACTGGGATAAATTATTCAATTTCATTAGATTGGTCTGCTTACTGTGAAACTACTGGTTGTGGTTATAGAGTGTATAGAAAAATTAATGAAGGAGAATACGAAATAGTCTTTTCACAAGATGCCCCTACCGGCTATGATTGGTATTATTGGTACGATAATGAAGCAGAACCGGGGAATACCTATTCTTACTATGTCACTGCCTATGGTACTGATTGGGAGACTGAACCGAGTGAGATTGTAACCAGAGATACCTGGTTACCACCTTGTTCTTTGATTAGTCCTACTGATGAATCTATTATTACTGATTCTAATCCTATATTTACCTGGAATCCGGTAGGTCTTTCTGTTTCAGATTTTCCCTATGGTTCGATTACTTCTGGAGATACTCGATTTTGGGTATATGATGATACTATTGAGGATGAAGCCTGGTATATCCGATTTGAAGATGATCTAATTACTTCTACTATTACCTATAATGATGATGGACAGGCTACTCCATTGACTGCCAATCATGCCTATTATTGGAATTCCCGGGCTTATGGTTATGATGAGAATGGAAATTGCATTGCTGCATCTGGGAATGGAGATTGGAAGTTTATTTATAGTGGAGGGACATTGGCAGGTATTACTGATGTTGAAGCAATAGCCCGCACTCGTCGTGCATCAAGCATGTCTAACAATTATCTTAATAAATTAGAAGAAAGTCGACCTGGACAAGGATATTTCTTTAATGAACCTGAACTATTAGAAAAAGCTGAATTAAACTATTCAATTACATTATCTTGGGCTGCTTATTGCGAAACTACTGGCTGTGGTTATAGAGTGTATAGAAAAATCGATGAAGGAATATATGAAATAGTCTTTTCCCAAGAGGCTCCTATCGGCTATGACTGGTATGGGTGGGAAGATGGTGAAGCAGAACCAGGTAGTATTTATTCTTACTATATTACCGCCTATGGTCCTGACTGGGAGACTGATGCAAGTGAAATTGTTACCAGAGATACTTGGTTACCTCTCTGTACACTTAATAGCCCTCCAGATGGTACACTAACTAATACTAACCCTACTTTTTCCTGGACTTCATGGGTGCCAGATTTTCCTTATGGTCCTATATGTTCCGGAGGTACTTGTATGTTGGTGTATGATATAAACACCCATGAATATGTCTGGGACATTTGTTTTAATGATCCGGATAATTCTACTGCTACTTACGATCAAGATGGACAGGCCACTCCTTTAATCCATCAACATACTTATACCTGGCATTCTTGGGGTTATGGATGTGACGAAAATGGGGATTGGATTGCTACATCTGATAGTGAGCATTGGGAATTTATGTATGTCGTGAATTTATGATTCTTTGTATTAAAATTATCATAGAAGGTGTTTCCCTTCTTGTAAAAAGAGGAGGGAAACACCACTAAAAGGAATAGCTTGATTAAAAGTAAATAAAAGCATCTTAATGGAAGAAAGTAAAATACCATGAAAGAAAATCATCTCTTTTTAAAAGTTATAATCCTATTTATCTTTTTATTCTTATTCTCTGCCACTTCCTTAGCCTTAATCCCCGGTGACTTCGGCAGTGCCAATAATGGTCCCCCCGATGGAGTGGTAGACTTTGAAGATCTGATGATATTTGCCTTAGCCTATGGCTCTATTTCTGTTGATACCAACTGGAATCCAGACTGTGATATCTATCCCGATGGAATCATTGACTTTGAAGACCTGATGATCTTTGCTATACATTATGGGGAAAAGGAAAGTTCAGTGCATAATCTTACTAAAGATACTTATTACAACACTATTCAAGCAGCTCTTAATGATGCAGATAATAATAATACCATTGAAGTTGCTGATGGTACCTATGATGAAAGTATTGTATTTCCATCTGGTACGCTAATTGTCTTAAGAAGTGTCAATGGACCTTCTTCAACTATCATCCGGGGAAATGATGGCTTAAATACGGTTACTTTTAATAGTTCTCCCGAAGGAACCATTCTGGAAGGTTTTACCATTATTCACGCTGATGGACTGCTGGGAAAAGGAATATACAATGAAGGTTTTTTGACTATAAAGGATTGTATTATCTCTGATAATGTGGATCATGGTGATTATCTACGCAATAGTTTTGGTGGGGGGATAAAAAATGATGATGATGGTAATTTAACTATAATTAGAAGCACTATTTCCGGCAATGATAGTCCTTGGGGTGGTGGAATTAGTAGTTTTGGAGAAATAACAATTAGCGAAAGCATTATCTCAGGTAATACTGCACCTTATGAAGGTGGAGGAATATTAAATTCTGGCAAATTAACTATCACTAACAGCACTATCTCAGGTAATACTGCTAATGAGGGTGGCGCAATATATAATGTTGGGAGTAACATATCAACTATTAGTGGATGTATTATATCCAATAATTATCATATAAATTTTGGCGGTGGCGGTGGCGGAATATATAATGCTGGCCCATTAACTATCACTAACAGCACTATTTCAGGTAATTATGCTGATTATAATTCTATGGGTGGCGGAATATATAATGTTGGCCCATTAACTATCAATGACAGTACTATTTCTGGTAATGTAGGAGGGCATTATGGTGGTGGTATAATTGGTCGTGGGGAAACAATAACTATCAATAACAGCACTATTACAAACAATTACGCTGATTCTGGTGGCGGAATAGCTCTACTCAGCTCAAGTATAACCATTAGTGGAAGCAATATTTCTAATAATTCTGGCGGAGGTATATATTTTAATCCTACAGACAACGATGATGTAATGTTAAATGTTACAGGAAGTTTTATTTGTAACAATTATAGTGATCGGACTATTTATTATGGAATATATATGTACAATACAAGTATACCATTTGAAAATCTCATCATTGGCGGGAACAATACAAATGAAAAGAACACTATCTGTGGGAACTATAAAATTGGCGATAGTCCTTCTTTGGACAAGCAGATAGGAGATTATCTTTATGAGAATCTTTACGAAATCTACAAGGACACCAACTACATCTCCGCAGGTTGTACAGTAATTCCAGATGAAACAGTCTATCGAGCTTTTCTTGTGGGAGTGGGTGACTATATTGAGGATACATATGACCTACCTGAGCCCCCTTATGATGTTGACCGAATGGATTATGTCCTTAGTCAATGTAGTTTTGGTCCATCAAATACCCAATTTTCAATTATTTCGCCCATAAAAGACCTTTCCGCTACCAAATCTGCAATTTTACAGGGAATTGCTTCTGTCTTTTCTGGATCAGACGATAATGATATTTCATATTTTTACTTTAGTGGTCATGGTTATTTAGATTCAGGCACTAATATTTCTTATCTTTGCCCAACTGATACCACTCTTGTTCTAGATTTAAATACCATGATAAGTATAGATGAATTAGAAACTGCTTTAAGTGCTATACCTGGAACTAAAGTGGTCTTTATTGGGGCTTGTCATTCCGGGGGTTTCATCGGAAAGGGGAGAGAAGAAGTAATAATCTCCAAAGAAGAATTGGGATATTTTAATGAGGAAATTATTAATGTCTTTTCCCATACCCCATCTAAAAGACTACTTACCACCAATCAATATCAAGTTTTAACCTCCTGCCGTTCTGATCAAATAAGCGGGGGATGGGAAGATCCATCAGTGGTGGATGGCCCCTTTGGGATTTTTGACATGGCTCTATGTGAAGGTGGTGGTTATTTTGGTAATTACCCGGCAGATACAAATTTTGATAACAAAGTGAGTTTGAATGAAGCTTATCTTTATGTAATAGATTGGGTAAATGATTTTTTTGAGGGTCTTCCTCCTTTGGATGTTGATCTACAGGATGTTCAAGTCTATCCTAACGATTCAACTTTTGCAATTATAGAATATTAAATTTTAGTTAGCTAGTTAGTATGACAGGGGATGTCCGCGTTCCCCCTCTAAGGTAGTAGATTATTTTTAGGTTCAGGATTAAGAACCATCACTACGGAAAGGAGCAGTACCAGTGATGCGAACGCTATCTGTGGGAGGAAGCCAAGCTAAAAAGTAAATAAAAGTTTGTTTGGTTAAAATCTATTTAAAAGAGGTAAAAGAATATGAAACGGAAATATCTATTATTGACTATAATTCTGTTTATGTGCCTATTCTTATTTTCTACTCCTTCCTTAGCCTTAATCCCCGGTGACTTTGGCAGTGCCGGGGGTGGTCCCCCTGATGGTTGCGTAGACTTTGAAGACCTGATGATCTTTGCTATGGCTTATGGCTCTACTCCTCCTGATACCAATTGGAACCTGTTCTGTGATATCTATCCCGATGGAATCATAGACTTTGAAGATCTAATGATCTTTGCCATGCATTATGGGGAAAGTTCAGTACATAATCTTACTAAAGATACTTATTACAACACCATTCAAGCAGCCCTTGATGATGCAGACAGTGGTAATACCATTGAAGTTTCCCCTGAGACTTACTATGAGAATATCGACTTCAACGGAAAAAATATCACCTTGCGAAGTATCAATCCCGACGATCCCGAGGTGGTAGCCTCTACCGTCATTAATGGAGGAAAGAACGGAAGTGTGGTGACTTTCTCCAGTGGAGAGGGAAATGGGGCAGTGCTGCAGGGCTTCACCATTACAAACGGGAGTGGAACAGAGGAAGAACCAGATTGGATTTGCGGCGGGGGAATTTATGTGTTTAACTCCTCTCCCACCATTATCGGGAATATCATTAGCAAAAATTCGGTAGACCTTGTCGGAGGTGGAATTTATATGCGTTATTCCTCCTCTAATATCACCGGTAATACCATCATCGAAAACTCGGCAGTGCGTTGCGATGGCGGTGGAATTTCTATGCTTAACTCCTCTCCCACTATCAGCGGTAATGCCATTAGCGGGAATACGGCAGAAGATGTCGGTGGAGGTATTGCTATATGGCACTCCTCTCCCACCATCAGTGGAAATACTATTACCGAAAACTCGGCAGTAGCTAGCGGTGGCGGGATTTGCGTTTCCTCTAACTCTTATGTGAGAACTACCGACGGAAATGACTGGCCCCGCAATAACAAGCCACCCAACGAAGAAGATACCAACACCTATTCTGGCAACACCCACGGTGATCCACCGGGTTATACCGAAGGTGCTGATGTGTATTTCGAATGTATTCTCCCCTCAGCACCTACCTTATATAATCCAGGTACCTCAGTAGTCTCAGGTACAACTTATACGGTAAGCTGGTCTGTGGTAAGTGGGGCAACCAGTTATGTTCTGCAAGAAGCTACTTCTTCTGACTTCACTAATGGACTCCAGGAATATCCTGTAACTGATACCAATAAGAGCTTTTGCCATACGGTTAGTACTACTACCTATTACTACCGGGTAGCAGCTGTAAACGACTGTGGTCAGAGTGATTGGAGTAATGTGGAGGATATAGATGTTGCACCTCAAACACAAGAGCCAATAACCCCTGGTGGTATGGCTTATGTGTGGTATGATTGGCCTCAACTCCCAGTAAGCGGTTTCTATAATTTTGATATTCTTTTAACTATTAATGTAGACCCTGGTGTACAAAGTGCTTATTACTGGGCACACCAATTCCATTTCAAGAATGGAGATGGTGGTTATATGGGGCTGCAGACAAACGGTTGGATGCAAGGTGAATGGATAGGAAAGATGGTTATCTTTTCCACCTGGGAAGCTCTAGAAGCAGAACCAGGTCCCGGGGCATCATGTGAATGTTTTACTGGAGAGGGTGTAGGTTGGAGTTGTAGGATACCATATGAGTGGGTAGAAGGACGAACATATCGTTTACGTATATGGGCACTCGGTGTTGATGAGCAGGAGAATGAATGGTGGGGCGCTTGGATTATAGATACATCTTTTAATCAAGAGACATATATCGGAAAAATTAAAGTTCCAAGTTCCTGGCAATGGCTAGATGATTATTCAGTAGTCTGGGTAGAATATTATGGACAGGTAAATGATTGTGATTCTATCCCTTATGCAAAAGTACGCTTTGAGCAGCCTGTTGCCGATAATGGAAGTTTTGTGCCTCAAAATCTTACTCCTATAATTGGGACAACTTGCACAAATGCCCAGATAACCCTTTTAGAAAATCAAGGGGTAATTTTTGAGACTGGCGGGCTAACCTTATACTAACTAAATGATAGGTTCATTGTTTTGTTTTTTTAAAATTTGTTAGCAAAAATTGAAGAGGATAGAAAAAAATATAAGATAGAGATAAGGTGATTTGAAATGGCGAAAAGATCATTTATCATGATATTATTTTTGATTTGCATCGGTTTAGTGTGTATTAGTGCGCAAATCCTGGTGATGGCCATAGAAGTCCCTTTGTCATCATATTATTCGAATTCAAATACAGACTGGTGGCAGTATCAATTTGATAATTACCCTGACTATACAAATCATAATTGTGGTCCAGCTTGTTCAGCAATGTTAATTAATTATCTAAGAGGAAAAGGAATTACAACTACTTATAATTCATCTATCTCTTCAGCATATCCAGAGGTTCATTGTTATGCAAGATGGGATTACTGCATAGCTAATGGACATTCCAATGGTTATGATAATTCTGATTGGTCTAGTCCTGGAGCAACAACAGAACAGATTATAAGTGCACTATCCTCTGAAAATATTCAGACTCATACTTTTACTGGTTACGATTGCTGGAGTGATGGAAGAGGAATAACGAACCTTCAAAATGCTATAGATCAAGGTAAAGTTTGCATATGTCTTGTTGATCCCTCTTATTATCGGGTTACAGATTGTCATAGTCATTGGGTAGTTGCTTATGGTTATGATAGTAATTATATATATTTAAATGATCCAGGATATATTACAGGCGAAGGATTCCAAGCGAGTAAATCTGATTTTACCGATGCCTTGTGGTATGTAACAGAACTTTCTACTGTAATTGTTTCTGATATTACTATTTATAATTATCCAATTGTAGATAATTTCAGTGTGACTCCTACTTCAATTACTTTAGGTGATTCGTTTAATTTTTCTTATACAGTGTCAGATGATAGTGGTTTACAACAAACCGAATTATGGAGAGTTAATGATGTTGGTGGTGAGCCGGGAGATTGGGATACCTCATATAATCCTATTTTTACCAAAGTACTTTCAGGTCAAAAAAATTATTCCGGATCTTTTAGAGATACCCCAGATACTCCTGGTACTTACTGGTATGGAATGCATGTTGTAGATACTTCAGGAAATTGGAGTGTTGAACCAAAACCTCCTGGACCAATTGTGGTTACAGTAACTAATCCTACTCCAACTATAGATATCTCTCTTGAAGAAGTTGAGGTTTGTAAAATGAGTTCATACAATCCCGATACCAATAATGTTTCGGTGAATGTGAAATTCAAAAATATTGGAGAAGTTGTAATAGATTCTTTTCAAATAGAATTGTATATAAATGGAGAACTAAAACATGTAGAAAAAGAAGATAACAAAAATTTAAACCCTGGAGATTCTGGTAATAGTATTTTCTACTGGACTTTAAGTGAAGATGTTTGTGGTGATAATATGAAAATGGAAATAAAAATAACTGGTGTAAATCCCGTTGAGTCTAATGTTAATACAGAGAATAATAGTAAAACTAAAAATCTTTCTATTTATTATGTAACCTTTAATATCAAAGAAGAGACCTATTCTTTCAAAAATCCTGGATTTAATGATTGGCCAAAATTAAAATCAACCCTTGATGAGTTAGAACCTCTCATAAAAGGAGTGTGTTTTTGGGCTTTGGGAAAAATTCTTTCTTTGAAAGGGGTTTGTTATGGGATGGCTTCAACCGTTATAGCTTATAAAGAAGGCACCTTAACTATACCTAATGGGGGGTCTGTTAATGATTTAGAGTTTACCACGCCAGAAGTAAAAAAAAATATATTAAATTATCAAAGCAATCTTTCAGCCCTTGGTACCCAAGCATATAGAACGAAAGATCAGATAATGAGTAATTTTCCTTGTATTTCTGATGAATATCAAAAAATTGTTAATTCTCTAAAAGAAGGAAAGCTGATGATGCTTACTCTAGGTGAAAGTGGTACATTTAAAGCACATCAACTGGTGGCATATCAATGCATAAAAGACAAAGATACAAATATTACATATGTATATTTTTATGACCCAGATGGTCCAGGTTACGAATGGATTGGAGAGTTATATCCAGAAACATTCTTTTTTTCTTCTTTTGCCGGCGATAATTATGATATGCTCTGGACAGAGGATCTTAAGCCACTGCCACAAAATTTAATTGAAGAATACTTTAATGATTTAGTTAATCTTATATATGATGGTTTAAAAAGTGCAGGACAAGAACTAATTAATGTATTTTCTTCAATAAATCCTTTTAAAAATAAAGATGGGGTTATTGAAGATACTTTAATAACTGATGAATATGGAAGGAAAATAGGCTACCTTGATGGAGCTCCAGTTAATGAGATTCCTGATGGTGTAATAGAAACATTTGGTAATTTTCAAACTTATCAAATACCGTTATTTCTTAATTACGATATTCAAATTAAGGGCAAAGAGCAAGGGGTATTTGAACTACACCTAACTAAACCTAATCCCGATGATACAATGCTTAATCTAATTTATCAAGATGTGTCGACTGAGAATAATTCTGAGGCATCTCTCACAATTGGTCCCTCAGTTACCGATTTTACTATACAGTTAGATCAAGATGGTGATGGAATAGTAGATGAGATTAAGGATCCGGACTTTATTGAAGGAGTGGCACTCTTAATTGGTGACTTTGGCAGTGCTAGTAGTGGTCCCCCTGATTGTAAAGTGGACTTTGAGGATTTGATGATCTTCGCCCTGGCCTATGGCTCTACTCCTTCTGATCCAAATTGGAATCCGGTCTGTGATATTGCTGGCCTTAATGGTTCTCTTATTCCTGATGTGGTCATTGACTTTGAAGACCTGATGATCTTTGCTATGCATTATGGAGAAACTTGTGCGGATTAGTAAAATATTTTATCTAATTTTTTGAGAGATACAAGGTGTTTCCTCATCCTTTAAAGGATAAGGAAACACCTAAATTAAAAAAATAAAATATTAAGGAGGAATTTCTCATGTCTTACAAAAAACTAATCATCTCTTTACTCATCTTATCTCTTATCCTTATCTCTACCGGTTGTTTGGGTAAGCTATTTCCCGTTACTCCTGAAGTTACTCCCCCAGCCGGGACAGCAGGAGTCCTCTACTTAGAACCAGCCAACCTTACCCTTACCCCCTCTGAAGACTTTACCGTAGAACTTAAAGCTACCTCTATCACCAATCTGAAAGGCTATTCAGTCACCCTCTCTTATGACCCTGCCCTTATAAGCCTACAAGAGGTGACAGAAGGTTCTTTCTTCTCCGAAAAGGGTAAGACCTTCTTCTATACCCAGGAAGACCAAGATACTATCTTAATCGAT
>JGI24025J20009_10003089_pt1 | contig 11513 bp, 13 predicted proteins | sample Cruoilmetagenom3_FD_20009 | JGI IMG/M metagenome (IMG submission 20009) | reverse complement strand
CAGGGGCGTTAGCCAGTTGCGCAGCGCCCACGCCAGAGGTCGTCAAGGAGACGGTGGAGGTCCCCGTCGAGGTCACCAAGATAGTCGAGATGCCTTGCCCACCGGGGGAGGCAGGCCCGGTAACATTAGAGGTGTACGATCCTACCGGTGCCATCGAGGTAACACAGCTCTTCTCACCTCGACTGGACACCCTGGAGGGCAAGACGATCTGTGAAATATCGAATGAGTCCTGGCAGGCCGATAGGACATTCGCTTTAATCGAGGAGGTGCTGACAAAGCTGTACCCTACGATAAAGTTTATCCCCTGGACTGAGTTTCCCAGCGGGACTGATGTAATTACAGCCGAGTCGTCGGGTATAGGTGACCTAGTAAAGGCAGCGGGGTGCGATGCCGTTATCACCGGGAACGCCGGTTGAGGGTCATGCTCCACGGCAGCCGGTCGGGCTGCTGCAATGGTTGAGATAGCGGGCATCCCCACGATGGTGCTTACGCGGAAAGGCTTTACACAGGTCGTGGGCAATGCGTATGCTGGTTTCGGATTTGCCCCCGAGGGCCCCTCGGTTCACGAATTCCCTCTAGCGATGTTCGAGCCGGTAGGACCTTGTGTCGGAGAATGTAGTGACCTGACTCCTCTCAAGGAGGGTATAGAGCACATCGTCTACGGCCTGACGAAATGGCAGCCGGAGGTAACAGAGAAGGGGATTATCTACCCGGGGGAGAAGATAGCAGTGGAAGGCAAGGACTATCAGGAAGCCCTTGCCAATTTGAACTATCTTTTCCTGCAGCGTGATTGGGGCGATGGTCTACCGCAGCTACCTGCAACAGATGATCGGGTTGACTGGATATTGACTGGCACAGACCTCTCTCCTGACACAGAAATCGGCAAAATCCTGCCCAGAGGCGGGATAGGGACCGTGAAAATGCTTGCTATCGCTCTCGCCATGGCTGGAGGGCGTCCGGAGTACATGCCCGTGCTCATCGCTGCTATGCAGGCAATACTCGATCCTGAGTTAATACATCAGTCTTTCAATGCAACCACTTGCTCGACTTACCCTGTGTTGATTGTAAATGGGCCAATAGGCAAACAAATCCGCCTACCTTCAGGCTATGGCTGCCTAGGTCCTGTTCCGTCGCACCCAGCCGGTGGGAGCATTGGACGTGCCATCAGATTCCTCTTAATGAATGTAGGCGGAGCCGTTCCAGGGATAGGAACTATGGCAATCTACGGCGGGCCAGCCAGATATACCAATATAGTTTTCGCTGAAGATGAGGATCACCTTCCTGATGACTGGCCACCACTCAGCGTGGACCGCGGCTTCCCCGCAGGGAGTAACGTCGTTACAGTTCATGTCGCCAGGAGCACCTGCAATACGCGTGGTGGGAATCCAATCGACGATGAGCAGGCCCGAACTTTGTTGGATGGCTTTGCGACCAATATCACTAGGGACACTCAGATGTTTGGGCCTCCTGGGGCGTTCGACCGAGGTGGGGCGCCTGGAGTCCAGCTTGTAGCATACACTAACACTCAAGCGCTATCGGCTCTCGGTTGGACGAAGGAAAAGGTGTTGGCCTATCTTTGGGAGAGGTCGGCGGAGATCAAGCCAAGTCCAGAAAAGTATTGGGCAAAGGAGCCTGGTAACTTGATATTGGTGGTTGCCGGAGGAGCACAAGGTATGCACAGCTATTGGATGGGCATGGGATGCTGTGCGGGCGTGCCAACAAGCGCGGAGATAGAGCTGCCCGCAAATTGGGACGCGCTGCTAGCGCAGGCTGAAGAGGACATTGGCCCTCTTCCTGCCTATATATAGAGATGTAGGCGAGATTAAGCGTTCCGAGACATCGTGAGTTGGAGAGTGGGGCGGATGAGTTCTACTAGGCTCATCCGCTCCACAGTTAAGATTATGAGAGGAGGCAATTGAAATGGTTATGTTTCATCGAAGTAAGTGCATAGTTGTTTGCATCTCCCTCGTTTTAGTTGTTCTGCTTGCGACATCCTGTGGGCCAGCGGCCACGCCGACCCCTACGTCGCTGCCGCCAACGGAGTCGGCGGCCAGCCCAAACCGGTGACCATGGCCAGGTGCCCATGACCGGTGGGCGCGATTTACTCAGCGTTTTGACGATATACCTCTAAAGGCGTACCCCGTTTCCCAAGGAGCACCTTCTAGGCATTCGGTAATAGTGTGGCTTCTTGCCCCCGTAAAGGATGACCTCATTGCTTTGGTTTAGATTCAGAGGTACCGGAAGACCTCTCCTTTGACCTTGTGGTGGCCGGAGAGGAGGATTATCCATCGTGCTCCACCAAGACTACCCGCTCTTGGTCGCTGTGGTATTGGTACTCCTGGCCCCCTGCGGAGAGGATGATCTTATAACCCCGGGGGGGACCACCTGAGCGTAAACCATCCCCGGCTGGGAATTCCCCAGCGCCACTCCACGGCTTCCGCGCTCACTAAGGTCATCTCCTTAACTCCTAATCGTTTCGCCAAGTTGTCCTTCGCTAACTCCACCGGTTTGATCAACGTTCCGACTCTATGGCCGGTTCCTCTCTAACCCCCTCAGGGCTGCCTCGGAAGAGAGCACAACCCACACGAATATGAGTAAGCCAACTAGCGCTGTTTTCCAACCCTCAAAACCCCTCCTTTAGGAGGACGCTAGAGACCCTTCCCCGGTTTCTTGCTGGATGGCTTGAATCGAGCCTCTCCACTATGACATCCCCCTAGGCGTCCGTCAAGAAAAGGTAATGTTTTCAAAACTGGTACTACTTTCCCATTGACCCAGCCTCACCCAGGCTCTATACTGGCAATGAAAGGAGTACGCAAGGGCATGTTGTGAACCATTAAAAAGTAATATCCGTCGATAAAGGCAAACTCATCGAAAGATGGGGGCGCAAAGCCACGGGTCTGAAGCTCATTCTTTGGGCTATGATCGCCGGGCTGCCGAAGCGGATGCTAGTGTTGCGAAGACCGCAGCCTGTGGCTTTGCTGGCCCCGCCAGAAGCCACAGGCTTTTTATTTGGTTCTCCGTCAAGTATCCCTGTCCTTACAGGATCCCTGTGGGATGGGAAAGACCAGCCCCAGGAGAAGAAAAGGGGATCAGCGTGTTCACACCTGCTAACATCACCCCGCTTGCACGACGAGGTTCACCTCTAGCCCTCGTCCTAAGAGGAATCCTTGTGGCCGCCATAGCGATGGCCCTCCTAGCCACCCTTGCCGCCTACGCAGGCTCGGAGTCGCAGAGCGCACCTCTCACTAGCCCGATTCTCCTAAAGGATCCCGGTGGGAAAACTGCGCAAGTAGCCCAGCCCCCCGCAGGGAACAATTATAGCGAGGACTCTCCCCTCTCCATCGCTAGTGGCAGGAGAGATATCTCTAGCCAAGAGGGTGAGGCATCAGCAACGCCAGCGCCTATCCCGCCTACGCCGACCCCGGTACCTCCTACTCCGACACCGGTACCTCCTACGCCAACACCGGTACCGCCTACGCCGACCCCGGTACCTCCTACGCCGACACCAGTACCGCCCACGCCAACGCCTGTCCCCCCTACGCCAACACCGGTACCGCCAAGCCCCACACCTACCTCTCTTCAAACCTTGGCCCTTCCCGTAGCGCTTTCGGATCTGGAAAGCCAGATGTGGGAGGCGATCAATGGAGAGCGGGCCAATGCGGGGCTTCCTCCCTTGGCGATTGACGGGAGGCTGGTGGGTCTGGCTAGGGAACGCAGCAACGACATGATGACCAGGGATTACTTCAGCCACACCACTCCAGAGGGGAAGATGATCTTCGACTTCCTAGACGCTAGGGGTATATATTCTCCCTATGCGGGGGAAAATCTAGCCAGAAGCAACGCGGAGGCTAGCCAAGTAATCCAACTAGTGCTTTCGGGTTTCATGAACAGCCCCACGCATAGAAAGGTCATGCTCAATTCTCACTACACCTATCTCGGCATCGGTGAGGCCATCAGTCCTTCCATTCAGGATCCCAAGGATCCTTCAGGATCCGAAGGAGAGGGGATGAATTATTTCACCCTGGTCTTCATTGGCACTACTCCGTAGCCGAGAGGCAAAGAGAGCAAGCCCTCCCGGCTTGTTCTCTCTTATCGTTACTGAAACTAGCCAACGACGCCCCGCCTTTTGGATCCCCCTAACACCAACTCAGCGGTCGGCTGAGCCAAGAACTATTCGCCTCTCTTTTGCATATGAAGCCCATAATCACCCTACGCCAAGGGAGGGTGGAGGTCATAGATAAGGTGCGCACCCAAAGGAAGGCCCTGGGCCGCATCTTTATGATACTTCCTCTAAGCCATAAAGTAGAATTCTGGCTCTTCGTCAAATAGTGTGGTAGTGGGGCCTTGCATCTATGGTTGATCTCCGGTTACTCATCAGGATGCACAATCTGAGGTTCTCCACATTGCGATAGCCGTAGGCGACCCGTGTGAGTGTCTTGATGCGATAGTTCCTCCCCTCCCAGAAGCATTGGTGAGGCGATGGCCGAAGTAGTTGATGATCTCCTCTCTCCAGTTGGTGAGCATAGAGGAGAGGGCTTTGAACTCTGGGGGACCTTCCCTCACCGCTCGCTTCTCTCAGAGGAGCAGTCCCCTCTCAGCCCTTTTGCGGTCTGGGAGCCTGCCATCCCTTCCCTCGGGATCTGTCCTTACAGGATCCCGTAGGGATAATGAAGACCCTATCGGGTTCGGCCCGTCCTGGTACCCCGGCCTGGCAAGTACCGGGGCAGGCTGGAACGTGGCAGTCCAGGGGGGCAGGCGACTTGGGCCAGAGGACAAGGCGTGCCAGGACAGGCAGTGGACACATCTTGCCGATGGACCACCGTCACCACCAGCAGTCCAGGTAGTTCCTCTTGCCCCAAAACCCGTAGGATGTGAGGTTGCGCTGGGGGCTGAATTATGGTAAAATATGATTAGTTCCACCTGGGATTATGGGTGGAATGGGTAGTGATGGAAGACGTTTCTGACGATTCCGATAGTAATAGACGAAACTTAGATTGAGATGGGCTGAGACATCTCCTCCTGCGTGGTGGGGGGTCTTGGCCTTTTTGCAACCCATGAGGGCGGTATGAAGGTATTAGCGGTCATCCTGGCCGCGGGCCAGGGGACACGTATGAAATCTAAGAGGCCCAAGGTGCTGCACCCGGTGGCTGGCGAGCCTATGATTAAGCACGTGGTTCGGGCTGTCTCCAAGTTGCGTCCCCATCGGCTGGTCGTGGTGGTGGGGTATGGAGCCGAGGAGGTGCGGCGAGCCTTGGGCGACGAATATCTATATGTAGAACAAGAAGAGCAGTTGGGCACCGGCCACGCTCTCCTCCAAGCCCGCCAACTTCTGGAGGGCAAAGGGGATACCGTTCTCGCTCTCTTTGGGGATCATCCTCTCATCACCACTAAAACCCTGCGCCGGGTTCTGGATGAGAATGAAAAAGAGAACGCGGCTATCACTATCCTCACCTTTCACCCTCTCGATCCTAGGGGATACGGACGCATCCGCAGGGATAGCGCGGGCCAAGTAGTAGGTATTATCGAGGAGGTAGCGGCTAGCGAGGAGGAGAAGGGGATGGAGGAGGTTAACGATGGAGTCCTTTGCTTCCGGGAAGGGTGGCTTTGGCCCCATCTGGAGAAGATCGAACCTGGGGGCAAAGGGGAGTATTACTTGACCGATCTCCTGGCCCTAGCGGTAGAAGAGGGCGAGAGGGTCCTGGCCTTATCGCCAGAGGATGAAGAGGAGGCGCTGGGCGTAAATAGCCGGATAGACCTGGCTCGAGCCGAGGCGGTGATTCGTCAAAGGATACGGGAGAGGTTAATGCTCTCCGGGGTCACCATGGTAGACCCCCCTTCCACCTTTATCGATTCCACCGTTCAAGTAGGGCAGGATACCGTCCTTCACCCTCACACTATCCTCGAGGGGAAAACGACGATCGGGGCCAACTGTTCCATCGGGCCGGGGAGCCACCTCCGGGATAGTAAAGTGGGCGATGGTTGCACTATCTTATACTCCCTGGTAGAGGGAGCGGTGTTGGAAGAGAAGGTCGATGTCGGCCCTTTCTCCCATCTCCGGCCGGGGACGCATCTGGCCTCGGGGGTCCAGGTAGGGAATTTCGTGGAGATCAAAGAGTCGTATGTCGGGCCAGGGACAAAGGTGGGGCATTTCTCATATATCGGCGATGCTACTTTGGGCCGAGAGGTCAATGTTGGCGCGGGCACCATCACTTGTAACTACGACGGGGAGAGGAAACATCGCACCATTGTGGAGGATCATGTCTTTCTGGGCTCGGATACCATGCTGGTGGCGCCGGTGAAGGTGGGCGCGGACGCTAAAACCGGGGCTGGCTCCGTGGTGACCAAGGATGTACCACCGGGAAGTTTGGCCTATGGAGTGCCGGCTCAGGTGAAGGGGAAGATGAAAAGTGAATTAGAGGAAAACCACTCTTGACGGTTCATAGCGAGCCCTTCGTCCTGCCTCATACTGAAGTTGGGGATCGCCCAATCAGGATACCAATTGGGAAAGGGATTGAAGGGTTTGCCGCTAAGGAATATGGGGGTAAAAAGTGGGTAAGATCAGACGGTTGGTGCTCGATGTCCTGAAGCCTCATCAGCCAACCATCATAGAATGGGCTAGGCAACTGAGCGATCTTGAGGGTATCGATGCGGTCAATGTCAACGTCTACGAGATCGATCAGAAGGTGGAGAATGTCAAGGTCACCGTCCAAGGTAGAGATATCTCTTACGACAGGATCCTGGAGGTTATTAAGGAGAACGGGGGCTCTTTGCACTCCATCGATGAGGTGGTGGGGGGCGCGCTCATCATCGACGAATCGATAACCCTGCAAGATCACCTGCGAACAGGAAGTTAGTCCACACCCCTAAAGGGGCGAGATCTAGGCCCTCGCTGAGGCGTGTGGGAAGTCATGAAAAACCGCCAGGATACCCCCAGCTTGCTGGGGGGAGGAATGGCGAGCGGGGGCTTGGGGGCGGCAGCCCCCAATGCAATCCTTCCGCTGGCTAAGCCCCGCAGCTTGCTGCGGGGTGGTTAACTCTTTGCTCGTTCAGGTTATGAAAAGCGTATCTGGTAAATGAGTCCTCTGAGACGGTGGCTGCAACAACTTAGGGAGTACGAGGATATCGCCGAGGTAGGCGAGATAGCCCGCCGTTACTTCGCCATGAACGCCTTTGACGGGATATTGACCATGATCGGGGTGCTCGTAGGGAACTACTCGGCTGGCGTGGAGAGTGCCAGAGTGGTCATCTCCACCGGCTTGGCTACCTCTATGGCCATAGGGGTGTCGGGTTTGTGGGGAGCATATTTCACCGAGTCTGCCGAACGGAAGCGCGACCTTGACGATCTGGAGAGTTATACCCTTACGGACCTGAACGAGACCAAGATCGGGCGGGCCTCGCGCGCGGCGGCGATCGTCGTCTCCCTGGTAGATGGTTTCGCGCCCTTTCTAGCGGCGCTGGTTGTGCTTTCGCCCTTCTTCTTAACGTCCCTTTGGGGGAACATCTACCACAGTTACTACCTATCTCTGGTCGTGGCTCTAGGGGCCCTCTTCGCCTTGGGAGCCTTCCTGGGGGCGATCTCCCGGGAGAATATGGCGCTTATGGGGGTGAAGATGATCGGGGCTGGGTTGCTGGCTATGGTCCTGGGTTATCTCCTAAGGCTGGTAGAATAGTTGAAACCAGGAGAGGCAGATATATGACTGAAGGTTCGTCCCGTAAGAAGGAGGATCTTATCGCTCTCGCTCTTGAAGCGAGGAAGAAGGCTTATGCCTCTTATTCCCATTTCCCGGTAGGGGCAGCCCTTTTAACGGAGTCCGGCCAGGTCTATACCGGTTGCAACGTGGAGAACGCTTCTTATGGACTCTCTATCTGCGCTGAAAGGGTGGCCCTCTTCAAGGCGGTAGCGGCGGGGGAGCGGCGGTTTAAGGCCATAGCGGTGGTTACGGAGACGATGGCTACCCCTTGTGGTTCCTGCCGTCAGGTTTTGGCGGAGTTCGGGGAGGATGAATTGCAGGTCATCGTCGCCGACCCCGAGGGCCAAGTGAAGATCTACACTTTAGGCGAACTTTTGCCCGCCAGTTTCACTTCTAAGCATCTGCCACCTCTCAGGTAGCAGCCTCCTAAACGGTGGTTGGCCGCATCCTAACCTTGGATGCGGCTTTTTGAAGGGAACGAGGCTGTTGAAAAACACCTCCTCGTTTAGCATAGTGGGAAAGAAGTTGATGCACAGTGTGTCTTCCTGCCTTGTGTCCCTACAATCGTTCAAATTCTAACCGTCTGTGGGAGAAATTATCGATTGCCAAAGGATCTATCCCACTTTTTCAACAGTCTCAGGGAACGAGACTGTTGAAAAACGATAGGGTGGATATGTTCCACCCCTTCACGGAGGAGAATCTTCTCCTCCGGAGCTCTCCTTATCCTCTTTTCTATCCTTTAGATACCCCTTTTCTTGCCCCTTTCCCCCTCTTTCTTACCTCCTTCTTCTCTCTTGCTCCCCTCCAAGCGCACTCCTCCCTGGGTTAGGTCACCGATAGGCAGCTCCTCTTGGGACCTTTGAGCCCCACCCCGGTGAGGAGTTTGACTATCCTCTTCAGGTTCACCGCTATAGCGGTGAGGTAAGCCTGTATGGCGTAACACAATAGCCCCACATACCGACAACGTCCAAAGCCATGATGCTTCTTCATCTCCCCGAACTTCCCCTCGATCCTCCTTCTCTCTCGTATCCCTCTTTGATAGGAGGGGCTCTCTTTTCCCTCGGATGCTGAGGCATCCTCAGGATGCCGAACGCACAACCTCACCCATATCTCTTTGTTTTATCTCTCTTTTGGGTCCGATAACTATTCAGATGGATGGCTGAATCTATCCCTTTCTCTCTCAGGAATTCGTGGTTCTCTCCATCATCGTAACCCCGGTCCGCAGCCACAACTCCCACAAGGACCCCCTGCTCCAAGTCATCTTCTATGAGGGAAGGTAAGAAGTGGCCATCATAGGCGGAACCGGGGCTGGGTCTCAGGCTGGTGATCAACCCTGTCTGGGTGTTGAAGCCCACATGCTCTTTATAGCCGTAGAAGTAGAGTCTCTCCTTTCGCTTCCCCCCTCTCTCATCCTTTACCATCTTGTTGCCCTTGACCCCCCAGCGAGCACTACCATCTCTAGGAGGCTGGCCATCTTTCTGCCTCCTCTCATCTTTCTCTACATTCACATCTGCTACGTTGTGTACGCTGTCTATGACTTGAAGGGCACCCAATTTGATCCCCTTCTCTAAGGCTATCTTGGTAATCTCTTTTAGGAGTTTTTCATAGGCCGTAAGCTTCCCATTCTCCAAGATGCGCTTCTTGTCCCGCAGGGATCCTTGACGGAAAGGCAGTGAGGGTGGTGTGATCAGGAGGGTGTTCATTTCCCACGGGATCCTGTAAGGATACCCCTAAGCCCAGGAAATATTTGACCGACAGGTTTCCGTAAAGGATCCCTGTGGGAGAGGTTGGCTACCTCTTCCGCTTGCCTCTCGGAGATGTTATACAGATAAGAGACTAAGAGCATCTTTCCTTACAGGATCCCTGTGGGAGAGGATGACTGCGGGATCATAAGGGGGTCTCCCCTCTTTGGCCTTCCCCTTGTAATATTTGACCAACTTGTAGGTGAAACGTTGCCAAGGGATGATCTCGTTGATCTTCACTAAGAAGTGATCTTTGGGCACTACCTGCTCATAGAGGAAGCGTCCGTAGCCTGTCCTGGCACGTCAGACTGTGTGAAAACTCCCCTCAATATGCCATGCATGGTATAATCCTTGAAAGCAATCCCAAGAAGGGGGAAAGGGAATGACTTATATTGAAGGCATTGCCAGGAATCAAATGATCCTATTCCCTGAGGCAATCCATGACTACATCGAAGAAGATAACCCTGTTCAGTTTATTGAGGCCTTTGTTGATGGTCTGGATTTAGTGGAGCTAGGGTTTAAGCATTCACAGCCTAAAGAGGTGGGGCGGCCACCCTACAACCCAGCCGATATGTTGAAGCTCTATATCTAGGGTTATCTGAACAGGATACGATCGAGTCGCAGCCTGGAGAAGGAGTGTGCACGGAACATAGAGTTAATGTGGCTTATGAGGAAACTCCGACCTGATTTTAAGACGATAGCGGACTTCAGGAAGGACAATAGAAGGGCCATCAAAGAGGTCTGCGGGGAATTTACTCTGCTCTGTAAGAAGCTTGAACTATTCGGAGGGGAGCTGGTGGCCATAGATAGTAGCAAATTCAGGGCCAGCAACTCCAAAAAGCGTAATTTCAACGAAGCCAAACTTAAGAGGGCCCTAAGAGAGATAGAAGAAAAGGTCAGGGAGTATCTGGCTGAACTGGACGACAACGACAAAAGGGAAGCCGGTGTTAAGAGCCCCGGAGCTGAGGAGATAAAGGCAAAGATTGAGATACTCCGTGATAGGAGAGGCAAATACCAGGGATTATTAAAAGAGCTAAGGGCCAGTGGTGAGAGCCAGATATCGTTGACCGACCCCGACAGTCGGGTCATGTTAAACAACCAGCGGATCGAGGTCTGCTACAATGTGCAGGCCACAGTGGACGATAAGCACAAGCTCATCCTTGACCACGAAGTAACCAACGAAGCAAAAGACCAGGATCAGTTGAGCAGGATGGGCAGGAGGGCCAAAGAGATATTAGGGGTAGAAGGACTGGAGGTATTGGCAGATAAGGGATACTACAAGGCCGTAGAGGTAAAGGAATGCGTGGACAATGGGATAATCCCCTATATTCCGGGGCGAGAAAGCAGAGTCCCCAAGGACATAAACGTACCCCGGCCAGAGTTTTACAAAGACAGGTTTAAATACGATGGAGAGAGGGATCTTTACCTCTGTCCAAGTGGTAGGGAGTTGACCTTCAAAAACAGGGCTAGGCACCATGGGAAGATGATGAGGTTGTATCAGAGTAAGGAATGTCAAGGTTGTCAACTTAGGCCTCAATGCATGCGGAATAAGAAAGGTCGCATCATATATCGTTGGGAGCATGAAGAGGTTTTAGAAGATATGCGACAGAGGGTGGAAAGCAATAGGGACAAGGTAAAGATGAGGCAATGGTTAAGTGAGCATCCTTTTGGGACCATAAAGCGGTCAATGAATCAGGGATACTTATTACTCAGAGGATTGGATAAGGTAGCTGCAGAGGTCAGTCTCACCGTTCTGGCATACAACATCAAGAGGGTAATTAACATAGTTGGGTTGAAGGCGATGATAGAGGCCCTGGCTTAGGCTCCTCCATAGTGGCAACTGGCCAGGTATATTGGGAAGGATAACAGAGTAGAAGGTAAGATGCTGATTAAGTCCTCAAGTTTCAGGGCTTACAATGAAAGCTGCTCTACTCAAAGATCTGCAGGATTTTTCACACAATCTGACGTCACAGGCCAGGGAAGGAATCATTGGTATTTTCTTTGAACCTCTCTTTGCTCATCGCTCTCTACTCCCGTAAGGTTGCTTAGCCTCAGTCTATCCGCCAAAGGTTAGAAAGGC
>JGI24025J20009_10003087_pt1 | contig 11522 bp, 9 predicted proteins | sample Cruoilmetagenom3_FD_20009 | JGI IMG/M metagenome (IMG submission 20009) | reverse complement strand
TCGACAGGATGCTTGCAACCATCGGGTGGCCCCGCCCCGACGGCTTTGGCAAGACGGTGTCTGCACAACGCGCCCCAAGGGGTTGGGGAATGCCGCGCCCGGTCAAGGTTGCCAATCTTATCGCCGGTAAGGGATGCCAACCTGACACCTATTATTATTTCCCACGGGTGCCCGCAGTCAAAAAAGCCATCAAGGACAGCTTCAGAGGACTTGAAAGCCTGACAGGGCCATTGGCGACGACCATTTGGCCCTGATTGGTCGCTTTTGGGTCGCCTACAACGCCTCGATGATAGTCACATTGGCGATGCCACCGCCTTCGCACATGGTTTGCAGACCATAACGCTTTCCACGGGCGCGTAGCGCATGCACCAGCGTTGTCATCAGCTTGGCGCCCGATCCCCCCAGCGGGTGGCCCAGCGCAATCGCACCGCCATTGACGTTCAACCGGTCCGGGTCGGCCCCGGTATGGGTCAGCCAGGCCATGGGCACGGGGGCAAAGGCCTCGTTCACCTCAAACAGATCAATATCGTCAATCTTCATGCCAGCGCGTTTCAGCGCCCGGTCGGTGGCGTAAAGCGGTTCTTCCAGCATGATCACCGGGTCTCCTGCGGTGACAGTCAGCTGGTGAATACGCGCCAGCGGGGTCAGGTTGTGATCCTTGATCGCCTGCTCAGACGCTACCATCACCGCCGCTGACCCGTCGCAGATTTGCGAGGCATTGGCCGCCGTGATCCGCCCGCCTTCGACCAATGTGCGCACCGATCCGATGCTGTCCAGCGTCGCCTCGCGCCGGATGCCTTCGTCGTGGATATGGCGCAGTGTTTCGCCGTCCAGCTCGATATCGAGCCCCAGGATTTCGGCGTCAAACGCACCAGCATCAGTGGCGGCGATGGCGCGGCGATGACTTTCCAGCGCGAAAGCATCCAGAGCGCCACGCGACTGGCCCCATTTCTCGGCGATCATCTCGGCACCGGTAAACTGGCTAAACATCGGGTTGGGGTATTTCGCGGCCAGGCCGGCGCTGGACGGGCTGCCGGGTTTGGGCGTCTTGCTCCACATCCCGGAAGAGCCCATGGGCGCGCGGCTCATGCTCTCAACTCCGGCGGCGATCACCAGATCCTGGGTGCCCGACATCACCGCCTGGGCAGCAAAGTGGATGGATTGTTGCGATGATCCGCATTGCCGGTCGATGCTGACCGCCGGAACCGAGCGCGGCAGGTTCGACGCCAGCACCGCGTTGCGACCCACATGCAGCCCCTGTTCACCGGACTGCGTCACGCAGCCCATAATCACATCCTCTACCGCGTCGGGTGCCGCGCCGGATCGCGCGACCACCTCGTCCAGAACGGCGGCGGCCAAATCGACCGGGTGCCAGCCAAACAGGCGGCCTTCGCGTTTGCCCCCGGCAGTACGGGCGGCGGCGACGATATAGGCTTCGGGCATAGGATTTCCTAACAAAATGGATCTGGAACGCAGAACAGCATCAAAGCGGCGGCGGGCTCAACCGTTTCGCCACGTCACAAGCTGGCGCTGGGGCGGGTTTTGATTCCGTCAAACCAGGCTTGGGTCGCGCTGTTGCCCTCGGGGATGCGGCGGCGGATCACCCTGGCGAAGTCGACAAACACAAAGGCGGTGATGTCTGCCAGTGAAAACGTATCCAGCGCCAGAAACGCGCTGCTGGATAGCCGCGTTTCCAGCAGGTCAAAGAACAGATCAACCCGGGCCATGCCGCGTTCGGCCAGTTCCGGGATCTGGTCGAAATCCGTCTGACCGGGGATGCCACGGCCCTTCATATACGGATTGCTGTTGCGAAAGGTCTCGCCAATGGGCATGCCGCCCTGCTGTTCGACGGTGGCATTCCACGCCAGCACCAATCCCTTTTCATCGGGCGTTTGCCCCATCAGGGGTGGTTCGGGAAAGGCGGCCTCAAGATACGCGGCGATGCCGATGTTTTCGGTCAGGACGGTCCCCGCATCTGTCACCAGCACCGGGATTGTGGCGCGCGGGTTCACCTTTAGAAACTCGGGTTTCAACTGATCGCCGGTCAACATCGAGACCTCGCGGGTTTCGATCTGCACGCCCTTTTCGGCGATAAACATTCGCGCGCGGCGCGGGTTGGGGGCGGTAGAGCAATCGTAGAAAAGCATCATTTTGTCCTTATGTGGTCAGCGCCTGCACGACAGAGCGCGCGATCACCTGTTCCTCGTCCGTGTGGATCACCAGAACCTGCGCGGGGCCGGTGCCGATCTGTGTCGCCCCCGATGCATTTGCCGCCGCGTCCAGCGACAGGCCCAGAAACCCCATGCCGTCAATCACCCGGGCGCGGATTTCGGCGGCGTTCTCGCCAATGCCGCCGCAGAATACCACGCCGTCCAGCCCGCCAAGCACCGCCGCCATGCCGCCCAGTTCGCGACGGATGCGGAACACGTAGTAATCTATCGCCTCGCTCGCCTTGGGGTCGTCGCTGGCCAGCAGGGTNCGCATATCGTGGCTAAGTTCCGACAGGCCCTTCAACCCGCTTTCCTTGTAAAGAATGCGGGTAATTTCCTCGACCCCCATGCCCTGNCCCATCAGGTACAGCAACACGCCGGGATCAAGCTGACCACACCGTGTACCCATCGGCAGCCCGTCCAGCGCGGAAAACCCCATGGTCGATCCCATCGACTGGCCGTTCTGCACGGCACACATCGACGCACCATTGCCCAGATGCGCGATCACCACCCGGCCCTTGGCCAGGTCGGGCCAGTCACGGCGCAGGCACGAGGTGATGTAATCATAGGACAGCCCGTGAAACCCATAGCGACGCACACCCTGGTCATAGAACCGGCGCGGCAGGCCAAACGTGTCGTTCACAAACGGGTGCCCCTTGTGGAACGAAGTATCAAAACAGCCGATTTGCAGCGCTTGCGGAAACGCCGCCTGTGCCGCGTGCACCGCAGCCAGATTATGCGGCTGATGCAGCGGGGCCAGCGGCACAAACGCCTCTAGCTGGTTCAGAACATCGTCTGTCAGTTCAACCGGCGCGCCAAAGGTTTTGCCACCATGCACGATGCGGTGGCCCACACCTGTTACCGCGTGGCCGTCCAGAACCGGGGCCAGTTCGTGCAGGATCGCGCGTACGGCGGCGGCGTGATCGGCCGCGCCGATACCGACCTCGCGGCCTGCGTCGCCCTTTAACACCAGTCGGGCCACCGACCCAAGGTTTTCGACCTGCCCGGCCTGCAGCAATTCCGGCGTTTCCGCCGATGTGTAGACCGCAAACTTGATCGACGAACTGCCCGCATTCAGCGTCAGAACCGCGCTCATGCCTGCCCCCGGGCCGCCGCCAGGGCGGCCACGGCGCATGACGCCAACCGCGCCTGATCATCGTCGGACCGGCTGGTCAGGATGACCGGGCATTTGGCCCCCATTACGATGCCGCCAGCCTCGGCATGGGCCAGAAAGGTCAGCTCTTTGGCCAGCATGTTGCCCGCCTCCATGTTGGGGGCCACCAAAATATTAGCGCGTCCGGCCACAAGGCTGTGGATGCCCTTGGTGGCCGCCGCGCCCAGATCAATTGCGTTATCCATCGCCAACGGCCCGTCCACCAGCCCCCCGGTGATCTGGCCCCGGTCCGCCATTTTAGACAGGATCGCCGCGTCCAACGTGGACGGAATCGCCGGGTTCACGGTTTCGATCGCCGATAAGACCCCTACCTTGGGTTCTTCGATGCCCAGCGCCAGCGCCAGGTCGATGGCGTTCTGGATGATGTCGGCCTTGGTCTGCAGATCGGGTGCGATATTGATCGCCGCATCAGTGACCATCAGCAGATGGTCCAGCCCCGGCACATCCATCACAAACACATGGCTAAGACGCCGCCCGCCCCGGCGCAGCCCGCCGTCGCGTTTGACAATCTCGCTTAGCAGGATGTCGGTGTGCAGATGGCCCTTCATCACCGCTGCGGCCTCTTGATCCAGCACCATGCGCACCGCCTGTTGCGCCGCCAGCCGGTGATCGCGCGCGTCTATGATGCGGTATCCCGTAAGGTCGATGCCCGCCTCTTCGGCGGCCTCGGCAATGCGGACCGAATGGCCAATCAGGATCGGGTCGATCAGCGTGTGTTCAGCGGCCAGAATTGCCCCGGCCAGCGCGTCGGGCTTTTCCGGGGCGACCACGGCGGTGGGAATGGCAGGCAGCGGTTCGGCCATATCCAGCAGCCGGTCGAAATGTACATGCCGCTGCACGGTCAGGCCCGGCACGTCAGTCGCATCAAAGTGCATCGGGTGTTCGGGGGCGAACACCTCGGCCTCGCCCTCAAGGATATGGGTGCCATCGCCGGATTCGACCCACGTGTCAAAGCGCACCAGCCGGTTGTCGCCCTTGGCGGTCAGGCGGACCTTGACGGTCAGCGTATCCCCCGCATGTGCCCGCCCGGTAAAGCGCAGCGATTGCGAATGGTACACCGTGCCTGGCCCCGGCAACTGGCATCCCAGAACGGCCGAGATCAGCGAGGCCACCCACATGCCCGGCGCCAGCGATTCAGGCGCGCCGTCGCCGTCGCCATCGTGTTTGGGCAGGTGCATCGGGTTCAGGTTGCCCGAGGCATTGGCAAAAACATAAAGATCATCAGCATGCAAAGTGCGCGATTGTTCGGCGGTCATGCCGATTTCCAGCGCATCAAAAGGGACGTTATGTATGGCGGTGTTCATTGATCCCGTTCCCTTTAATCCTGCTTGCTGTGTCGCGCGTGGTTACTTGCGGTAGATAAAACAGCGCCCTTCAACCGCGCCCGGTGGCAGCGGCAGTTCAGTCAGACCTTCGAAATACATCCGGTCACTGGCCACCATCAAGCCGCCCGGTGCCAACATTGGTTCCACCAAGGGCGAGATTTTGCGCGCAAAAATATCGTTCTTTTCACGGTTATGCCCACCCAGATCCGCGTGAATCAGGCTGGCCACCGGCCCCATGCGCGCCAAGGTTTGCGGCAGGGTTTCATTCACATCGCCCAGAATAGTCAGCGCTTCCGGCGGCGTCGAATCAGGGTGCGAGGCAATCGCGCGTTCAAACACATAGATGTCGCGTGTGGTAATCCGTTCGCGCAGGTGGTGATAGGTGCGCCCATTGCCCAGCCCCAACTCATAGACCGGCCCCACCATGGCGGCGGTGTCATCAATGGCAAAATCCAGGCAGGCGCGCTGAGACACCATACGGTCGATAAACAGGTCAAGGCGGCTCATTCAGGGACTCCTGTAAAAGTGCCGGGGCGTCTCCGGCGGGATAATACCCCGTCATGCCAAATAACGCGACCAATGTGTAGGCATGTGACGTGACAAAAACCCCATAGAGACCGGAATTCAGGCACATTTGGGGTTTGACTATCCGCCCATACCCAAGCGAAGGTGAGGCCGAACCGAAGGGGCTGACGAAATATGTGGTTGAATGACAGACCAAACAAGAGGCCGGACATGGGGACCATATGACGCCGCTATTGTCAGTTCAGGATTTGAGTGTCGGTTTTGGCCGTGGCGAAGCCGTGGTGCAGAATGTCAGTTTTGATGTGCGCCCGGGCGAAACGCTGGCCCTGGTGGGGGAATCCGGGTCCGGTAAAACCGTGACCTGCCGCGCCGTGCTGCGCATCCTGCCGCGCGCCGCGCAGATCCGCACTGGCAAGGTCATCCTGAACGGCCCCAACGGCCCGCTGGACCTGACAGCCATGCGCGACCGCAAGCTGCGCGATGTGCGCGGCAATTTGGTGTCGATGATCTTTCAGGAACCGATGCGATCCCTGTCGCCGCTGCACCGCATCGGCAATCAGGTGGCCGAAGTTCTGTGGCTGCATCGCGGTGCCAGCGAGAAACAAGCCCGGCGCGAAGTTCTGAAAATGTTCGAGCGGGTCGGCTTTCCCGATCCCGACCGTGCCTACCGGTCTTATCCGTTTGAGCTGTCGGGCGGGATGCGGCAGCGGGCGATGATTGCCATGGCGATGGTGTCACAACCTGACCTGTTGATCGCGGACGAACCGACCACAGCGCTGGACGTGACCACGCAGGCGCAGGTGCTAGGGCTGATGAAGGATTTGCAGCGTGATACCGGCATGGCGATGCTGTTGGTCACCCATGATCTGGGCGTGGTGGCCAATATGGCTGAGCAGGTGGTGGTGATGCACAAGGGCCGGGTGATGGAATCCGGCGCCGCCGAACCGTTGCTGAAAGCGCCCGCGCATCCCTATACGCAACAATTGTTCAATGCGGCCCCGTCGATTCCGGCGGCCCCTACCCTGGCCCCGCCGCTGGCGCAGGGCGATCTGATCCTGCAGCTAAAGAGCGTGTCCAAAACCTATACGCTGCGCGCCGGATCGTCGTGGAAGCCGGACGTGCTGATCCATGCCTGCCGGGGGGTCGATCTGAACCTGCCGCGTGGAAAGACACTGGCGATTGTCGGCGAAAGCGGGTCGGGCAAGACTACGGCGGCGCGGATCGCGCTGGGGGCCGAACCACCCGACGAGGGCGGACAGGTGTTGTTCCGCCCAACCCCGGACAGTGACCCGGTCGCCGTGCATCATATGACCCGCGCCGCGCGCACCGCGTTTCAGCGTCAGGCGCAGATGGTGTTTCAGGACCCCTATTCGTCGCTTAGCCCACGCATGCGCATCCAGGACGCGATGACCGAGCCGTTGGAAATCCACGGCATCGGCAATCGCAGTGAACAGCGCGACCGCGCCGAGGCGATGTTACTGCAGGTCGGGCTGAACGCCGATATGCTGCAACGCTTTCCGCACGCATTTTCCGGGGGCCAGCGCCAGCGTCTGTCGATTGCCCGCGCGCTAACACTGGACCCCGCACTGCTGGTCTGTGACGAGCCGACCTCGGCCTTGGATGTCAGCGTGCAGGAACAGATCCTGACCCTGCTGGAAGATATCCGCGATGAGATGAACCTGTCCTATCTGTTCATCTCGCATGATCTGGCGGTGGTGGCGCGGATCGCCGATGAAGTGGCCGTGATGCGGCAGGGTCTGGTGGTGGAACAGGCCCCGCCCGAGACGTTGTTTTACAACCCCAAACATCCCTATACCAAAGCGCTGATCGCGGCCCAGCCGACGCCCGATATCGAGCGTCCGATAAATCTGAAACTGGTGGCGCAGGGGGCGGGTGACCCCGGCACCTGGCCCGAAGCCTTTCGTTTTTCGGATACCGTGATACCTTCGCTTAACCAGTTGGAACCCGGCCACAAGGTGCGTTGCCATGTTTGATATGACCCGTCGATTTTTTGTGGCCTGCGCCTGCCTTCTGGCACTGCCGGGCGCCTCTGCCGCCACCCAATTGCAGGAAAGCACGTTCTGGCAGGCCGAGGTGGATCAGGGCGATCTGCCCCCGGTGGCCGAACGCGTCCCCGACCAGCCGTTTGTGGTGGATCTGGCCGCCAAGGGGCGGGTACCCGGCCAACAGGGCGGGACGCTGAAAACCTTTGTCACGCGCTCCAAGGATATCCGCCAGATGGTGGTCTATGGCTATGTGCGGTTGGTGGGGTATGACTATGATTATACCCTGATGCCCGACCTTCTGGCGTCTTATGACAACCAGGACAACAAGGTGTTCACGCTGCACCTGCGCAAAGGGCACCGCTGGTCGGATGGCCATCCCTTCACATCCGACGATTTCCGTTACTGGTGGGAGGACGTTGCCAATAACGACAAGCTAAGCCCGGCAGGACCGCCGGATTTCCTGCGCGTCGAAGGCCAGTTGCCACAGGTGTCGTTCCCGGACGCACAGACGGTTATCTATGCCTGGGGCAACCCAAACCCGAATTTCCTGCAATCGCTGGCACAGGCCCGCCCGCCGTTCATCTTCCGCCCGGCGCATTTCCTGAAACAATACCACGGCGACCATGCCGATCCGGTCGCACTGGCCGCCGAGGTCGAAGACGCGCGGGTCAAAAGCTGGGCCGCGCTGCACAACAAGCTCGACAACATGTACAAATATGACAATCACGAGCTGCCGACCCTGCAGCCGTGGATGAATTCCAGCTCGGGCAAGAAAATCAGGCATCTGTTTGTGCGCAATCCCTATTTTCACCGGATCGACACGAACGGCGTGCAACTGCCCTATATCGACGTGGTCGAGATGGAGATCGTCAGCGGTGGTCTGGTGGCTGCCAAGTCAAACGCCGGGCAGGCCGATCTGCAAAGCCGGGGGCTGGATTTCCGCGACATCGCCATTCTGCGCAAGGGCGAGGCCGATGGCGGCAATTACAAAACCTATCTGTGGAGCAATGGTGCCGCGTCGCAAATCGCGATCTACCCCAATCTGAACTATGCCGATGAGGGCTGGCGCACGGTGCTGCGTGACGTCAACGTGCGCCGCGCCCTGTCGCTGGGCATTGACCGCGACACCATCAACAAGGCGCTGTATTTCAAGCTGGCCAAGCCCGGTGCGATGACCGTGCTGCCATCCAGCCCGTTTTTTGATCAGGCCAACCGCGACGCCTGGGCAGCCTATGACCCGGATCAGGCCAATGCGCTGCTGGACGGCGCCGGGTTGGGCCAACGTCTGGGCAACGGCATTCGCCAACTGCCCGACGGGCGCCCGATGGAAATTGTGATCGAAACCGCGGGCGAGCGGCAAGAGGTGGAAAACGCCTTGCAGATCATCACCGACAACTGGCGCGATATCGGGGTGAAACTGGTGATGCGCCCGCTGGACCGTGATATTCTGCGCAACCGCATCTATGCGGGCACCACCATGGCCGCTGTCTGGTTTGGCTGGGATAACGGCATTCCACAGACCTATACGTCGCCCGATTACCTGTCGCCGCGCTATCAGGAGTTCTTTGCCTGGCCGAAGTGGGGCCAGCATTACCAGACCAACGGCGAAGTCGGCGAAGCGCCGGATATGCCCGAGGCCAAACGCCTGATGCAGCTGGCGCTGGATTGGGACCGCGCCACATCCGACGATGAACGCAGCGCCGCCTGGCGCGAGATGCTGGCGATCCATGCCGACCAGATCTATGGCATCGGCATTCTGGCCGAGGCACCACAGCCGGTAGTGGTGAACCTAAAGCTGCGCAACGTGCCGGTGAAAGGCATCTGGGCCTGGGACCCGGGGGCACATTTCGGCATCCACCGCCCGGACGAGTTTTTCTTTGCCCCCGATGAGGGCAACTGATGGACCTGTTGCGCTATGCAATCTATCGCTTTGCCACCATGCTGCTGACGCTGCTGGTAGTGTCTGGGATGGTGTTTATCATCATCAACCTGCCGCCCGGCGATTACCTGTCCAATCAGATCAGCGAGTTGCGCGCCACCGGCCAATCCGCCGGGGTTGCCAAGGCTGAATTCCTGCGCAGCGAATACGCACTGGATCGACCTCTGTATCAGCAGTACCTGATCTGGATCGGCTTTATCCCCGGCCCGCACGGATTTTCCGGCTTGATCCAGGGCGATTTCGGCTGGTCGTTCGAATTTGACCGGCCCGTGTCGGAAATTGTCGGCGATTCCCTGTGGCTGACGGTTCTGGTGAACCTGGCGGCGGTGCTGTTTGTCTATATGGTTGCCCTGCCGTTAGGCGTGCTGGCGGCGGCGAAATCCAAAACCTGGATCGATTACAGTTCGGCCTTTGTCGGGTATCTGGGACTGGCGACGCCGAATTTTCTGCTGGCGCTGATCATGTTCTATTACGGGCACAAATATTTCGACCTGCCGATTGGCGGGTTGATGAACCCGGTTTACGAAGGCGCGCCGATGTCCTGGGACAAGGTGAAATCCATCCTGATCCACCTGATCATCCCGACCTTTGTGATCGGCACATCCGGAGCGGCGGCGATGATGCAACGCCTGCGCGCTAACCTGCTGGACGAGCTGGGCAAGCCCTACGTCGAAACCGCGATTGCCAAGGGGATGAGCCCGCCGCGGATGCTAACGAAATACCCGCTGCGCATGGCGTTCAACCCGTTTGTCGCCGATATAGGCAACCTGCTGCCATCCATGGTGTCAGGGTCGGTTCTGGTGTCGGTGGTGCTGGGGCTGCAAACCATCGGTCCAACCCTTCTGACCGCACTAAAAACCCAGGATCAGTTCCTGTCCGGCTTTGTTCTGATGTTTGTGGCCCTGCTGACGCTGGTGGGCACGATGGTCTCGGATGTGCTGCTGGTGCTGCTTGATCCACGTATCCGGTATGAAGGGCGCGAGACATGACACAGCTACCTGATGGCCGCTATGTGGATGACGCGCCCTATGACCCGGATGCCAACCCGCAAATGCTGGAGCGGCTCGATCTAGACGCGCCTAACTGGCTGCTGGTCTGGCGCAAGTTCAAAAAGCACCGGCTGGGGCTGGTGTCAGGCATCTTCCTGTTGCTGTCCTATATGATGCTGCCCTTTGCCGGCTTCATTGCGCCCTATACCCCGAACGAGCGGCACTCGGATCACCTCTATTCGCCACCGCAATCGGTACGTTGGATGCACGAGGGCGAATTCATCGGGCCATTTGTCTATCCGATCACCTCCGAGGCTGATCTGGAGACGTTTCAGTGGAAATTCGTGGCGGATGAAACCCGCCCCATGCCGCTGGAGTTTTTCTGCGAGGGTGACACCTATCAGCTGTCCGGGCTGTTCCCCACGAACAAGCACCTGTTTTGTGCCCCCGAAGGGGCCACGGTGTTCCTGTGGGGGTCTGACAGGCTGGGGCGCGACGTGTTCAGCCGGATATTTTACGGCGCGCAATTGTCGCTGACCGTCGGGCTGATTGGCATTTCGGTGTCGTTCCTGCTGGGCATCGGGTTTGGCAGTGTCGCGGGGTATTTTGGCGGCAAGATCGACTGGGTGATCAACCGGGTGATCGAAATCTTGCGCAGCCTGCCGGAATTGCCACTGTGGCTGGCCCTGTCGGCGGCGGTGCCGTCCAACTGGGGGCCGGTGGCGGTGTTCTTTATCATCTCGCTGATATTGGGAATTCTGGACTGGCCGGGGCTGGCGCGATCAGTGCGCGCCAAGTTCCTGAGCTTGCGCGAAGAGGAATACGTGCGCGCGGCGGAAATGATGGGGGCCAGTTCCGGGCGGGTGATCCGTCGGCATCTGTTGCCGAATTTCATGTCCCACCTGATCGCCAGTGCCACGCTGTCGATCCCGGCGATGATCCTGGGCGAAACCGCGCTGTCCTTTCTGGGCCTTGGCCTGCGCGCCCCTGCTGTTAGCTGGGGGGTGATGCTGAACGATGCGCAAAACCTGACCTCGGTCGAGATCTATCCCTGGATCGCCATCCCGATGCTGCCGATCATCGTGGTGGTGCTGGCCTTTAACTTCCTTGGCGACGGGCTGCGGGATTCACTGGACCCCTACGCAAGCTGACAAAACCAACGCCGTAGGGTGTGCTTTCAGCGCATCGTCACGCAAAGATGCGCTGAAAGCACACCCTACGGCGCGGGATGCCTGGCCTAGCGGTCATCGCCGCTGGGGCCGATATCATCCAGGTAATCCTCATCGATGACGCCCTGCACGGCACCAGCCACAGCTTCTTTCTGAGGCTCGCTCAGATCATCCGCCTTGGCATC
>JGI24025J20009_10003086_pt1 | contig 11524 bp, 9 predicted proteins | sample Cruoilmetagenom3_FD_20009 | JGI IMG/M metagenome (IMG submission 20009) | reverse complement strand
CTTTTCAGACTTATGAGTTAATTTTGTATTGTTTAGATGCTTCTTTTACATTGACGCCAACTTGTAATGGTGCTACAGCAACTATAATTGGAGATATTGGTGGAACATTTTTATTGGATCCAGATTCAGGTGGACTTACTATGATTAATCCAGAAACAGGTGAAATTGTATTTGCTATGCCTGGAGCAACATATTGTGTTATATACTATTTCCCAAATTCTAATCCATTGGTTTTTAGTAGAGAATGTTTTACAACATTGGATATTGCAGATGCAAGCTTTTTTATGACACCAACCTGTGATGGCGCTTCAGCAACTATTACTGGTGATACTGGCGGGTTTTTTAATTTGAATCCAAATCCACCAGATGGAGCAACAATAGACCCTACAACTGGAACAGTAACAGGATGTATTTCTGGAGAAATTTATTCTGTAGAATATACCATTTCTGGGGTATGTGGAAGTACATTGATAGAATCTTTTATTGCTGGTTGTTTATATGGAATTATTGAAGTCAATGCCTTTATCGATGAAAATTCTAATACAGTTTTTGATGCTTCCGAAATAAATTTCAATCAAGGAGTATTCACTTATGAAATTAATAATGATGGAATATTAAATTACGTAAATTCGATTGATGGTAATTTTTTAATCCCAGCTCTTGAAGAAGGTGATTCTTTTGATATCAGTTTTACATTGTCTGAAGCTTATAATGGTTGTTTAAGTCAAACCTTTGCTTTAGTTGAAGACGTAACTGGAACTGAAGGAGAAACTTTACAAGTCAATTTTCCTTTAACTCAAATAGGTGTTTGTAGTGAAATAGGAATATATTTAACGTCAAATGCACCTCCACGACCAGGACAAATAAATTTTAACATTTTAGCAGTAGTTAATTTAGGAACTGAACCGATTTCAGGTTCAGTTGACTTTACATATGATACATCTCTTACACTTCTTAATGTTTTAAATGTAGATCCTGGTAATTCTGTTACAAATACTGCAACAGGTTTTGTTTTAAATTTTAATGATTTGCAACCAGCTGATTTAGAATTCATAACAGTCAGATTGAATGTCCCTACAACTGCTAATTCGGGAGATCTTATTACTAATTCTGTAATATATAATGTTAATGACCTTAATCTTGATAATAACGAATCAATACTAACTCAAACAGTTGTAAACTCATATGATCCTAACGATAAAATGGAATCTCATGGTCCAGAAATTAAATTTGATGATTTTACAAGTGAAGATTACCTGTATTATACCATTAGATTTCAAAATTTAGGAACAGCTGAGGCTATAGACATTAGAGTAGAAGATGTATTAGATGCGCAATTAGATATTTCATCCTTTAAAATGCTACATGCAAGTCATGATTATGTGTTAACTAGAGTAGATGGTAACTTAAACTGGGAGTTTGAAGATATAAATCTGCCAAGCGAAAGTATGGACGAACCTAACAGTCATGGTTATATTTATTTTAAAATTAAACCTAATTCTGGATTTCAAATAGGAGATGTTATTCCAAATTATGCCGACATCTATTTCGATTTTAATCCAGCTGTTACAACCAATATATTCGAAACAGAGTTTGTTGCTAATCTAAGCGTTGAAGGGTTTAATTTAACTCAATTTAGTATGTATCCTAATCCAGCAAAACAATTAGTGAATATTCAATTTAATACTAATGTTGGCAACAACATAAACGTCCATATTTTTGACTTACAAGGTAAATTAGTAATGAAAGCGAATACTGTTTCAGAATCAAATACCATTCAATTTAATGTCTCTAACCTATCAAAAGGCATGTATTTTGTTGAGTTGATTGGAAATGATTTTAAAATTGTTGAAAAGCTAATAATTCAATAAAAATTTCAAGTACATATAAAAAGCTTCAGAAATATTCCGAAGCTTTTTTATTTCAAATAATTCACAATTAAAGCTACCACATAACTATAGCTTTCCATACCTTTTTCTTGATTGTTAGCTTTTAAAAAGCGACTATAAAATGTTTTAAACAATGGCTCAGCTGGATTTTGGTAACTGTCCCAAAACAATTGTACTTCTTGATAATTTTTTAAAATGCCTTTGTTTATTGTTTTTGAAATTTCTAAATATAAATCGTAGTCTCGTTTATATAATTCTATCAAACAGTGTTTCAATAAAAAGGTGTAGCCACTGTAATTAAAATAAATATCTTGATGATTAATAGCTGCCAAACCTCCAATAAAATTGGCTTCATTTTCTTTAGCATAGCCTAATTGATGCGCCACTTCATGTGATGCAACCACAGAATATCTGTAAGGAACAATCAAACTATTAATTTGTGCTTCGTTTGTTAACGGATTTAAATAGCCACTAAAACCCATATAAGTTAAAGGCAAACTAAATAACGATTTTTTAATACTTTTTGGATGATATTCTAAATGAGGAAATTCGTTTTCTAAAGCTTCATAACCTTCAGGAACTAGGCTTAAAATTTCATTTTTGCTATATGGAATATCTATTTTAGTAGAATCGTTTTTTGCTAGTTTATTATGAAGTGCATTCGATTTTTCTATCAGCTTTTCAGTAACAGAAATTAGTTGTTCGGTTGTGTAATCAGGTTCTATTTGTAATTTTTCATGTAAAGGCAATCTGTAATAATTCATAGCCCAAAACAAATGAAACGCAAAGTATATAATAGAAGTAGCAGAAAACACATCTATTAGCCAACCTTTTGTGTCTTTTAAAATGCGCCTTCTATTTCTAATCAGCCATCTTATAATGTAGATAATAACAAATCCATAAAATAAATCTCCAAACGAAAATGGCAACCATCCCAAACTATATCGAAACAAACTTGATATAACAGGATATAACCCTAAACTATAATAGGTTTCAATAACTTCTGGAAACTGCTTTAGAAGTTTCACTATAAGAAATAATGGAACTATAGAAAAGGCAATATATGGTTTTGGGTTTTTTAGCATCTTTCAAAAATAATCAAATGTTTGTAATACTCTATAAGATATAATTACCTTTGTGAAACTTTTAAAATACAGATATGAATTCAGAAATAAGAAACCTAGAACCAAAACAACTTTGGAATAAATTTGCCGATTTAAATGCAGTACCTAGAGCTTCAAAAAAAGAAGAAGAGGTTATTGCTTTTATGAAAGATTTTGGTAAAAAGTTAAATCTTGAAACGATTGAAGACGAAGTTGGAAACGTAATTATAAAAAAACCAGCAACTTCTGGAATGGAAGATCGTGTAACCATCGTGATGCAGTCGCATTTGGATATGGTTCATCAAAAAAATGCTGATACCAATTTCGATTTTGCAACGCAAGGTATCGATATGTATGTAGATGGAGATTGGGTTCGTGCTAAAGGCACAACTCTTGGTGCAGACAACGGTTTAGGTGTAGCAACTATTATGGCTATTTTAGAAAGTACAGATATTCCACATCCTGCCATTGAAGCACTTTTTACAATCGATGAAGAAACAGGAATGACAGGAGCTATGGGTTTAAAAGGAGGCTTGCTTGAAGGAAGTATTCTTTTAAATTTAGATACTGAAGAAGACGATGAAATAGGAGTAGGTTGTGCTGGAGGAGTCGATGTAACAGCAACAAGAACTTATAATGAAGAAGAAACGCCAGAATTTAAAATTGGATATACCATAACTGTAAAAGGATTACAAGGTGGACATTCTGGGATGCAAATTCATGAAGGACTAGGAAATGCCAATAAAATTTTGAATAGGTTGTTATTTGATGGTTTTGAGAATTTTGGATTACGTATTTCTGAAATCGATGGAGGAAGTTTAAGAAACGCGATACCTAGAGAAAGTAAAGCTATTGTAGCTATTGATGCTATTCATGAAGATGCTTTTATAGCTGAAATGGCTGAGTATGCTAACGAGATAAAAACAGAATTAAAAACCAAGGAACCAGATTTAGAGATTGTAGTTTCTAAAACAGAAACTCCTAAAAACATCATGGATTTAGGTGTTCAAGAAGGGTTAACTAGAGCATTATATGCAGCCTTAAATGGTGTGTTTAGAATGAGTGCAGATATTCCAGATTTGGTGGAAACATCTAATAATATTGCAAGAGTAATTGTTAAAGATGGAGCCATTAAAATTGGATGTTTAACACGTTCTTCGGTTGAGAGTTCTAAATGGGATTTAGCCAATATGCTTCGTGCTACTTTTGAATTAACTGGTTGCGACGTGGAATTGTCTGGAGATTATCCTGGTTGGAAACCTAATATGGATTCGGCTATTTTAAAAGTGTTGGATAATTTATACGAAAAAATGAATGGACAGAAAGCACATGTGGCTGCTTGTCATGCTGGTTTAGAATGTGGTATTCTTGGACAGAATTATCCAGATATGGATATGATTAGTTTTGGACCGAACATTAAAGGAGCACACTCTCCAGATGAAAGAGCACAAATATCCTCTGCTCAAAAATATTGGAAGTTTGTATTAGAAATTTTAAAGCAGATTCCTAAGAAGTAATTTGTATCTTGAAACGTTGCCAATAATTTGAAAACAACACTAAAGCATAAAGAACACGACTGTAAAATTATTGAATAATACGGGTTTTTTGTATTCAATATTTTAGAATCTTTTAATCCGAATCCAAGCGTTGCTGATTTGTTAGAATCTGATATTTTAGATAAGGCATACTTCTATACAAAAGAGGAAATTGAAATACGAAATCAACAATGGTATAAATATTTTGAGCCAATTCCTGAAGACAACGAGGTAATTGAAATTTATGGTTCAGTTGTAAAAGAGAAAATTTTACCATCTGACTTCCTAGAACTGAATTATACAGAATATTTAGAAAAAATAGAAAATTATATCTCTGAATGGACAGAAGAGGAATGCACTGATTTAGCAAATGAACTAAAAAAAAGTCATGTTTACTCTAAAGAGAAACTTGCATCTGAAAATCCAGAAAAGCGAAAATTTCATTTTATGGATACTGAAAATGTAGAGAAATCAAGACAATATGAGGTGAATATATATGAATATTTTTTTATGATAATTTCAACTCTTGAAAATTCGAATAAAATTATAGTAATGAACTTTGGAAAAGATTAAAAAAAATACAGGTAACTCTGTTAACAAAAAAAGCAGCTCATCGAGCTGCTTTTTTAATCTATATTCTAACTGAAAATTACTCAGCTAAACCAGTAATTTCTAAATCGAAAACTAAATTCGTGTTAGGTGGAATTGGTCCCATACCATTTGCTCCATAACCTAAATAACTAGGAATGAATACACGAGCTCTATCTCCAATATTCATATTCAGCATAGCTTCTCTAAATCCAGGAACTAGGCTTGCAGTCTCGTTATAAATCATTGGGAACGGTTTGTAACCACCTTGTGTGTCACGTTGTTCGTTATATTGGTTGTTCTCTTTTGCAACGTCTGCCCAAGAGGTATCGAATAAACGACCATCTTCAAAGAATCCAGCATAATTAACTAACACTTTTTGCGTAGAATTAGGTTTTACAGCAGCTTCATCTTGATTTGTNAAAATCATGATAACTCCTGTTTCTAATTCTTTTACTGTTCCTTCTACATTTGCATTTTTAGTTAAAAAAGCTTCAGCAGCAGCTTTTGCACCTTCCTTAAGTTTCTTGTTTTCTTCTTCCTTAAGTTGCTTTTGCTTTTCTTCTATTTTAGGTAATTCTTCAGTAAATACTTTAGCGGCATCGAAAGCTTCAGCATCTGCACCTTTTCTAATAATATTTATAGATTCGATAACAACAGGCTCAATTGGCTTGTTATTTCCTTGGCTTACTTTTACATTAGAGATGCTATCTTGAACATCAATACCCATAACTAATTCCCCAAAAACAGCATGTCTGTTATCTAAATTTGGTGTAGGAACTTCAGTGATAAAGAATTGACTACTATTTGTTGCAGGACCTGAATTTGCCATAGATAAAATTCCAGGCTTGTCATGTCTTAGGTCTGGACTAAATTCATCTAAAAACGCATATCCTGGACTTCCTGAACCTGTTCCTGTTGGATCTCCACCTTGAATCATGAATTTATCAATCACTCTATGGAAAGTAGTACCATCATAATATCTTTTTCCTTTTAAAGAGTCTGAAAGTTTTGGGTGAGTCCCTTCAACTAGTCCAACAAAATTGGCAACTGTTACTGGTGTTTTTTTGTAACTTAGTTTTGCAACCATAATACCTTTGTTAGTAACGAATTCAGCATATAATCCATCTTCTAAATCTGGATATTTTTGTTCTTCACAAGATGTGAAACTTAGTAAGAGTGTAAGAAAGAAAATTTTCATAGGATGTTTTAAAATGTTCATTGGTTATTAAAATTTGATGAGAATTAGTGTTTTTATTGTTCTTTTAATTGATTTTCTATTATTGAATTTACTGAAACTTCACAAATAAGTGGTGCATTAGTCTTAATTCTGTTTTCGTCTCCATAATATCCATAGGCTTTTTGTGAAGGAAACATGAAAGTAACCGTTTCACCAGGTCTCATAAGTTTTAAACCTTCTCTTAAGCCAGAAAACAACTCTTGTTTGTCCATGACATAATTTTGAGTTTTCATTTCTTCTTTTGAATAGATAACTTGTCCATTCAATGTTTTTATATTGTAATTAAAATTTACAATATCACCAAAATCAGGTGTTATAAGACTATCTGGTTGTTTTGTGTTGTAATAATACCAAAAGCCATTTTCTGATGCAATATAATTTTCATCTGGATTCGCATCCATAATTTTTTTAATGTAGGCCTGCTCTTTTTCTTTTAATTTAATGTTTCTGGCAACCGAAGCATCTATAAACGAACCTGAGGTTGAAGACACAGGTCTTCTGGCTTCAGGCGATTTACAAGCTGCAAGTAGGAGCATCAATACAATTAAGGTTATAATTTTATTCATTTTTTAGGGCATTTTTATAGCTTGGTAATATACTAATAAAATTTTCAACTGTAGTTTTCAAGTCAAAATTGCTTTTGCCACCAGCTGCATTTGTATGTCCTCCACCTTCAAAATGGGCTCGCGAAAATTCATTTACAGAAAAGTCGCCTTTTGAACGTAACGATATTTTTATAATGTTATTTTGCGAATCTTCAATAAAAATAGCCGCAAAAATAATGTTGTTTAAAGACAAAGCATAGTTAACAAATCCTTCAGTATCACCTTTCTTAAAGTTGAATTTATTGAGCTCATTTTGAGAAAGTGTTATATAGGCTGTTCGGAATTCTGGTAATACTTTTAAGTTGGTTAAAGCACAGCCTAAAAGTTGCATACGATCGTAGCTATTTGTATCGGAAATCTGATTATGGATTTCAGAATGACTCGCTCCTCTGTCTATTAAATCACCAGCTATTCTATGCGTATTACTTGTAGTAGATGGAAATCTAAAAGAACCAGTATCTGTCATTATTCCAGCATACAAACAGCTTGAAATGTCTGCATCAATTAGGTCTTTATCTCCTAGCATATCAATAAAATTATAGACCATTTCGCAAGTAGAACTCATGCTCACATCCGAATACATATACGTTGCATAGCTATCTGGTTGCTGATGATGATCAATCATTATTTTAATGCCACTACTATTATTGATAGGAGCTCCCATATCACCAATTCTATTTAAAGCATTAAAATCTAAAGTAAAAATAAGGTCAGCTTTATTAATTAGGTCGTCACATTCATTTTTTTGAGAATCGTATTTTAAAATATCAGATTCTTTAGGCATCCATTTTAAAAAATTAGGATAATCATTTGGAGCAATAACTGTTGCTTTATGGTTCTGTTTTAATAGGTAAAGATATAAACCTAATGTAGAACCAATAGCATCTCCATCAGGATTTTTATGTGGTACAATAACTATTTGTTTTGGAGAATCTAAAAGTAGTTTTATGTTTTTAATATCGTCTTTTGTCATAGGCAACGAAGATACAATTTTTTAATATTTGTTTTTATGGTTTTTATAATGAAATACCTTACTTTTGCACGAAATTAAAAAAAAATTAAATGGCAACTAACAGAACATTTACAATGCTTAAGCCTGATTCAGTAGAAAAAGGATACATTGGCGCAATCTTAGAAAAAATTAATGCTTCAGGTTTTAGAATCGTAGCAATGAAATTAACACAAATGACAAAAGCTGATGCAGAAGCATTTTATGCAATACACAGCGAAAGACCTTTCTATGGAGAATTAGTAGAATATATGACTCGTGGTCCTATAGTAGCTGCAATTTTAGAGAAAGAGAATGCTGTAGAAGATTTTAGAACTTTAATTGGTGCTACAAATCCTGCAGATGCTGCTGAAGGTACAATAAGAAAATTATATGCTGCTTCTATTGGAGAAAATGCTGTTCACGGAAGTGATAGCGATGAGAACGCTGCTATTGAAGGAGCTTTTCATTTTTCTGGAAGAGAGATGTTTTAATAAAGTATTCTTTATATGTTAAATCTGGCCTGAAAATTATTTTTCAGGCTTTTTTTGTTTTATAATTTATAAATTCGCTTAAAATAAAAATTGACCCAATGAAAAAAAATATGCTGTTATTAGCTGTTTTTGTGTTTGTTAGCTCTATATCTTTTGCGCAGAAGACTCAAGAAGCTATAAAAAAAATAGTAGATCAAACCAATGCTTCAGTTACTAAAAACCTAAATGGAACTCCAGAATTTATAAAGTTTCCAGCTACAAGCCCATTATCATTACAAGGACAAACAATTCAAGATAAAGTGGTTTCTTTTTTGGAAGCAAATAAAGAGTTGTTTCAATTTGAGATAATCGAAAGTACGTTTAANCTTGGATTAGCTGAGGTTGATAATTACGGCTTAAAAAAACTAACGATTACTCAACATAAAAATAATGTGCCTGTTTTTGATGCCCAATTACGTTTTCATTTTAATGTAAATGATGATTTAACAGCTATAAATGGTAATTACATTCCTAATATTAAAATACATACTACACCTACAATTAGTTTAGAAGAGGCAAACAATAAAGCATTATCTATTGTTAACAATCAAGGTTTAAATAATTCTGGCATGGATTTATTTGCTTTTAAAACAACGTTGTATGTTTTTCAAAAAGGATTAGTTCAAAATAAATTGGGAGCAGATTATTTGGCATATGAAATTGAGGTTAGAAATAACAATGATGTTAGAGAGTTTCTTTTTATAGACGCACATAATGGTACGCTTGTAGAACAGTTTACAGGGATTCATGCTATAGATAGAGTTGTTTATGAAAATGATACATCGAATGTAGTATGGGAAGAAGGAGACGCTTTTCCAGGAACTTTAAGTATCTGGCAACAGAATGAAGTTGTGGCTTCTGCTCATGTATATAACTTTTTTAATAATGCTTTTGGGTATGTGTCTTATGATGGAGCTGATGCCCAAATGCGAACTATAAATAACAACCCTAATATTTCTTGTCCAAATGCCAATTGGAATGGTGTAACAGCAAATTATTGTAATGGTACTGCTTCTGATGATGTTATTGCTCATGAATGGGGACACGCTTATACTGGTTATACTAGTGGCTTAATTTATGCTTACCAATCTGGAGCTATCAACGAATCATATTCTGATATTTGGGGAGAAACTATTGATTTATTAAATAATTATGAAGATGTAGACGATGACCATTCGTTAAGAACAGCTTGTGATAGTTCAGACAGATGGAGAATGGGAGAAGATGCTACTGCTTTTGGTGGAGCCATTAGAGATTTATGGAATCCACCTTGTAATGGTGATCCAGGGAAAGTAACCGACGGAAATTTCTCTTGTGGAACTTTTGATAGTGGTGGCGTTCATATTAATTCAGGAATTCCAAATCACGCCTATGCACTTTTAGTAGATGGTGGAACTTTTAATGGTCAAACTATCAATGGGATAGGATTTACAAAAGCTGCTCATATTTTTTGGAGAACTCAAAGTCAGTATTTAACTCCCACAAGTGATTTTGAAGTGCTAGCTGCTTCTCTTGAAGCTTCATGTACAGATTTAATAGGAATTAATTTAGAAGGATTAAGCACAGAAGATGCACCTGCTGGACCTTCAGGAGAGATTATAACGATGTCTGATTTTGATGAACTTGTAAAAGTTTTATTAGCTGTAGAGCTACGTTTAGAAGATAACTGTGGTTACGAGCCTATTTTATCTGCTACTGCAGATCCATGTGATGCAGCTATTAATAACCCAATTTTCTTTGAAGATTGGGAGTCTGGTATTGGTATATGGACAGTTTCTCAAATACCTACAAACCCTGGGACTTGGGAGCCAAGAGATTGGGAAATAGATGCAAATTTACCTGAAGGCTTAAACGGACAAGCCATTTTTGGAGTAGATCCTGTTAATGGGAATTGCTCAACTTCATTACAAAATGGAATTCTAAGATTAGAGAGTCCTGTAATAAATATTCCAGACCAACAAACTGGTACGTTTGAAATGACATTTATGCATTATCTTTCAACTGAAACAAATTGGGATGGTGGGAATTTAAAGTATAGTATTGATGGAAGTTCTTTTGAGCTATTACCAGACAGTGCTTTTACAGCCAATGGTTATAATGGCGATCTTAATACTGGAGCAAACGATAATCCAATGGCAGGCGAACCTGTTTTTACTGGTTCTGATGGAGGATCTTCTTCAGGAAGTTGGGGAAGAAGTTATATCGATTTATCATCTATTGGTGTAACAGCTAATTCAACAGTTCAATTTAGATGGGAACTTGGTACAGATGGATGTAATGGCAGAGAAGGATGGTATGTAGACGATATCTCTGTTTATAATTGTGATATGATTCTTTCAGTAACAGATTTTGAAGGCTTGCAAAACGATATAAAAGTATATCCTAATCCATCAAATGGAGAGTTTACACTTAGGAACCTAAATAATATTGAATTGGTTAAAGCCGAAATATTCGATATTAATGGACGATTAATTAAAACAATCGATCTTTCAAATGGTCAAAATCTTCAAACTATAGATATCACACAAGTTACAACTGGTATTTATTTTATGAATGTACATGCAAAACATGCTTCTCAGGTTATTAAGTTAATCAAGCAATAAGTACTAGAATTATATTATAGAAAAAGCCTTGTAATAATAAAATTACAAGGCTTTTTTATGTTTGGTTATTAACTCATTTTATCGCAAAACTAGTTTTGATATCACTTTTTTTCCAAGAGATTCATTTAAAAGAGTTATTATTTTCTCTTTGCCATAACTAAGCTCTTCTCTTAAAACGCTGGAACTTAATTGGACATATAACGTATTGTTTTTTAACTGGATATCTGTAGTGTAATTATTTACGCCATTACCCATCATGCTTTTCCAGGTGTCTCTAACATTTACCACATCTAAACCATGTTCTAATTTGTTGGTTTCTACAAATTCTTTTAAAGCATCAGCAATGCTTAGATTTTCGTTATTTCGTTTTGCCATTATTCTATGTCTATAGGTATAAAACGTTTGTATAAAAATACAGCTTTATTCTTATTAATCACTTT
>JGI24025J20009_10003084_pt1 | contig 11533 bp, 6 predicted proteins | sample Cruoilmetagenom3_FD_20009 | JGI IMG/M metagenome (IMG submission 20009) | reverse complement strand
GCCAAAGCCCAATGGGCGACCGTTGTCTTTTGCTGATCCGGTTCGACTGAGCGTTCGACTGAGCGTTCGACTGAGCTCACGCCGAAGTCTCACGCCGAAGGCTCACCGAAGTCCCAACACCTGATCCCTGATAACTCTGCGGCTTTGCCGCATTAGGATACTGTGAGCAAGTCATATAACAAAAGTAAGTTTTTATCAATTTAGTATTCAAGATTGATGGTCTCGCAAAAAGTCGTACTTCCCCTCCCCTGGTGGGAGGGGATAAAGAGGAGGGGGACGTAACTTGTTGGAATACCAGCTTTATCACCCTCACCCAACGCTCTCCCATCAAGGGAGAGGGGGTATTTTCGACTTTTTACGAACGCATCAAGATTTGGCCTAATGACTCCCTGTTGGAATGGATTGTCCTTGCGAGAGGGCATTTAATTGTTTAATGTTTTTTTGCGCGATTTCAGGAGTTGTTTGAATGTGAGCCATTTTTTAATAACAGGCATCGCATTCCGAATATTGTCCAGATTTTCTTCTGCTGCCTTTTCGCCTTCATCGATCAGATCAATGGCATGAGAAAAATCAGTCCACTGTAAATCCCCTACTTTGGGACGAATGACAATGTCTGCATCCTTCAATTCATAATCCTCTAATTGGCGTGCCATGATCTCGGCCGCTCTGTCGTTTACATCTTTTGAAGTACGGAATTCCTCCTCTGTGCAAATATCCTGATCTACTGCAACGGCAATCACCACATCGGCTCCTTCTTTTCTGGCCACGCTGCTTGGGACCAGACCAAAAATACCACCATCCGACAGAATCATCCCTCCTTCTTTCAGGGGTTCAACAGCACCGGGCACGGCACAGCTTGCCATTACGGCCTGCCTGAGAGGCCCTTCAGAAAAGATAATCTGTTTGCCTTTTACCAGATCCGTGGCCACCGTTCGAAACGGAATGCGTGTCTCCTCAATTTGAATATCGGGAATGAAATAATCGATCATGGTCTGGAAATCTTCACTGGAGAGAATGCCCGGTCTGAACATGGTTTGGGCGAGGTAAAAACTGTTTTTCAAAAAGATTTCAATTTTTTGTGCAAGTCTATGATTCTCCTTCGAGTGACTGGCTTCAACCGCCCGTATGGCCGAGGATTGAAATTCGGGACTGTTCAGGTAATCATTTGCTTTCTCTATCAATTCGTCAAGGGATAGACCACCGGCATAAGCTCCCCCTATCAAGGCCCCTGCACTTGTTCCCACGATTATATCAATGGGAATTGCCTCCCGTTCAAATACTCTTAATACACCGATATGGGCAAGCCCGCGGGCGCCGCCACCTCCAAGGGCCAGGCCGATGCGTTTATTCATCCATTTCATACAATGATATCCTATTTCAGACCTTCTAAAAACTTAAACTCCCATATAAGATAATGGCTTTACATGAAGCACAAAGCATCATCTATCCATTTATAGATTGTCAATTCACAAATGTCAATTTTCAAGTTCGTTTCCACCGGAAAATGAAAAACTTTGACATTTAATAGTGTTTCCAATATAAAATCGTGACAACCAACTTATGTGATTTTAGGTCTGTAATTATGCAAATACAAAATATCTTACAGCGATACGGGGATGATCTTAAGATCGTAGAAGAATATCTGGAGAAAAACTACAGTTCATATATTCAAATTATTCCCGAAGTTACCGATTATATTATAAATAGCGGTGGAAAAAGATTCAGACCCCTTCTGCTCATGATTTCATCAGATCTCTGTGGTTACGCAGGAGAAAGACGCTATTCCATGGCCGCGGTTACAGAATTTCTGCATACGGCATCTCTTCTGCATGATGATATCATAGACCACGCCGATACAAGAAGGGGGCAAACCGCGGCAAATAATGTCTGGGGAAATTCGGTCAGCGTCCTCGTTGGAGATTTTCTTTATTCACAGGCCTTTAAACTCATGATTGAAGACGGAGATCCGTCTCTGCAAAAAGTACTGACAAGCGCCGCGATTACAATGGTAGAAGGGGAAACGGCTCAATTAACAAAGTGTAACGACATAAATATCACAGAAGAAGAATACAACTCCTTTATAGAGAGAAAAACCGCTGTGCTTGTTTCTGCAGCCTGTGCAACGGGCGCTGTTTTGGCAAAAGCCCCGCAAACGACCGTCGATCTATTAACCAACTTCGGGATAAAACTCGGCATCGCTTTTCAAGTAACTGATGATACCCTTGACTATGTGGCCACAAAAGAAGAATTCGGCAAGGCCATCGGCATGGATTTCAAGGAAGGGAAGGTTACACTTCCGTTGATATGGACACTGAAAAAATGCTCTCCCGATGAAAAAGGAATTGTGGAAAAGACCCTGGAAAGTAAAAATATCAGCAACAATAATATAAAAGAAATCACCTCCTTGATTAATAAATACGAAGGTGTTGACTATGCCCTTAATAAAGCGGGAGAATATATCAAAGAGGCAAAATTATTTCTTGAATCTTTTGAAGATTCTGCACCTAAAGATGCCCTTCTGGCAATTTCAGACTATATCGTGGAACGAAAACTGTAACAATTCAACCGCTGATTTCCTTGTTTATATAATCTCCAAACAATAGTTCATATCTTCTAACTCTTCATCATCCCCATCGCGTATGATCTTTACGGCACAAGGCAGGTAATCCAGAATATCCCCGGCAGTCATGCCATCTTCTCCAATATCCCTGGCCGCCAGATCCCCGGACAATCCGTGAATAAAAACACCCGTTCTGACGGCATCTTCGACTGATTGCCCCATGCCGAACATTGCGGCAATGGTTCCCGTGAGAATATCACCGGATCCGGCAGTGGCCATCCCCGGATTACCACTCATGTTGATGAAAACTCCTTCATCCGGGTACCCTGTAAGGGAATGAGCGCCTTTTAAGACAATAATCGAATTCAGTTCTTTAGATGTTCTTTGAAGAATGTCGATCTTATTCCGGTCTATTTCTTCTACGGGCAACTTTGTAATTCTCGACATTTCCCCCAGATGAGGTGTTAGTATAGTCGCATCTGATCTTTCACTCAATATTTCCAGATCCTGAGAGATTGCCGTAATACCATCCCCATCAATAAGTATTGGTTTTTTTATCTCTCTGACCAGTTTCCTGACCAGTTGTTGTGTCTCCTCGTTAAGGGACAGCCCGGGACCGATAACCACCATATCCATCTTCTCCGCAAGTTTAAGGAGTTGATCTTTATTTTCCGGGGAAATGCTTCCTTCGCCCGTTTCACTCTGAGGGATGAAAACAATTTCACTACCTTTCCCGGCAATAAAAGGAGTAATTGAGATGGGTGCGGCGAGGCGGGCATACCCCCCACCTCCTTTGAGAAAGGACATAGCGGCAAAATAAGGTGCTCCAAAATAGCTTGCCGCACCTGCAATAAAAAGCACCTCACCAAAATCACCCTTGTGAGCATTTTTATCTTTCAGGGGCAGAGAAACAGGATCATTTATTTCAACTTTGACGGACTTGTCTTCATACAGCGCAGGCGGGAAAGAAATATGAGTAACATACAATTTTCCACATTGTTCATAACCGGGATAAAGTATATTCCCCCTCTTGGGGAGACCGAAAGTCACCGTATAGTCGGCCTTTACGGCGACTCCCAGAATTTCACCAGTATCACCGTTCACACCGGAAGGAATATCAACACTGAACACCTTCTTTTTACTTTCATTAATCAATTGAATGATTTCCCGGTAAATACCACCTACCTCCCGGGCAAGACCTGTACCAAAAATCGCATCCACAACGGCATCACAGTGGAAGACTTCCGTCCTTATAGATTCGGCAGAGCCCACCTTCTGAATTTTCAGAGGAATCTTCGATAGAATATTAAAATTCATCTTTGCGGCCCCCGTCAATTTGTTCATATCACCCATGGTAAAAACGGTAACGTCGCCACCATTTGAATGGAGTTTCCTTGCAACCACACATCCGTCCCCTCCATTATTCCCGGCACCGCAAAAAACAACAAATTTCTTACCTTTGATCCCGAATTCATCCTGAATAACAAAATAAGTTGCAAGGGCCGCATTTTCCATCAAAAGTTCATCTTTGATGCCGAATTTCTCGATGGCGTTCCTATCCATAGATCTTATTTCATTCACGCTGCAAACCTTCATAATATGTTCCCCTCTTTTTTACGCTATCATTAATGAAATTATTGTATTATTAAAATATCATCAGCTAGTATAGAAAAGATGATCAAGAAAAACAAATATTTTCTACATCAAACACTCAATGAATCAAAAATAGAATACAAACAGGAGAAAACAGTTATGGCTAATAGGGCCTTGGAAGGCATAAGGGTTGTTGATTTGAGTCATGTTCTGGCAGCGCCGACGTGTACCATGTTTCTGGCTGACCTCGGAGCCGAGGTTATCCATATTGAGCCGCCCCACGGAGACGATTCGAGAGAATTTGGTCCCTTTGCAGGCAAACCGGGTAAAAACAAAAGCGGTTATTTTATAAGTCTTAACCGTAACAAAAAAAGCATGGTTTTAAATTTGAAACACGAAAAAGGGAAAAAGATACTTGGCGAACTGATCCGGCTCTCTGATGTTATTGTGGAAAATTTCAGGCCCATGACAATGCGAAAACTGGGCTTTGGATGGGAGGAAATTCAAAAAATAAATCCCGGGATGATCTATGCCTCTATATCTGGTTTTGGTCATGACACCCTTCCCGGATATGAAACACGTCCCGCTTATGATATGGTTGCACAGGGTTACAGCGGGATTATGAGTATCACAGGGCCGGAAGGAGGACCTCCCTGCAGAGTGGGTTCGTCTGTTGGAGATATCGTTGCCGGTCATCAGGCCGTCATTGGAATTCTTGCCGCATTGATCCATCGGGAGAAAACAGGGAGAGGGCAGTACTATGACGGTTCGATGATAGATGGTCTGTTTGCCGTACTGGAAAATGCCGCCGTCCGGTACACGATCGAGGGAACAATCCCGGAATCATTAGGAAGTGCACATCCTTCTATAACACCCTTTCAGGGGTTTAAAACCAAAGATTCCTGGATCATAACACCCATCGGAAACGATAACTTGTGGGCTGCATTCTGCAAGGTGATCAATAGAGAAGATCTGACACATAACCTGAAATTTGAAACCAATCTCCTTAGAACCAACAACAAAGAAGAACTTATTCCCATACTCGCCGATGAATTAAGGAAGAAAACCACCAGGGAATGGGCCGATATTTTCGAGGATGCAGGCCTGCCGTATTCCCCGATAAACAATATAAAGGAAATCTGCGAAGATCCGAACATCACATACCGGAAAATGTTGGTGGACATGGATCAGCCGGAAGCGGGTAAGATGAAAATCGCCGGATCGCCGATCCATCTGTCTGAAACACCGGGAGAAGTCTATGCCGCAGCCCCTCTTCTGGGACAGCATTCGGAAGAGATTTTGAGAGAAATCCTGAGATATTCTGATGAAGAGATTGATAATCTGAAAAAGGAGGGGGTAATAAACGGAGAAGATTAGCAATAAATATAAAAGACAACAAACCACGGCAGATACCATCTGGATACTCGAATCAATCGACGACAATAAGTTCCCCTACCTTCTTACGATATGGCAGGACGGAAGGGCACTTCTCAGGTTGCGTGTCCAGGAAAAATGGCCGGGACAGAAGGGACACGTCTTTTGCGTACGTGAAGAAGATGATGGATTACGCTGGACGACTGAAGAAGTGGAGCGGGTCCCCGTCATTTCCATGAATCGCTACGGCAAGCGTCTTGCCGTCATCCTCGACAGACCCAGAAACAAACGTTGCGACTTTCTCTTCCTGACAAAGCAATACAAGACGAGAGAGGGTGAATATGAACAGATATTCTGGAGAACGGAACGGGGTCTGAAAGAACGAAAACCCAGGGTAAAACTCTCCACATACACAAAAAGCGAACTTTCCATCGTGATCGACTCCGCCGAACGATATCCCTGGCGATTCCCAAGCAGTGAGGTAACCCGTGAGCAACTTCCCGTCGGCGACTACGCGTTGAAAGAAGGCAACCGGCTCGTGGCAGTTGTCGAGCGGAAGACCATGGACAATTTCCTTGCCGAATTCGGCAGGATGCCTGTATTCCACCAGCAATTAAGCGAACTTGAAGCATACCGGCACACAGCCCTTGTAATCGAGGCCAACTACTCCGATTTTCTGAACCCGCACAAGATGAAATACTATCCCCCGGCTTTTACGGCAAAAGCAATCGCTGAGCTACATGCCTTTCACCCAAATTTATCAATTGTCTTTGCCGGAAACCGCAAACTTGCCCAGGAATGGACCCTCCAGTTCTTCACATCAACCATGGCCCATCAAGAAGACATACCTCACCACAAAGTCTCCGAAGTCATGACACGCTACGGAAAAACACCTGAAACAACCGGCGGCAGTTATTATGAGATAAGAGAAAGTATAGAAAACGAATTTCCTCAAGAATTCACCATTGCAATGCTGCGAGAATCATTCCCAGACATCCCCGAAGCGACCCTCAGGAGAGTACTGCGAGACATGAAAAAAGAAGGAATCATTGAACCCCACGGAAAGGGAAAAAATAGCTACTGGACAAAAACCCTGGAGTGAACAGGTGTCTCTTCCGTCTCATGGTATCTTCCGGTTTTCATAAAGACCGCACATTTCCCCTGGCGAGAGAAGCAAAGATACCGCCTGTGCAGAGGATGCCAAATACTGCAAAAGCAACTTTGAAGCTGGTTAAGAAAAGGACAGGATCCGTTTGACAGAGCTCCGCGTCACCAACAAACAGCGCAATCAGCAAGGTTACAATAGTCATGCTCGTAGCCATTCCGATCATACGCATGGTTGAAACCGTTGACGCGGCAACCCCGTAGAATTGTTCACTTACAGACCCCATAATCGCATTGGTATTGGGTGAGGAAAACAGGGCAAAGCCGAGACCGATAAGTGCCAGATTCAGTGCTACCATCCAGACAGGTGTCGCGGTACCAAGAAGTGTAAAAAGAAAAAGGCTCAGCGCATTAATTCCCATTCCACATGAAGCGATAAAACGAGGCTCTATTCTGTCTGAAAGCGAACCGGCGAATGATGAAAACAGAGCCATGATGACAGGTTGCGCGAGAAGGACAAGGCCCGCTGTCTGAGGGCTGTATCCCCGGATTACCTGAAGATAAATGGAAATAAGAAAGCCTATAGCAAACGTTGCGCTGTAATTAATCATGGCAGCCAGGTTGGAAAAGGCAAAGACAATATTATGAGAAAACAGCCGCAGGTTTATGAGAGGAAAAGATATTCTTGATTCGAGAAGGATAAACCCCGTCATGAGAATCCCCCCGGCTATAAGAATGTACTTTGCCCATGGTGTGCTGTACATTGATGACATGCCGTACAGAAGCGCGGCAAGCCCAAACATATAGAGCATGCTGCCGACGAGATCGAATTTGTCTCCCAGCGCATTGGCCCACTCATCCCGCACACGGATCATAATGAATACAACAGAAGCCAAACCAAGGAGAGCAGTAAAGTAAAAGATGCTTCTCCATCCCAGATGCTGGCATAAGAAGCCTCCGAGAACAGGCCCGAGTGAAAGACCGGTATATGTGGCCGTTACGGCCAGCCCCATCGCCTTTCCCCTCTGCTCGGCCGGATAGACGGAAGAGATTATTGCCATTCCCGTCGCGTATATCATTGAAGCCGATATTCCCTGCAATACCCTGAAAAGGATGAGCGAAGCATTCGACCACGAAACTGCGCATAGAAACGTGAAAAGAGTAAAGCCTGACGTTCCCAGAAGAAAGATTTTTTTCCTCCCCGCTATATCTGCAATTCTTCCCATGGGCAGCAGAAATACGGCTGATGCCAGGATATAGCCGGTTACAATCCAGCTCAAGGCAAGAGAGCTCCCCGCGAATTCTTTTCCGATTAAAGGCAATGCCAGATTCGTTGAGCTGCCGATAAACGTCGTAAAGAAAGACGTCATCATAACAGAGATAAGGATGCTCTTTCCCCGCAATATATCACTGTTAATCACTTTTCTTATACGTGTTTCCATTCCTTCTCTACCCGAAAACCCCCTTTACTCAATATAATGAGTAAATTGTCAAGGGGAAAAGTGAATCAGTATGGAGAATGGTTATGTATTTCCTGTGAATACTATAACCGCCTGCAGATGGTGAGAGAAACACTTCCACGTTTCCCTTGACATTCCACGGCTTTTTGTTGAATATGAAAAAATCTGAACAAAAAACAAAAGGTGCTATGTATTAAACAACAAATGATCTTTTCTTCTTAAACGCAAGAAGGCCCTGAAAATGGCAGATAATCACAAAAACCCCGTATCTCTTAAATAGAGGCGGGGTTTTTCATTTTTTCATGATAGGAAGAATTAGATGATTACCGACACCACCTTTTTTACAAATGAACCGGGCTACTCACTGCTTGACCGGTTCAAGAAGACATTAAAGCACGTTCAATACTTTGATGTGCTGGTCGGGTATTTCCGCACAAGCGGGTTTTATCAGTTGTACGAATCCTTCGAGACTATTGACAAAATTAGAATCCTGGTTGGTCTCAATGTTGATCAAAAGACCTATGAGATTATTGAAGAAACACGATCCGGGGGCGAATTCGATTTTGAATCACACAGCAAAACGAAACGCATGTTCAGCGAACAAACAGCATCCGAAATGGATGAATCGGAAGACTCCTATGAAACCGAAATCGGAATCAGAAAGTTTCTGGAATTTCTGACTGCCGATTGTTCCAATAAAGAACAGGACATGGCAAACGGCGGCAACGGGAAAAAGATGGAACTTCGCGCTTATCCCAGTGAAAACATCCACGCCAAGGTCTATATCAGCCGTTTCAAAAAAGATGAGCTGGACTTTGGCAGGGTAATCACCGGTTCCAGCAATTTTTCCGAGAGCGGCCTTATCGCCAACAGAGAATTCAATGTCGAATTAAAAGACAGGGTCGATGTTGAATTCGCCCTGAAGCAATTTGAAAACCTGTGGAAAGATAGTGTAAACATCTCGCAGGAATATGTCGAAACCATTCAGAATAAAACCTGGCTCAATGACGCGATCATCCCCTATCATCTATATCTGAAAATGCTCTACGAATACTTGAAAGAAGACATCAATCTGGATGAAGAGATTGAGCTGGACCTGCCTGAAGGCTTTATGGAGCTTGAATATCAAAAACATGCAGTCGTCTCCGCCAAAAAAATCCTGGACGCTTACAACGGGGTATTTCTGGCCGATGTCGTCGGTCTGGGGAAAACATTTATATCGGCCATGCTGGCTCAACAGTTGCCCGGCGGCAAGCTGGTTATATGCCCTCCTGTACTCAAGGACTATTGGGAAGAGACATTCTTTGACTTTGGAATCAAGAAAACAAAGGTGGAATCTCTCGGCAAACTTGACCAGATCATAAAGGATGGAACGGAAAAATTCGATTATATCTTCATTGATGAGGCGCACCGTTTCAGAAATGAATATACCCAGGGCTTTGAAATGATTCATCAGGTCTGCCACGGCAAAAAAGTCATTCTGGTTTCCGCGACACCCCTGAACAATACCTTTGATGATATTTTAAGCCAATTGAAACTCTTTCAGATTCCCAGGAAATCAACAATTCCGGGGGTGCCGAATCTTGAAAAATTCTTTAAGAGTCTCATGCACAGCCTCAAGAATATCAAAAAATCAGATCCGGAATACATCAGCGCCATCAAGGAAGGTTCCGGAAAAATCAGGGAAAATATCCTCAAATATACGATGGTGCGGAGGACGCGGTCTGAAATTATAAAGTATTTCAATAAGGATATCGACGAGCAGGGATTATTCTTTCCCGATGTGGAAGATCCTCGGAGAATCATCTATGAATTCGACGACGAGATAAACTCAACCTTCAATAACACCATTGAATTACTGAAAAGATTCAAATACGCCCGCTACACACCCCTTCTATACCTGAAGGAAGAAGTTTCAGAGCTTGAAAAGCAGAGCCAGCGCAATGTCGGCGGTTTCATGAAGGTCATCCTGGTTAAACGGCTTGGAAGCAGTTTCCATGCTTTTCGTAAAACAATCGCCCGCTTTGTTGAATCCTACGTTAATTTCATTGGTATGTTCGACAAAGGGACAATTTATATCAGCAAGACTGTCGACGTTTACGATCTATTGGATGAAGACAACGAAGATAAGATACATCAATTCATAGAGCAGGAAAGGATAAGCCGGTATGACGCGGAACAGTTCAGGCCGGAATTTATAGAAGACCTCAAGGCCGACTTGAAATTACTGAAAGCAATCCGCGATCTGTGGTCGGTTGTCGATTCGGATCCGAAGATAGAAACATTCATCGATGATCTGAAAACGAACAATGAGCTGAAAGACAAGAAGATAATCATCTTTACGGAATCGAAGGAAACGGGCGATTATCTCTACGATAAACTCAGCGCTCGATTCCCGAACAAGGTATTGTTTTACTCCAGTGAAGGCGGGCAAACCGCGGAGGGCAAAAAATCAGTCATAGACGCCCGGCGTATCATCAAGGAAAATTACGATCCCACCCACAAGACCCAGAATGGCGATTTGCGGATTCTCATCAGCACCGACATCCTCTCGGAAGGCATCAACCTGCACCGTTCAAATATCGTAGTAAATTACGATCTGCCCTGGAATCCGACAAAGGTGCTTCAAAGAGTGGGACGTGTAAATCGTGTAGGAACAGAACATAAGAATATCTATGTATTCAACTTTTTCCCCACAGACCAGTCAGACAGACATATTGGCCTGGAAGATAACATCAAATCCAAGATCCAGGCTTTCCACGACACGCTTGGAGAGGATGCAAAATATCTTACCGACGAAGAAGTCGTGTCTTCCCATGAATTATTCGGAGATACACTGTACCAACGCCTTGCGGATAAAAAGACGTATGCGGGTGATGATGAAGAAGGACAATCCGAGTTGAAATACCTGAAGTTTATTCGTGATATTCGCGATAATCAGCCCGCGCTTTTTGAAGAAATTAAAAACCTTCCAAAGAAAGCACGATCATCCAGACAATGCGACATGGAGAGTGATCAGCTGATTACCTTCTTTCGCAAAGGCAAATTGAAAAAGTTTTTTATGTCGGGCGACGCCGGTTCCCGGGAATGTACTTTCTTTGAAGCCGCGGATATCCTGGAATGCGACAAAGATACAAAACGGGAGAAGATACCAAAACAGTTCTATCCGATGCTGGAGGACAACAAAGAACAGTTTCGCTTTGTCACTTCAGGCGAAAACTTTGAACCGAAAGGATCAGGCGGACGTGGTGGGCTATCCAATGAACGCTATGCCATCACGCGTTTGAAGGCGAAGGAATTTAGAAAATATCAAGGTTTCACCGATGACGACGATGAGTATATCAGACTCGTTCTAAGAGGATACGAATACGGTGTGATTCCCAAAAATACTACAAAGGGCATCAAGAAAAAGATCGAAAAGGAAAGCAACCCCTTGAAGGTC
>JGI24025J20009_10003083_pt1 | contig 11534 bp, 10 predicted proteins | sample Cruoilmetagenom3_FD_20009 | JGI IMG/M metagenome (IMG submission 20009) | reverse complement strand
ATGTTCGGGAACCATAGCGAAGAATCTTGATACCCCTTTTTTAAACCTTTGTGTTTTTGAAACACCGTGAATGATGCCATTCACAGAGATAGCTAAATGGAGAGGTGTATTGGTAATAATATCCCCATCAATCAAGCAGGGAATAAAATCAGAGTCCGGATCTACATTCTCAATAAATGGTAACATCTCACTAATATCAATTTTAACAGACTTCTTTTTTGCTATTCTAAATTGACTAACGTTTTTTCCAATAATATTGTAAGGTCCTATTTCATATAATCCGTTACGTTTTGATTTTTCAGAACTAAATAAAGTAAGAAAATGGTTTAAAGATTCAGTGAACATCTCACGAAAAGCAGAACTAGTGAATGTGTATTTTTTCCGACCTAAAGTTGTCCTATTATCTCTTTGAGGGAAAGAGCTGCTAAATACAGAATGTCCATCCACTGGCCATGGCAATTGTTTACCTATTACATCTGCAATAGTGGGTAAAATATCTACTGATTCAACGTTTAAATCGTTAATTACCACCTTTTTTTGGTTAGGTAATTTTAAAAAAAGAGGAATTGGCATAATATCTCCGGCATTTTTTTCTGTTAAACTTCTTCTATAGCAGCCAGGTCGATAACTTACTCCATGGTCAGCTGTAACAATAATCAAGGAGTCATCAAAAAGTTTAGTGTTTTTAAGTTTTGTTAGAAGCTCACCAAGAACTTTATCTGAATATTGAAGCTGGAGAAGATATCGTTGAAATTCAAAAAGGACAGGCCATTCGTCCTTAGTCCATTTTCCCCGAGTAAGGCCATAATTAGAATAATAACCATAAGTCTTTCCAGATGGGATGTATTCTAGAGGTTCATGAGGCAAGAGGATGTGTATAAAAAATAAAGTGGGGTCCTGTGAAGGCGAAATTGAATCTAAAAATTGTTTAAATAATTTAGATCGACCCTTTAATATTTTCTTTATCTTCTTTTTATTTTTGGATAACTCTACTTTTTTCCTAAAGAATTGCCCCCAGTCTTGAGAGATATCAGGAAGTTTATGAGACAAACTTTGAGGTAATAGATAATGAAGATAGATCACTGAAATATCAGAAAACAAAGCGGTCTGTCTTTCTTTCAAATTTTTGCTGTTAGTATATTTATTAGTTAAATTTAAATCTTCTGGACATAATTTTGTGCGACTCTCAATCACTTTTAATTGATAGATATCACCCAAAAAGGTAAATAAATTATTTGGATAATGTACAATGGAGGGTGATTTCGGCTTTTCCAATGAAGGATATAATCCGGATAGAACAGCCGGAATTGCCCATCTTGTCGTATGAGCAACTGTAGTAGCATTACGAAACCAGTGAGCTTGATCTGCTAATGAGGCAAAATTTGGATATCTAATTGAATCTATTTGTCTATCTTCATTCATTAAATATGGAGTGGCGATTTCATCAAAAGTAACCATTACAATAGGAGGATAAGTTTTTATTTCATTTAGTTGTTTTTTTTGTGAAATTTCATGCTTCTCAGGAAAAACAATTTGAGTAACTGGAGAAAAAAATAAAAAAAGAATAGGGAAAATTAGCACTGCTGGCAATAAAAATGTAATGAACGTTTTTAGCTGTTTCAAACGGACATAGCCAAAAATAAAGATTCCTCCCCCTATAAATACTATAACCCAAATAAGTAATTCACCCAAAAAATCAAATTTTTTCAGTATTGGGAAAATAATAGTTATGATTAAAATACCGACAAGGACTAAATGCGCGATTTTACGGATGCCATCATTAATCAGTTTTAATCCTATTTCAATTAACACAAGAAACAATGGAATAAGAATACTTAGGAACAATGTTAACAGAACAATATCTATTGGTTTTGAATGCCTAGCAATAAAAAAATCTGAATACCTGGATAATAGATCATATAATGGCTGGGCAATTGCAAAAGCGGATAAAATAAAAATATGTGTGCTGTCGGTAAGGAACTCTTTTTTATATCTTGACCTTACTTTAATGTTCATTATGAAACCGATTTATTAACCTTTGTCCTCATTAAATACAATATTCTCTCTGAATCATTAATTTTTTTTGATTCTAATATATTAAAATTTATAGAGAATTTCTGTTCAAAATTTTTCCGATCATAATGAGGGAATATATCTTTCCTTGTCTGGAAAAGCCTTTTGACCTGCGAATCACTTTTTGGGATGAACTCTATAATTAGATGTTTGCATAATCTGCAAAAAAAGTTTGAACAATATTCAAAAGAAAGATTATTAGAAATAGCTAAATGATGAATGAGCGCTAATGCTAATATTGTTTCTGTTGGTCCCCGTTCCATAAAAGATATCCGCTCCCGGTTTTCCCATCCAATAGCTGGGCTTGGATTCGTAAGATCGAGTAATAATGGCAGCATTTTTCTTTCATTTCTTTTGATGCCTTCAATGTAATTCCTTTCTATTGCACCATGATCAATATCAAAAGAGATGGTTTCAATACCTTTTTCGCTGGCAATGCGGCTAAAAACACCAGTGTTTGCTCCCAGATCCCAAACCTGCTTGGAGGTAATTTTATCAAAATAGTTGCTGATTATTTGCTTCTTATCTTGAAAAGCACTTGAGGAGTAATTAAAACTATCATAATAATCGACCCATTCAGTTTTAAAAGACCTCAATTTTAATCTTTTAACTGCGGATTCCAAGCTGTCCATTAACCCTAAATAAGAAATGCGGGACATCTTTTTACTGCTTGTTACACTTTTGTTTGCAAAGTGCTTTTGGCTATAAGCATGAATATGAATGTGAGTTAAAATCGAAGGAATAAATCGAGAATAAAACGGGAGAAGCGAACTTGCCAGGTTGAGAGGTACTCCATCTAAATAAATCCTGAAAAGTTGATTCAATCGAATATCCTTATAACTCATCAAAGCTAAAGGGGCGAGGAAATGCTGGCAGAATTGCCTATATGCTACCCAGGGCTTTCCTTCTTCATGTTTTTCGAAAGAAAGGGTATCGATAAAAACAGTTCTTCCGGAGCTAAATTGTATGTTATAAGCACTAGCATCTTTTAAAGACATGCCATACTTAAATGCTTTTTTCTGGATCTTTAAAGTGGTTAAAGCAGCATTTTTTAATTGGCTGAAGCACCATTCATAGGGATAGGAAATAAATGAGATCATTTCTGGTTTAATAATCTTATATGCTGAGCCCTGCTCTTCAGGTTTAATGCTTACTTCTTCATGGGGGATCAAGAGGCCAGCATTTATAAGATCTTTGTAAAGTCCGGAATTAATGAGGAGATCATATTCATTTTTATATACCTTATTTATCTGGCGATAGATCTTTCCATCTCTGAAAAACAGAAAACCACTCGGATCTCGAAAAGAGCTTTTTATTTTTCCTGAAGAATCCGGCACTTTTTATTCTTTTGCCTTTTTTGAAAATATTGAGAGAAAAAAATTCTTTATTTTTTTCCAGAAAATCCTAAGAAGAAAAGAGACGCCGACTAAGCCGGCAATAATTAATTGAATAACATAACTTCCGGTCCCAGGATCAATATAACAGAATAGTTGGATAGGAAATATTATGATAAATAACAAAAAAAACAAGCCACATTTAAGCAATTTATTTATCTGTCGCAAAATATTTTCTCCTTACTTAAGGAAGATTAAATTTAGCATGTGAAGATAAGAATTTGGTTTTTTTGTTCATGACAATCTCCGCTCAATTTCATCAAATTTTCACACTTTTAGCTATTTCATCAACAATAATATACATAGAGCAAACATATACTGTCAACAAAAAGTCCGCAAGAAATAGAGAGTCTAATAGAATTGGCCTGTATAAAGCGTATTAAGAGTAGAGGGAGTGAAGTGGTCCGTTTGTCAAGACCAAAATTGAATCTTTTTTAAGGTGTATTTCCTTTAACATACCACAGCCATTTGCATCTGACGATAAGACTCGAAAGGTGTATCGTATTTCCCTAAGGATTGATGCAACCTATCTTGATTATATTTTCGAATAAATTCCCCAATGCTTGCTCAGTTTTTTACCCGCTTATAATGAACGTTTCGCTAAAGAACCGGACGTTTTCATTTTGCTTTGACATTTAAATATATAAGTTGACAAGGAGTTTGTTAGTTATTTAAAAAGAGGTGAGATGAAAAAAATATTTATTTTTATACTAATCTTAGGGTGGTTATTCTGAAAATTTTATCATCTATTATTCTTAGGTGCATAAAAAGCCCCAGTGCCTGTTTTACGTATTAGAATATAATGCTTTCCTAAAGCCCGCTTGAAATTTTCCGTGAATCGTTCAAAGGTACCCTTTTTAACGGAAGTGTAAGCCAATTCTTTGAGATATCGATCAGCTAATTGTCCGTTTAATTGAACTATACTAAAATATCCTGACTCAAGACATTTTAAAATATTGTTTTCATCCATTCTTCCTGTAACTATCATCTCACTAGTATTAAATGGATCATATTCAACAGATTTCTTAGCGTAATGACATAGTAACATATTTTCGCAGAGTACTGGTCCAGGTTGAGTTGCTAAGAAAGATGCATCTTCAAGAAAAATCTGTTGTGTAAGTCTATACTCAGAGTAAGGAAGTATTTCCTTTCTTACGATCTTCTGCGATGCCATCGTAATTATGCCGAGTGCCAAAATAAGAGGTAAGATGGAACAAATCAAATTGGGATTAAAAAAGTGTCGAAGGATTTTTCGTAGATACAACAAAAGCATCGCGGCAGCAATAGAAAGGCAAATAAATAAATCAAAGAATACGTTGACATCTACCCCATTTTGACCTGAAGTGTAAACTCCTGTGGCAATAGAAATTACTAAGTATATAGAGATAATCCTGAGGCGATTTTTTTTAAAGGCATAAAGAACCCAAGGGAATATCGCAATCAGAGGAATTTTCATTTTAGTTCCCAACTCTACCCCTCTGTCTATCGCTTTCTGGAGGTTATAGGTATTGCTAATACTAAAAGAAAGTTGATGAAGGAATTCACTGCCGAATATCATATAGGTTATGAAAACAAAACCTCCTCCTATAAACGTAAGGTAGCCGATCCACTTCAGAAAATTCCTGCGATAGTGCAAAAATATATCTATTGTGACGGCAATTGGTATTAGAGCTAAATTATGCTTTATGAACAGTCCTACAAAGAAGAGAAGCGCAACTATGAACATCTTGGAGCCTTTAGAACGATTTTGGAGGTAGACTAGCAGTCCACCCACTATGAATACGTGCCCCAACATCTGGGGATCATTCATACCCACATAATGCGGAGCATAGACTGCGAACAAACCTAAACAGAAGATACTAGCAAAGACAGTATCGTAAACTTCTCCTCCCAGTTTCTTCACTGTATAACCTGCACCAAGCGAAACCAACAATAAGCATAAAAAGGCAATAATGCGGCCTGTGAGCAGTGGATCACCTGATAATTGTCCGATAACGCCTACAAAGTAGAAGGAAAACGGCGGGTAATCTAAAGGCATCCATTCATTCTGGCCATCATAAAGAGGCAGCCCAGAAGCAGCTTTGAGGCCATGATGTAGATTCCAACCTTCATTATAGTCAATTTCAAATTTGAATCCAATACGTATAATGGGAGCTAAGAGTAATAATAAAACAGCTGAAGCCAAGAGACCTAAGATAAACCACCGAAATAATCGGAATTCTCTATTTTTATAGACAGGCATTCTTAGTTATTTATAGACTTTCAGGAAATATAAGCAATATTTCCACGCCATAGGAATTAGATAAGTTCGGATATAATTGTAACAAACTAATAAAAAAAGGAATTTGCTTTTTGTGGTTGCTTTGATTTCTACTCATTTTCGTTCAATTTCCACCCTTTGAGCTGCTACATCAACAATAATAAACAAAACAAACATATCCAGTCAATAAGAAATCCGCAGGAAACAGACGATCTCAGTAAAAATGCTTAATTAGGGCGGAAGAGTAATAGACTTCTTCCTTAATTGATGCTCAAGGAGTTCCGGTTTTTATACATATTCCGCTCTTTTCTCCGCTGCCATGTTAAGCTGGACTTTGGGAGGAGGTAGTCTTTCTGCCTTAAAGGTCAGGTTGAGGTGGTTGATTATCTTGTCAATAACTCTGTGATTTTCTATAAGGGAGACAACCTTCCTGTTTGCCCAGATCAACACTAGTTGGTTGAATCATACTTTTCACAGTAGTTTGTCCTCCTGCATTTACTTTACCTTTGAAAACCTCAATCTTAATGTCGTCGTAATATACTTGCGGCCTCGCTTTAGATACTGAAAAAGGTTGATTCCTGTTTTTGAAACCCCATACTCTCTTGGAATACAAATATATGGTATTTCTACTACTTTATAACCCTTTTTTATCGCTCTATAGATCAAATCAATAAAATACTCCCCATAGTCACCTCGTAACCTAATATCGTCAAAAACTGTTACCTTGGCAGCAATAAATCCACTTGTATAATCCTTAAAGGAAGGGAATAATAAAATCATTATAAACAAATTCAAAACCCTGCTTAATATAGCCGCGATCAACGAATCTCTGGTTCCTCTAATATCTTTACCGCCCTTGATAAAACGAGAACCAACAGCGATGTCATATCCTTCGTCTATTTTTTTCAATAATTCAGGTATTTTCTCTGGAGGCATTGAAAAATCACAATCCATCCACACGATTACATCACCAGTTGCTAAAGAAATACCATCTGAAATAGCAGAAGTTAATCCTCTTTTGCCAATCCTTCTTAGCAACTTAATGTTTTTATTGGAATTCCTCACACCCTGAACAACTTTCCAAGTTTGATCAGGTGAATCATCATCAACAATAATTACCTCTAAAGGCCGATTTACATTCTGGGCAACAGCGTATATCAATCTTCCAATATTTTCACTTTCATTATATGTTGGAAGAATAATGGATACTGTATGACAACTTTTCATGGCGCTCCCATTTTGCAATTTTTTTTGTGAAAATTCTCCACTTCCATCTCTTATTACACTAATTTCGTCAGTAAAACATACTGTACTTTCTGCTAATAGATTTTTTCCTCAGCACTATAAGGTATTCTATACCACCGCTGAGATTTATCCTCTCAACACTCATTTTCGCACCTACCTATCGAGAGCAGGGTTACGAGACAATATCCTATTCTCGTTGGAGTAATTTGGAACATCCCACGGAAATCTTTCGCCCTTCTGCCATTTTTCCCAGCGATGGAGATCCTCTTCCACCATTATTTTCACTACCTACCCCGCACCTCCGAATAAAGCCAACAATAAGGAAACAAATCCTTTGCCATACCCTACTTCCAATATTTCCTTGTCTGTCAGATTAATTAGATTTATCTGCTTTTTTAATGAAGTGCAGTTTCATTATAGCAAATGAGATAATTGAAAATTATAGCTTCTTATTTAGACAACAGAAATCTCTAGAATTACCTCAGCCCAAGGAGAATAACACCCATTACGATGAGAACGATCCCAATCCATCTGTTCAAGAATATCGTTTCACCAAAAAGGTATGCACCTGCCAATACAACAATGATATAACCCAGACTTGACATTGGGTAAGCAAAACTGACATCCCGTCTTGCTAAAACATCAAGCCAAATAACAGCACCCACCCCTAAAGACAAAAAGCCAATAAGAACATATAAATTGGTGAATGTGCTTACGAGCTTCGTCAAGGTGAATGAAAGCTCGCCTACCTCAGACATACCCTTTTTAAAAAGAAGCTGCCCTCCTGCTGTCAGTACTACAGAAAATAAGATTAATAAAAATACGTACACTCTATACCTCACTTTTTCCTGCGATGCAAACCACCGAACTACCAAAATGGAGATTAACAAATCTTAGTAGGAATGCTTCAGACTTCAAGATGCTGATTAGTAGACTGTTGATGATCGGATTTATAGGAATTTGGTTTTTCTGTTGATGACGATTTTTTCTCAATTTCATCAAATTTCTACCCTCTGAATAGCTGCATTACTAATAATAATACCCACAATAAAGATATTTAGTCAATGAAAAATCCAATCAATGGGGAGAGGCTCAATTATCGTAGAAAACAGCCGTTATTTTATATTTTTCAACAAATTGCGCTTAAACTATCTACAATAAAAAGTGAATATTGAAATTCCCCCCCCGCCTCAGGATACATTGAAAGGAAAACTATTATGTTTTTATAATCAGGCATTTTTTTTATGTATTTCTTTTATTTTATTGCAAATAAAAACAATCTCTTCAACCCTTAAGCTAGAAGCTGACGGTAAGTAAAGTCCACTCTTTGACAACCATTCTGTATTTTCATAATTACCATTACAATTACATCCATATTCAAGTAGTGATTTCTGTCTATGCATTCCAGTAAAAAACAAACGAGTATCTATGCCTTCTTTTTTTAGCTCAACAACCAATTCATCTCTTGTAATTCCAAACTTTTTTTCATCAACGATTAAACCATTCATCCAATAAACATTTTTAGCGTAATCTTTTTCAGTTTGTAATTTTAATCCCGGCACATCCTTTAGATTTCTCCTATAACTTTGATTTATTTTCCTCCGTAATTCTCTATATTCGTCTAATTTCTCAACTTGTGCCAATCCAATGGCAGCATGAAGATTAGACATTCGATAGTTAAATCCTATATGATCGTGCTGGTAGTTTCTTGCACCTTTTAAAGGGAAACATAGGTTTTTGTAATATCTACATTTTTTTGCTAATTTGTCAGAGTTAGTAACAATCATACCACCTTCGCCAGTTGTTGCGATTTTGTTCGCATAAAAACTAAAAGCAGCTATATCACCAAGAGAACCACATTTTTTGCTGTTATATTCTGCTCCATGTGCTTCTGCTGAGTCCTCAATTATTTTCAGATTATAGTTATTTGCTAGTTCCCATATTGGCTCCATATCACACGGATGACCCCAAATGTGCACAGGCATAATTGCTTTTGTTTTTTCTGTTATTTTTTCTTCAATTTTATTAGGATCAATATTCCAAGTATCTTTCTCCGCATCAATAAATACAGGAATAGCTCCTGTATAACAAACAGCAAAAGCACTTGCAATCATGGTAAAATCAGGAATAATTACTTCGTCTCCTTTTTCAATTCCAAGGGCAACTAATGCTAAATGCAAAGCGACTGTTCCATTGGATACGGTAATACCATGTTTAACACCGCAGTATTTTGCAAAAGCCTCCTCAAATAATGATACATATTTTCCTGTTGAAGATATCCAACCTGTTTCAACTGCATCTAAAACATATTTTTTTTCGTTGCCATTTAGAAATGGCACGCATACTGGAATCATATAATTTCTTCTTTAGAATGTTTTTTTGTGAATTTCATACAAGCCACAGCACGAGCGACCGCTGCATAATCACTATCATAGTCTTTAAATTTTTTTTTACTTTGATTTTCTTAGAAAAATCAACCCATTTTTTATAATAATGTAATAATATAATTTTTAACCTATCTTTATTCATATGAATTTATCTACGTTTTATTTGTTTTGAATCGTACTTTATCCTGATCTTCACAATAAGGACCTTGTTTTACTTCAATCATTTCTGTTTGTTCTAACATTGTGAATCCGTGACCACCAGATACTAATAGAATTACATCTCCCGTCTTAATTACTCTACTTTCTAAATATTTTTTTTCCTGGGAATAAAAATCAACTTTTACTTTTCCCTTTCTAATAAAAAGGGTTTCCAAAGTAAAATAAACATTCCTATGCACCATATTATGAGTATGAGCAATAATCTTATAACCAGCAGGGTGATTCATATATGCAAGCTGTTGAGAATACTCGTTAGGAGTAAAAAATTCAATTCCCTCCTTTTTAAAATCAGAGCGAATAATAATTGCAATAATATTATTATTATAAATAATCTTTTCTATCATATGTTTTTCGAAATTACAGTAATATTCCAATCATCAATCTTTGGTTGTTTTGAAGAATCCATGAAAGGACATACCTTTACTAGTTTAAGATCTGCATTTTCTAAAAAAAACTTCATTTCTTGAATAAAGAAATAACGCATTCTATGAGTCTCTTTTACTTCTTCAAGTACTTTTTTACCTTCTAATTTTAGAATTTTATAATTTACTGTGACAATTTGTTTTACAACATCAACTTCAGGTCTTACTAAACGAATAATTCGAAAACCATCTTTTTCAAATTCTTGAATTCTCGTTTCAGGCATTTCATGTAAAACAGCAGGACCAAACCAGACATCAAAGATAAAAAGACCATTCTCATTCAAATGAATCCTAGCAGTTTTTAGAGATTTGAAAAAATCATCATTTGAAGTTAAATATCCCATTACAGCAAACATTGCCACAATAATGTCATACTTTTTTCCATCCCGATAAGTTCTTACATCGTTTACACTAATTTCTGCATTAATATTAGCTTTCTTAATTTTTTCTCTAGCTTGATTTATCATAGTTTCTGATAAGTCAAATCCTGTTAATTTTAGTCCTTTTTTTGCAAAGGGAATTAAATGCCCACCAGTTCCACATCCAATATCCAAAACAGATTTAATTTGAGAATTGGTGTTTATTTTTGCTAAATCAATTATAAAATTTACCTCTGCATTATAATCTTTATCTTCATAAAACAAATCATAAAAATCCGCATAATTATCAAATACTCTCATTCTAGTGCTTCGTCAACGCGATAATGTTGGATATAGCCTTTTCAATTTGATTCTGGCATCTTCCGTTGTGAACCTCCAGTCCTTCTTTAACAAGCTGCTTTCGTACCCGCTCAATAGTTTGTACAGTAACATCTAATGCCTCGCTGATTTTCTCGTCGTGCCACCCGGGTCCACCTTCTCCGATGTCGGCCTTTAGCAGGATGCGTGCCCTGGGCAACATCCTGGCCGGACCTTTGCCTTTTGATATCAGACTTGTTAGCAACTCCCTCTCCTCTTTAGACAGACGCACAATCTATTTTTTCATTGACCTCCTCCCACAAGCTTGTGCCTTCATTGCTTTCAGAGCTCAGTCTGACACAAAACCTGGGTTGAAGTCAATTGCCTGTACTCGTTCAGTACGTTAGTGACACATTGTCTCTGTGATTTAATAACCATTGTTGATAATATTCATAGGGAGTTAAATAATCAAGTGATTGATGAGGTCTGATGTGATTATAAACATATTCCCATTCCTCCAACTGCTTATTTTGATCTTCTATTTTAAATTGCAAATTTATTTATAATTCCTGTCGCAATTTTTTTCCACTCAGGAACTGCAATTTATTAACGTCTTACACATTGTCTATGATTAAATACAAATATTAGTAAATGGATGACTATTTTGACTTATAAACAATATAAGACCGCCAAAAAACACAACAAAGATTAAACATCCAGGCAGAAATCATTTCTGATTAGACAGCAGTACAGCTTGGATTTTAGATGCTGGAGAGTTAATATTAAATATATTCTATTGTTGCAGGGGGTTTTGTTGTAATTTCATATGCGACACGCACAACTTCCGGAATTTCAGT
>JGI24025J20009_10003080_pt1 | contig 11545 bp, 7 predicted proteins | sample Cruoilmetagenom3_FD_20009 | JGI IMG/M metagenome (IMG submission 20009) | reverse complement strand
AATTATAAAAATCTACTATATGGTGGTATTTAACTATGGATCTAAGGGAAATTGAAAAATTATGGGATAATGTTTTAGAAATTATAAAAAATAAACTTTCGTCCCAATCTTATAATAGCTGGTTTAGCCGTACTAAAATTACTGAATTTAATAATGATAAAATTATTATTTCCGTACCCGACATTTTTTGTAAAGACTGGTTGGAAAAACACTATATGGATTTTATACGGGATATCTTGTATAAAAACTTTAATTTTAATAAAAATTTAGAAATAGAATTTATACCTACAAATCGTAAATTGTCAAACAGTTCGGTTGAAAAAAGTAAAAAACGAACAGAAAAAAAAATAACTACAAAAAATAATAACGGATTTACTTTATTGTCAAAATATGTTTTTGAAGACTTTGTGGTTGGACCTTCAAATCAATTTGCACATGCTGCCAGCCAGGCGGTCGCCAAATCTCCGGGCAAAGCATATAATCCCTTATTTTTGTACGGTGGTGTCGGGTTAGGAAAAACTCATCTACTACAAGCTATTGGCAACTATATAAGAGAACATGATTCAATAGATAAACCTCATGTCTTATATATCTCTTCGGAAAAATTTACTAATGAGTTGATTAATTCAATAAGAGATGATAGAACAGTGGCTTTTAGAAACAAATACCGCCATGTAGATGTTTTACTAATTGATGACATACAATTTCTGGCCGGAAAAGAAAGAACCCAGGAAGAATTTTTCCATACGTTTAATACTTTATATGAAGCCAATAAACAGATAGTTATTACTAGCGATAGCCCGCCAAAAGATATCCCGACATTAGAAAACCGTTTAATTTCTCGTTTTGAATGGGGTTTAACTACAGATATTAGTGCTCCTGATTTTGAAACACGTGTTGCAATTCTAAGAAAAAAAATTGAAAAAGATCAATTAAAAATTTCTGATGAGGTTATTAATTATATTGCAGAAAAAATACCTGCTAATATTCGGCAATTAGAAGGAGCATTAATTAAGTTAACTGCTTTTTCTAAATTAACTAAAAATAAAATAACTATGGCTTTGGTTCAGGATGTATTAAAAGATATTATTCCAATAGAGAAGAAAGAAATATCTATTAGTCTAATTCAAAAAATAACTTCTGAATATTATGGTATTAAACTTAACAACTTATTATCTAAAAAAAGAACTAAAAATATTGTTTTAGCCAGACAGGTAGCTATTTATCTCTGTCGGGAACTTACTGAACATTCTTTTCCGGAAATTGGTGATATTTTCGGAGGAAAAGATCATACTACCATTATGCACTCTTATAATAAAATAAAAAATAAAATAAAAAATGATAAAGGGTTGAAATCAAGTATTGATAATTTAAATTTAAAAATTAAAAATGTATAATAATAAGTTGTTGATATCACTGTTAAAAAAGTGTGAATAATTATATGTTTTTTTAATTAAGAAAATATATTGGGGATACTGTTAATATCTTTTAAATTTATTCAGAACATTTTCCTCAACTTGTTAATAATAAAACAAAGGGTTTTTTTATTATTTCCCCAATATTAACAAAGCTTACTATTAATACTATTACTTTTCTTTATAAAATTATATATAGGAGAATAAAAAATGAAATTTATATGTTCTCAGGAAAGTCTTATTCATGGTATTCAAACAGTACAAAAGGGGATATCCAATAAGATTGGATTACCAATTTATAACGGGATTCTTTTTGAAGTAAGTAAGGATAACAAAGTTCATCTATTTGCTACTGATTTAGAAATTGGAATAGATTGTTATGTACCAGCACAGGTAATGGAAGGCGGTGCGGTAGTAATACCAAATAGAATTATAAGTGAATTGATTAGAAAATTTCCTGAAGGAAACATTGAAGTAGAAAGTAAAGAAAATAACGTTACTACAATTAAGGAAAATAATTCAGTATATAATATATTAGGATTTTCAGCAGATGAATTTTCTAATTTTCCTGAAATAGAAATCAAATCTAAAATAAAATTGTCTCAAAAAATTCTTAAAGATACAATTCAAAAAACAATATTTTCTGCTTCAAAAGACGAAAATAGATCTTTCTTAAATGGTGCTTTATTTAAAATAATTGATAATAAAATTGAAGTTGTTACTACTGACAGCCATAGACTTTCCTTAAAAACCATCCCCACTTCTAAAATAGATGAAAATATAATACAAGAGAGTGAAGTTATTATACCTTATAGAACTTTATCAGAATTATATAAATTATTAACTGATGAAAAAGAAGTATTTGTGGAAATAAATGTGGGAGAAAAACAAATTGTTTTTATATTATTTCCAAATGGTCAGAAAAATAGTATTAGAATATATTCCAGGTTGATTGAAGGTCAATTTCCAAATTACCATCAAATAATACCAAAATCGTTTAAAACTGAAATAAAAATAAATACCGATGAATTTAGAAATAAGATGGAAAGAATTTCACTTTTTGTAAGAGAGGACTTAAATACAGTAAAACTGAAAATTGAGAATGAAGAAAATGTTTCTGAAGAAAAATGTGAAATTCTTATAAAAGCCTTAAGTCAAAATATTGGAGAAGCTCATGAAACCATTATTTGTTCTAAAAAAGGAGAAGATATTGTTATTACCTTTAATTCAAAATATATATTAGATGTATTAAGGATAATAAAAACTAAAAATATTGAAATAAAATTTAATGATCCTTTAAATCCTGTTATTATTCAACCCGAGAACGATAAAAATTATTTATATATCTTAATGCCGGTAAGAATAGATTAATTATTTCCATATTTTTTCTCCTTTTTATTTTCTGTACCATACAGTAATTCCTCTTTAAGATATAGCATATATAAATAAAATCATGCAGGATAAAAAAATTGTATTTTAATCAGTTAAGATTGGTAAACTATAGAAATTTTATAGATATAAATTTAAATTTTGATCGCAATATAAATATTTTTATTGGGGATAATGCCCAGGGAAAAACCAATATATTAGAAGCCTTAAATTTTATCGTAAAAGGAACTTCTTATAGAACAAATTGCGATACACAATTAATAAATTGGGATAATAACTCAACTTATCTCCATGCTTCCATTTATAAAAAAGAAAATGATTATCAAATTAATATTTCATTAGAAAAAAAAGTTGAAAATTTTGATAGAAATAAATTAATTAAAACAATAAAAATAAATCAAAACTTTAAAAAAAAATTACAACTAAACAAAGAATTTAAAGGAGTGGTTTTTTCCCCGGAACATCTGCAGGTTATTAAAGGATCTCCTTCATTAAGAAGAAAATTTTTAAATGAACAAATATCTCAAATTTATCCTTTATATTATAAGTATCTTCTAAAATACCATCGAATTTTATCTCACCGGAATAATATTTTAAAAAACAGCTATATTAATCAGGAAAAAGAAAAAAATCTCTCTCTTTGGGATTCCCAATTGATAGAATGCGGAACTTTTTTAATTCTAACCAGAACCAGGTTTTTAAAAAAAATCAGCCAGATAGCCGATAAATTTCATAAGGAAATTACTGAAAATCGGGAAACTTTAAATTTAATTTACCAAACCAACGTATATAGTAAATGTGAAGAAAAAACCGAATTAATAAAGAAAAAATTTAAAGAAAAGATTGATAAATTTAAAGAAAAAGAATTAAATAGCAGGACAACATTGATTGGTCCGCACAGGGACGATTTCCTGGTTTATATTAATCAGGCTAATGTTGCATTTTACGGATCTCAAGGACAACAAAGAACCTCAATTCTTACATTAAAACTGGCAGAGTTGGATTTAATAAAAGAAAGAGAGGGAATATATCCAATCCTTTTTTTAGATGATGTCATGTCAGAATTAGACGAGAAGAGAAGATATTTTTTATTGGATTTAATTATTAATAAAGAAATACAAACCTTTATTACCAGTATAAGTTTAAATTATTTTAATAAAAATATTTTGGATAAAGGTAAAATATTTAAAATTGAAAAAGGAAAGGCCGTTATTTTATGAAGAAAAAAAACCTGACCCCGATAAAACATATTTTAAATTCTTTTTTAAAAAGAAATAAATTAGAACAAAAGATAAAAGGATACCAGACTGTTTATAATTGGGTTGAAGTAGTGGGAAAAAAAATTGCCGGTCACTCTCAACCTATCAAAATTCAAGGACAGACCTTGTTTTTAAAAGTGGAAAGTAATGTCTGGGCTAACGAATTAAATATCAGAAGAGGGGAGATTATAAATAAAATTAATTCAAAGGCAGGAGAAGAGATTATTGACGATATTAGATTCAGAATACAACCACATTTTTTTAAAAATATTTCCGATTAACAAGATATCATTATCAATGTTATTTTGACAAAAACCCTATTATATAGTAAAATTATAAAAGAAAATATTAAAATAAAATAAAAAATATCCTAAGTAAGTATAGGATAAAAACCGTAGCCAAAGCTGCGGTTTCATTTTGGTAGGAGTTAAGAATATTGGCAAGGAAGAAAAAAACAAATTCTAAGAAAGAAAATCAATATACTGCCAAACAAATACAGGTTTTAGAGGGATTGGAAGCGGTTAGAAAAAGACCGGGCATGTATATAGGAAGTACTTCAGCTAGGGGATTACACCATCTACTGGATGAAGTAGTAGATAATAGTATTGATGAGGCAATGGCCGGTTACTGTAAAAAAATTGAAGTAATTATTCATCCTGATAATAGTGTTACGGTTACCGATGATGGTCGGGGAATTCCGGTAGATATACATAAGGAGACAAAACTTCCGGCAGTAACCATAGTGTTGACCAAACTACATGCCGGCGGGAAATTTGGTGGAAGCGGATACCGGGTTACCGGTGGGCTTCACGGAGTAGGTATTTCAGTTGTGAATGCACTCTCGGAATGGTTGGAAGTAGAAGTAACAAGAGATTCAAAAGTATTTTTCCAGAGGTTTGAGAAAGGAAATGCCGTATCAGCCTTAAAAAAGATTGGAAGATCTTCTCGAACAGGCACCAAAATTACCTTTAAGCCCGATCATGATATTTTTGAGGAGACCAACTATGATTTTGACACCATCACCCATCGTTTAAGAGAAATTGCTTTTCTAAATGCCGGTGTAAAGATTATTTTAAAGGATGAAAGAGAAGAAAATAAAGAAATTTCCTATAAATATAATGGTGGAATAAGCGAATTTGTTAATTACTTAAACAAGAATAAAGGTGTTTTGTTTTCAAAACCAATTTGTTTTAAAGGGAAGAAAGAAGATATAGAAGTAGAAGTTGCTTTGCAATATAATGATGGTTATGTAGAAAATGTCCTTTCTTTTGCTAATAATATTAATACTGAAGAAGGCGGTACTCACCTTGCGGGTTTTAGGACGGCAATAACCAGGGTTATTAATGATTATGCCCGCAATAATATAGCGACTAATGGTAAAAAATCTCCTTTAAAAGGAGGAGATGGCAACTTATCCGGAAATGATGTAAGAGAAGGACTAACTGCGGTAATCAGTGTAAAACTATTGAATCCTCAGTTTGAAGGGCAAACCAAAACTAAATTGGGAAATAGTGAAGTGAGAGGAGCAGTTTCTTATGTTGTCGGGGAGGGCTTAAATAATTTTCTTAATGAAAATCCGAATCTAAGTAAAAAAATATTGGCAAAAGCAGTCTCTGCACTAAGTGCCAGGGAAGCCGCAAGAAAAGCCCGGAATCTGGTTCGCCAAAAAAATGGCCTTTTAGGGTTAGGAACTCTTCCCGGAAAATTAGCGGATTGTTCAGAAAAAGATCCTCACTTCAGAGAAATATTCATTGTTGAGGGAGATTCTGCCGGTGGTTCTGCCAAACAGGGCAGAGATAGAAGATTTCAGGCAATTTTACCTTTAAGGGGGAAAATAATTAATGTTGAAAAAGCTCGTTTACACAAGATACTTGATAATAATGAAATAAAATCTATTATTACTGCTTTTGGAATAAATATTGGCGAAGATTTAGATATGGAAAAATTAAGATATTATAAAATTATTATCATGACTGACGCAGATGTGGACGGAGCTCACATAAAAACATTATTATTAACTTTTTTCTTCCGTTATATGAAACCTCTAATTGAAAGGGGCAATATCTATATTGCCCAACCACCTTTGTATAAAATTGAATATAATAAAAAAAGTCATTATTTATTCGATGATCAAGCACTACAGGATAAATTAAAAGAAATTGATGGAAATCCTCGAATTCAGAGATATAAGGGTTTGGGAGAAATGAATCCTGAGCAATTATGGGAAACGACCATGAATCCGAAAAACAGGATTTTAAAGAAAATAGAATTGGAAGATAATATCGAAGCAGAAGATATGTTTACTATTTTAATGGGGGGTAAAGTTGAACCCCGAAAAGATTTTATCTATGAACATAGTTTGGAAGTAAAGGATTTAGATATTTAAAAACAATAGTCCCCCGTTTATCATTTACTAACAATTATATAATTGGAGAGTTATTATTTTATGAACGAAGAAGATAACAAAAGCAATATAGAAGAAAAATTTATAGAAAAAACCAGAGATATTCCCACCGATGTTGGAAATGAGGTTAAAGAAGCCTATCTCAGTTATGCCATGAGCGTTATTGTAGGTAGAGCTTTACCTGATATTCGTGATGGATTGAAACCGGTACATCGCAGGATATTATATTCTATGGATAAAATGAGTAATACCCCCGATAAACCCTATAAAAAATCTGCTCGAATTGTAGGGGATATTATAGGAAAATACCATCCCCATGGTGATACCGCAGTATATGATACAATTGTAAGAATGGCTCAGGATTTTTCATATCGTTATCCCCTGGTTGATGGTCAGGGAAATTTTGGTTCTATTGACGGAGATTCTGCTGCTGCGCAAAGATATACTGAAATCCGTATGTCAAAAATTTCAATGGAGTTACTTGCTGATATATATAAAGAAACTGTTAATTTTGTCCCGAATTATGATAATTCACTTAAAGAGCCGGAAGTACTACCGGCTAAAATTCCCCATCTCCTGGTTAATGGTTCTGCGGGAATTGCTGTAGGAATGGCCACCAATATACCACCTCATAATTTAAATGAAGTTTGCGACGGCGTAATCATGATGATAGAAGACCCGGAAGTTTCCATCCAAAAACTAATGACAGTAATTAAGGGACCTGATTTTCCCACAGGGGCAATCATTTGTGGTAAATCCGGAATAAGAAGTGCTTATGAAACCGGAAAAGGAATAGTGAAAGTCCAGGCGGCAGTATTTACTGAAGGTGTGGAAAACGAGAATACTGAAACGAAAAAGAACCCGCGCATTATTGTTAAAGAAATTCCTTATCAAGTAAATAAAGCGAATTTAATAGAAAATATTGCTCACCTGGTTCAAGATAAAAAGATTACTGATATTATAAAATTAAGGGATGAATCTGATAGAAAAGGAATGCGGATTGTTATTGAATTAAAGAAAAATGCAAATGTTGACATTGTATTAAATAATCTTTATAAGCATACTAAAATGAAAACTACCTTTGGGGTTAACCTTTTAGCTATTTCTGAAGGTCGTCCCAAGGTCTTTAATCTGAAAGAGATGTTAAAGTGTTTTTTAGCTCATCGTAGAGATGTGGTAGAAAAAAGAACCAGATACGAGCTAAGAAAAGCCAGGGAAAGAGCCCATATTTTAGAGGGATTAAAGATTGCTTTATCTAATATTGATGAAGTAGTGCAAATTATTAAAAAATCAAAAAATACAAAAACAGCCCATGCCGAACTTAAAAGTAGATTTGCTTTAAGCGATGTTCAGGCACAAGCTATTTTAGACATGAAGTTACAACGCCTTACCTCTTTGGAAACTGAAAAAATATTAAAGGAATATTTGGAATTAATAAGACGTATTGCCTATTTAGAGGATATTTTGCAAAATGAAAAGAAATTGATGTTAATTATTAAGGCCGAATTATTAGAGATGAAAGAAAAACACGGGGATGAAAGAAGAACCGAAATAGTTGAAGGTGAAGAAGAATATGATATTGAAGACTTTATCGCTCTGGAAGATATCGTTATTACCTGCACGCGTGACGGATACTTGAAACGCCTCCCTTTAAGTACTTACCGAAAACAGAGAAGGGGTGGTAAGGGCAAAATTGGCATGACTACCAAATTAGAAGATTTTGTTGATCAGGTTTTTGTCACAACCAATCTTCATGATATTTTGTTTTTTACCAATAAAGGCATCGTTCATCGTAGAAGGGCGTATAAAATACCCGCAGGGGGAAGAACTTCCCGGGGAATAGCAACTGTTAATCTATTAAAACTTCAAAAAGGAGAATATGTTAAAACGCTAATTCCGATAAAGGGAAACACATTATCCGAATTAAAAGAAAATGAAGATAAATTTCTATATATGGCTACCCGTAAGGGCAAAATAAAGAAAGTGCCTCTTTCTTATTTTTCTAATTTAAGAAATATGGGTATTATTGCTCTTCGCCTTGTTCCCGGGGACGAGTTGGTTAAAGTCAGGCTTGAAAATAGAAATAAAAATATTATCTTAACTTCCCGATATGGTAAATCGGTCTGTTTTTCCGGAGACCTGCTTAGACCCTTAAGAAGAACAGCTATAGGAATCAAAGGAATGACCTTACAAGGTGAAGACTATATTGTAAATATTAGTCTGGTTCCCAGTGACAGTGATGACGACCTGCTTGTCGTTACGGAAAAAGGTTATGCTAAGAGGACAAATTTAAAAGAGTTTAGACAGTTTAAAAGACAGGGCGGAAAAGGGATGTACACCATTAAGATAAATAATGAAAAGGGTTTGGTAATAGCGGTTAAAGTAGTACGGGAAGAAGATGAGATTGTATTAATCAGCCAAAACGGAATTGTTATTCGGGTACCGGTAGTAGAAATCCGCGAAACCGGGCGATATACCCAGGGGGTTAAAGTAATGAATCTTTCTCCCGAGGATAAAGTAGCAAGCCTTGCCCTGGTATCTAATGAAAATGTTGATTTAAGTTAAGATATATTAGTTACTAAGATAAATACGTTTTTATTTTTTAATCTGATTTATATTACGTTAAATACTCACACCTAAATAGGTGTGAGTATTTGCGTTATTTCAAGAGTGATTAAACTGTTAGCCCTGTTTTTACATGAAATTAACAAATTAATTTATAGAAATTTATAGAAATTTTGACAAATTTAAAACCAAGTGCTAAAATTATGAAAATTTCAAAAAATGCCGATGAAAGGAAGAGTAGGCAGGCGATTTGAATGAATAAATTAAATGCCGAAAACCAACCTCGAGGCCTAAGATGAATCTAACAAAGAGTAAATCTTTTTAAGGGAAAGACCTTTATATCTTACAAGAGAGTTCTGAAAAATATAATTTCAGAGAAATAAAGTGGAACCGCGAAATCTTTCGTCTTTATCAATATGGTAAAGTGAAAGGTTTTTTTATTTTTATATATAGTAAAGACAAAGGTTGGTGTGTAAATATGAAGAAAAAAGAAATAAACGTTGGGATGTTAGGATTAGGTACAGTAGGCCAGGGAGTGCTTGGAATATTACGGAAAAATCAGGAATTTATCAACGAAGGAGTACACCCTTATAAAATAATTGTAAAAAAAATAGTTGATAAAAATAAAAAAATTACTCTTGGAAATAAAAACGATTATGAAATTTTAACTGACTCCGCCGAAGAAGTTATTAATGACCCGGACATAGATATTGTAGTAGAAACTATCGGTGGTTTTGAACCATCAAGAAGTTTAATTCTTCAAGCATTGAAAACGGGAAAACATGTCGTTACTGCAAATAAAGAAGTTGTAGCTAAAGCAGGATACGAAATAATATCTTTAGCGAAGAAAAATAAGGTACATTTTCTCTTTGAGGCAAGTGTGGCTAGTGCAATTCCTATTATTGGTGCATTTTCACGTTCTTTAACTTCTTATCCAATTATGGAGATAGCAGGAATATTAAATGGTACCACAAATTATATTCTAACCAAAATGAGCGAAGAAGGTAGAGAATATGCGGAGGTTTTAAAAGAAGCGCAGGAAAAAGGTTTTGCAGAAGCAGATCCCGGCAAGGATGTTGATGGTTTTGATTCTCTTTATAAAATATTTATTCTCTCCATGATTGCATTTAAGGCAAGGATTAATTTGGATGATATTTATTGTGAAGGAATAAGAAATATTTCTAAGACAGACATAGAATATGCCAGGGAATTAGGGTATAAGGTTAAATTGTTGGCCTTGGCAGAAAACAGGAACCGGGAATTAAATATAAAAGTGCATCCTGTGTTATTACCTGAAAAACATCGTTTGGCAAGTATTGGAGGAGCGTATAATGGTATTTTAACCAGAGGAAATGGTTTTGGAGATTTAATTTTTTCCGGTCTGGGAGCAGGCGCTTTGCCTGCAGGGAGCATGATTGTCAGTGACATAATAGAAATAGTAAAAAATTACGATAATTATAATAGTAAGTTCAAATATTTCAAAGAAAAAAAAGTTAAAGATTTTAAGCAGACTTATTCTTCTTATTATCTGAGAATTAGAGTAAAAGACAGACCGGGAGTATTTGCGGAAATTGCCGGCTCATTTGCTGAAAAAAAGGTTAGTTTTGCTTCAGTGATCCAGAAAGGTGAAGTAGGAGAAATAGTAGATATCGTCTTTTTAACTCATAAAGCCAAAGAAGGAAATATACAGGAAGCGCTTAAGAAAGTTGTCGGATTAAGTTGTGTGGAAAAAATATGTAATGTAATTAGAGTGGTGGAAATATAAATTAGCGTAGAGCGTGCAGCGTTTAGCGTATAGTGAAGAAGCCAGAATCCAGGAGCCAGAAGATAAATTAGTATAGAGCAATGGCGTAACTCCCTTCCTCCCGTAGGATAGGCGTCCCGCCTGTCTATTGGTATTAAAACAGTATCAAGTATCCAGTATCTAGTATATAGTCCAAGATAAGATGCGGGTAGGAATTGCGGGTTGGTTTAGTTAACCTGTTAGCCGGTTAACCAGTTAACCGGTTGAAGAAAATACAAAGAATAAATACAAGAAAAAAATATTAGTATTTAGTGAAGAAAATCAAAGAATAAATGCAGGAAAAAATAGCGGATAGGGAAATAGTATAGAATATATCCCTCTCCCTCCCGTAGGATAGGCGTCCCGCCTGTCTATTGGAATTAAAACAGTATCCAGTATCTAGTATATAGTCCAAGATAAGATGCGGGTTGGCGTATCGCGTATATAGTATATAGTAAAAATGAAAAGATAAAGAAGCAAAAATAGAACTCAAAATTTAATATTGAGATAAAAAGTTTAGAGTTTTGAATTATGGTTTTTCGCTTTTCGTTTTAAGCTTTTCGCTGTGTAATGATAACCGATAAATGAAAACCACATTTGAAACTAAAGACTTTGTTAATAACTAATACAGGGAGAGAGAATATATGATAAAAATTAAAGTTCCGGCAACTGCGGCTAACTTAGGACCCGGTTTTGATTGTTTTGGAATGGCTTTAAAGCTATATTTATT
>JGI24025J20009_10003079_pt1 | contig 11550 bp, 9 predicted proteins | sample Cruoilmetagenom3_FD_20009 | JGI IMG/M metagenome (IMG submission 20009) | reverse complement strand
ATTTACGATTGACAATTGAAGATTGACCAACAACTAATGACCATTGACCAATAACATTTCACTCCTTACCCTCTTAATTGAAAATTTACGATTGACAATTGTCAATCTTCAATAGTCAATCTTCAATAGTCAATCTTCAATAGTCAATCTTCAATTTCACTGTCTATCTTATCTTAAGTGTAGATATTGCAATCAATGTAAAGAGAATACCCACTATCCAGAACCTCACCACCAGTTTACACTCGGGCACTCCCATAAGCTCAAAGTGGTGGTGGAGGGGCGCCATTTTAAAAAATCTCCTTTTCGTCCTCTTGTAATGTAACACCTGTATTATCACGGATAATGCCTCCGCCACGAACACTCCACACACAAGTATCAACAAAATTTCCTGCTTTATGAGAATCGCAGAAACGCCTATCAATCCTCCAAGGGGAAGGGAGGACATATCGCCCATAAATGCCTCTGCGGGATGCGCATTAAACCACAAGAAACCAATTGCAGTTCCTACAACCGATGCAAGTACTACCGCAACTTCTCCACCACCGGGAATGAAAAGTATATTAAGATAGGAGGCAAACTTATAATGACCCACTAAATATGAAAGCACAACATAAGCCCCGGCAGATATCCCCGCAAGACCGCATGCAAGTCCATCGATGCCATCGGCTATGTTTACACTGTTGGATGTCGCAACTACAATGAATACTACAAATGGGATATAGAAAACGCCCAAATTCCAGAAGATGTTTTTGATAAAGAGGAGTGTGGTCATGGTTGCGTAACCGGGATTCTTTGAAAAAATTACCATATACAGGGCGATGGGAATGGCAATGAGCATCTGCCACATAAACTTGTATTTGCCGAGCATACCTCTACCCCGTCTTACCTTCTTTACATCGTCTACAAGGCCAAGGGTTGCGAGTGTAAATGCCGTGTACATCATAACCCATACATACGGTTCCTTAACATCCGCCCACAGGAGAGATGAAACTATCACGGCTAAAAGGATTAGCGGCCCAGCCAGCGGTGTACCTTTCTTTACCTCGTGTTTTTTGAGTGTTGCTTCTCTTATTCCCGAGACAAACCCCCGGTATTTGAGCCATTTTATCACATGAGGACCAAATACCACCATTATAATGAGCGCCGTTGCACCAGCATAAGCTGCCCTGAATGTGATGTACCTGAAGAGATTAAACACACCGAATCTCGTGGCAAGTGGATATAAGAAATGATATAGCATAGGTAGCAATTGACGATTGACTATTTACAATTGACGATTGACTATTTACAATTGACTATTGACTATTGACCAATAACTATTAACAATTAACGATTTTAGGATTGACAATTTACTCCCTACGCCTTATTTATCCCGTGAAATGCGACCTGTCCCGTGAAATGTTTAACTATTTCCTCGGGAAGCATATTTCACTGGGACGCCCTTCGCTCTACGCCCTACCATCTCTTGTCTTTGGTCTGTTGTCTTGGGTCTTTTATCCTTTTCCCTTTTTACCTAATCAACTAATTAACTAATTAACTAATCAACTTCCTTCGCCCTACGCCTTATTTATCCCGTGGAATGTGTTAACTATTCCACTGGGACGCTCTACGCCCAGCTCCTCCACCACTTTCTCCATTTTCATCTTTCTCGACCCCTTGATGAGTAGGATATCCCCGGCTTTAACGAAATCTTTGAGGTCACTCGCGAGCATCGATATGTCACTGTACGATGAGACAGTGGGAACATCCGTCTCTTTTGTAAATTCCCGAGCAAGCTCACCGTATGTGAAGAGCGCACATATGCCGTATTCGCTCAATCTTTTTCCAATTTCCCTGTGAAATTGTGCCGCTCGCTCTCCCAATTCGAGCATATCACCAAGAACCGCTATCTTCCTCCCCTTGAGGAGCCTTAAAGTATCAAGCGATGTAACAACCGATACGGGATTTGAGTTATATGTGGAGTCTATGACAAGGATATCTCCGATACGAATTTTCCTGTCCCTTCCCCCCTCTGGGACTGCCTTCTTAAGAGCGGCAACCGTCTCGTTTCTGTCTATTCCCAGCATATCACCCATTACTATGGAAACAAGCGCATTATATACATTATGTTTTCCCAAAAGGGAGAGAGAAAAACTGGTTTTGTCCACCCTGAATGTAGAGCCATCCGGGGTAAGCGTTATATCCTCCGCCCTCACATCGCCGTTTTCTATACCAAATGTAATAACTTTCTTTTTTCTCCCCAGGTCCTTTATTATCCCTCTCAGCATATCGTCGTCTGCATTTAAAATAACTGTATGAGAGAACGATGCTACCTCAAGTTTTTCGTTGAGAATCTCTTCAAGGGAACCGAGATTACCCACATGCACCGGTGCGATGTTTGTGATAACACCAATTGCGGGTTTTGTTATCTCCGACAGGTGCCTTATCTCACCTCTGTGGTTCATGCCGAATTCAAGAAGGAGCACCTCACAGTCACACCGCAGTTTGAATATAGTGAGCGGAATGCCTATATCATTGTTATAACTGCGGGGGGATGTGAGCACATGGAACCCCCTCTCAAGCACGAGAGAGGTAAGCTGTTTTGTTGTCGTTTTACCATTTGAACCCGTTATGGCGATGGTCACGGGACTGAATTTATCTCTGTAAAACGACGCGAGCCGGGACAGGGCTACTCTGGTATCTTTAACCAAAACCACATCTCCGCCCGTATCCTTTTCAATCACAGAGAATAGACTTCCCTTTTGCCTTACCTCGCTTAGAAAATCGTGCCCATCGTATCTTTCTCCCCTGATGGCGAAAAAGACCTCGTTTGGCGCTATAGTCCTGGAGTCTATAGAGATACCGCCGATTTCAAAGTCATTCTCGGGCATCCCCACTGCCTTACCTTCTATCGCCCCCATGAGCTCGTTTTTCGTAAGTTGCATCTCTCAATTGACGATTGACTATTGACTATTGAAGATTGATTATTGACGATTGACCGTTAGCCATTTACAATCGAAAATTGACAATTGACGATTGAAAATTTACGCTTGCCCCACCGCCTCCCTCACCACCTCCCTGTCATCGAATGGTCTTTTCTCTTCGCCGATAATCTGGTAGGTCTCGTGCCCCTTGCCGAGTACGAGTACGATGTCGTCTTCATTTGCTGCATCGATTGCCCTCACGATTGCCTCTCTTCTATCGGGAACGACCTCATAATTTTTTGTCCGTATCCCTTCCTCTATCTCCCTTATTATGGATATCGGGTCTTCACTTCTTGGATTATCGGATGTTATGAACACATAGTCTGATAGTCTGGTTGCGACTTCTCCCATCATAGACCTTTTTCCCCTGTCTCTATCACCCCCACAACCGAATACCGTTATTATCCTACCCCCTGTAAATTCTCTTGCAGATTCCAATACAGCCGTCATCGCATCCGGTGTATGTGCGAAGTCCACAATAACATTTCCAATTCGCTCGAACCTGCCGGGGATGGCATCAACACCTTCAATACCTTGAGCTATACATGACGATGGAAGGCCATCCTCTCTCGCGGCGGCATACGCAAGGAGTATGTTAGATATATTATGTCTTCCCGCCAACCTGGAGTAAAGTTTCTCCTTACCATATGGGGTATTTATCTCCATCTCCACACCGTTCACTCCCAAAGAGATTATATTTCCGCGATAATCCGATCCATTCTCACCTCCGTAACTCACAACTCTCGCCCCCGTATGTGATTTGAAGAGATTGAAATAATCTCCCCGCGGGAGTACGGCAACGGCACTCTTCTTCAAAGTTCTAAAAAGGGACAGTTTCGTCTCCACATAAGCCTCAAGTGTTCGATGAAAATCGAGGTGGTCTCTTCCAATGCATGTGAGCCCCGCAATATCAAAATCTATCCCCTCTATGCGGCTCTGGGCTATTCCGTGAGAGGATACCTCCATAACAAGGGTCTCAACACCCTCTCCCGTCATTCGGTGCATCAACCTTGCTATATCCAATGATTCGGGGGTGGTCCTATCGGCGGGCAATACAGAGATTGATATCCTATAAACAATCGTTCCTATAAGTCCGCACGCATTGCCGCAAGCCTCATAGATTGAATGCAGGAGAATTGCCGCCGTGCTCTTTCCATTTGTCCCGGTGATTCCTATTACCTTCATCTTCTCCGATGGTTCACCGTAGAACCTCTGCGACATAACTGCGAGCAGCTTTCTCGAGTTGGACACAACTATTTTCGGGTACGGAATATCGATATCCTCTGTTACGATAAATAGAGCTGCCCCCCTCTTATGAGCATCTTCTATAAAACGGTGCGAGTTTATCCTCTCCCCCTTTCTCGCAAAGAATATATATCCGGGTTTCACATCCCGCGAGTCATACGCAAGCCCTTTAATATTCGTGTTTACGAGACCGGAGTCAAGGGATATGTTGTCCGGTATGAGTCGTCTCAATAGCATATCAAATTTCCTTTATCCTTTCCACGCCCTATTTATCCCGCCTGCCCCGCAGAAGCGAAGCTATTCAGCGGGGTGAAATGCGACCTGTCCCGTGAAATGTTTAACTATTTCCTCGGGAAGCATAACTTGCCTGACGGCAGTCAGGTTTCACTGGGACGCCCTACCCTTTTTCCCTTATCCTTTTTCCTTTGATCAATCGTCAATCGTAAATTGTCAATCGTAAATTGTCAATCGTAAATTGTCAATCGTAAATTGTCATCGGTCTGTGGTCTGCGTTAATCTGCGTCCAATTGCCAGCTCCGAAGAGATTATCCTCGTGACGATATCTCTGAACAGGGGAGCTGCCACCAGACTTCCAAAATGCACTTCCTTTGGCTCGTCTACCAACACACCGACAAGAAATAAAGGATCATCTGCGGGGAAAAACCCGACAAAACTCGACATATAGTCCTCCGTATATCCTCCATTCTTGTACTTTTGGGAAGTTCCCGTCTTCCCCGCGATATCAAGTCCACCCACCCTTGCGAGTATACCAGTACCATTCCTAACCACACCCACAAGGAGTTCAACGATATCCCGGGCAGTTGACTCATCGATAACCCTTCTAATGACTTCTGACTTTGCCGTGTATATCACATTTCCATTACCATTCAATATTTCTTTAACTACGTGTGGTTTGATTAACAGACCACCATTTGCAATACACCCGAAAGCCAATGATAGGCGTAAAAATGTGCAGGATATTCCTTGTCCAAATGCGATATTTGCAAATCTAAGGGGCGTCCATTCGGACGGAGGATAGACTTTCCCCGATGCCTCGCCGGGTAGTCCTATGCCCGTTTTCTGACCAAACCCGAACAGAATTGCTTTCTTATATAATTTATCTTCACCCACCATGTGGGCGAGGTTTATAAAACCAACATTTGAACTCCTCGCAACGGTTTCCCTGAGTGTCAGTGGTCCGTGTGGTTTTTCATCCCTTATCACCTTGTTCTCCACGGTGCATTCCCCGGTTCCATCCTCGACAATCGAATCAAATGAGGCGAGACTGTCTTCAAGCACACAGGCAAGCGTAACTATCTTAAATGTCGAACCCGGTTCATATTGATCCTCCATAACTCTATTTTTAGCCCCCCCAACTGATGCCATACCGAGTATCTCACCGGTTTTTGGATTCAAAACGACAGCCATGCCACCCTTTGCATCCAACTTTTCTACCGTTTTTCTTAGCTCATCCTCTATTATCGCCTGGGTTACAGCATCTATCGTAAGTATTATATCACAGCCCTGCTTTGGATCCTTTATGCCGTAAGAGGGATAGGGATACAATCTACCACTCGGTGTCTTCCCCATAGTCACGGTGCGGGGCTCACCTTCTAAAATACCATCAAATTTGTATTCAATTCCCGAAAGCCCCTTGCCGTACGGATCGGTTGCTCCTATCAGAGGGAAAGCTATCTCAAGTGGATAGACTCTCTTCACATCTTCACATCCATAGATCTCTTTTATCCCCGTCTCTTCTCCCGCATCTATGTGCCTTTTAATCCATACAAAATCTGGATGTTTTGCAAACTTCCCCTTGTTTTTTACATATGAGCCCAGACCTTCTTTTGCCAGAGCCCTTGCGGTCCGGTCGGGGTCCCTGAGTTCTCTGGGTATGGTATAAAGGGATTGTGTTTTTAAACTTGTCGCAAGCAGCTCGAAATTACGGTCGTATATTCTACCTCTTGTTGGTCTCAATGTAATCTCGCAGGTTGCCTGCCCCTGTACTCTGTATTTGCATTCTCTCCACTTTGCCGTTTGAAGCCAGACAATCCTGCCAAGCAGACATGCCTCTGCCAGGAAGAGGCAGCAAACTGCACATAATAGACGGCGGGTATTCATCTCGGTGAAATATTAGCTTAAAATATGTATTAACCACACCTGCCTGTCCATACGGATCCGTAGGGACCGGTAGGCAGGGATAATCACGGATAAACACAGATTATAAATTCAGACCGAAGACCTTGGTTGTCCTATCAATGTCTAATTTCTAATGCCAAATGTCTAATAAATGTCTAGTGCCAAAAAATGTCTAATGTCTAAGTTTTTTCTCTTTTGTTAGTTGTAAGTGGACATTGGGATTTGATTAGTCATTAGAAATTCGTCATTAGTCATTTATATTGAATGTCGGTTCTTTTGCTTTCATTTCTCGTCCATATCCATACGGATCCCGCCCATATCCATACGGATCCTGTGGACGGGTCTTGAGATGGAACGGATCTTGAGATGGTTTCTTAACGCATAATTTGGGATTAGATTTCCCTCAATGTAAGGGCGTATTTTAAGATACGCCTCAAATCCACAAGATTTGGCAACAATAAAGCTCTGCGGATGACATCAATGTCACCCACAACACCCCGGTAGATCTTCAAAAATTAACCCGGATTATGACGAACCCCACCAAAGGCGAGATTCGCTGTTCTTCGATGTTACCAGTACTTACTTGGGATCGACGATTAAAATGTATATCGTGAAATTATAAATAATAAATGGCGAGAAGTTTAAGCTGCGGCTGTCAGTCCCGATCACTCATCAACAGTCACATTTTTTAGACTATTGACCATTGCCTATTGACTATTAACCACCGATGAGTCTGTCTTTTGAATAATCACTATTTCATTTACACGGGGATACCTGAATCCCCATTTAGATGCAATATCCTTTATTCTTGGATAGGAGAGGCGCTGTGTGGTGCTGGCTCGCAGTCTTTCGACCTCCTCTTCAATACGAGACAGTTCCCGTCCCTTCTCATTCAGTGTGAGCATCAGCTGTACCGTCATCGAGTGCTGATATAGATAAAGAAAGGAGAGTACAAATATCCCCACAATTATAAGCATGTAGACTGAAGTGCGCACAATATCAATTTTCAATCGTCAATCGTCCCGATGGAGTAGCTTCCCCGTTGAATAGCTTCACTTCCACGGGGCATGTTGCACTCCACCCCGTACGCTCCGTTACAGGGTAAACGGGATAAATCAATTGTAAATCGTCAATTGTCAATAGTCAATCGTAAATCGTCAATTTTCTCTGCCACCCTCATTTTAGCGCTCCTTGCCCTTGGATTCGAGGCAATCTCCTCCTCAGATGGTCTTATCGGTCTTTTCGTCAATGCCACCAAACTATCATTCTCCTTAAAGAATTGCTTGACGATCCTGTCTTCAAGGGAGTGGTAGGATATAACAATGATTCTTCCCCCCTCTTCAAGTATTGAGAGGGCAGAGAACAGACCTTCTTTTAGATTTTTAAGTTCATCGTTTATAAATATCCTGAATGCCTGAAAAACCCTTGAAAGTGTCCTCGGGTCTTTTCCTGCGAGATCCCTGAGGTCGCCGGTTGTCTCTATCTTATCCCGCAGACCATATATCTTTCTCGCTATTTTCCTCGCCCGTCTCTCTTCACCGTAATTCCTTAAGATTTTCTCCATCTGTGTTCTCGTGAGATGTCTGAGCCGTCTCTGCAGAGGTAGCCCATTTCTTCTATCCATTCTCATATCAAGGGGACCATCGAACCTGTACGAAAAACCCCTCCGGGCATCATCCAGTTGAAAAGAGGACAACCCAATGTCAAAGAGCACTCCACGAACGGGCTCCGACACGAGTTTCTCCAGGTTGCTGAAATTGTCGCAGATGAATTCAACCCTGTCTCTAAACTTTCCAAGCCTCTTTTTAGCAATCTCAAGACTCTCTCTATCTCTGTCGATGCCGTACACAAACACCTCGTCAAATCTCGTCAGTATAGCATCTGTGTGTCCACCTGTACCCAATGTGGCATCCACCCATATCCCATCTCTAATGAATGAGAGAACCTCATCAACTAATACCGGCCTATGAAGTATTAATTTTATAGGTTCTTCCTCGCCTCTCTTATGTTCGGATAAATGGGAGGACACGGCTCTCCTGTCGCAAACCTCATTATTTCGAGAAGATATGGATTGTTACATACCACCCGTAGTTCACCGCCCAGGAGGGACAACTCATTTTCCATCTTCTCTATTGATTTACCTATCTGATAGTGTATGTGGGTTACCTTTCTCATATCCACTATAAAGTTTCTCTTTCCCAGGGACATGAGAGCCTCTACCAAATCTTCCACACCGTAGAAAGACTTTGGTGTAACTTTACCCGATAGATAAATCTTGACCAGTTCATCGGACACTCGAACTCTACTCATAATACCTCCATTCCTTCTATCCCCTCAATCTCAGAGGGGTCGCCACTAAGATTCTGCCTCTCGTAATTCTCAATGCTCCATACCTCAAGATGATTTAGAATACCCGTAATAACTACTTCCTTCTTGACACCCGCAAAATCAAGAAGATGTTGGGGTATGTTCACCCTCCCCTGTCTATCCAATTTTAACACCTCTGCATTGCCACAAAACCACCTGATTGTTCTTCTTGCCCTTGGATCCGCCATGGTGAGTTTGGATAACCTCTCTTCGAAAATGCGCCATTCCTGCAGCGTATATATTGTAAGACAGCCGTCATACCCCCTTGTTATCACGACCATACTATCCTCAATGTCCTTTCTGAACTTTGCGGGAACGGCAAGCCTGCCCTTTTCCTCTATGTTATGCCTCTCAAACCCGTTAAACATAATCACCACTTTTCACCACTTTTCACCACTCATATATAACTTACATCAAAAAACGCAATTTGTCAAGGAAAAAATTAAAAAAATTTAATCTTCACCAAATGCTTATAGGTACTGGTATTACAGATGATACGGGCTTTATCTGCCAATGAAACCTCCGTTAAACTACATTGGCAAATGGTTCCCATAATGTCGCTTTATTCCTTTGCTGGACACATTTTGCGTAAATATACCGTGCTTCTTCAGGGAATATAGGAAAAATAGGAAAGGAGGGTAGTTACGATTTACGATTGACCATCGCCTCTATGAAACCCAAGAAGAGTGGAGCGGGAGAGGTGAGCTTTGAGGTGAACTCGGGGTGAGACTGTGTTGCCACAAAAAAACTATTACAGGGCAGTTCTAAAAACTCCATCAGGGGAGGGCCGTTAATGGATCGATGAAATCCAGAGAATACTATTCCTCCCTTTTCCAATGCTGACACAAAGTTGGGGGAGATCTCGTAGCGGTGTCTGTGTTTTTCCACAATGTATCTCATATCCGGTGTAATCTTTCCCCTCCTTCCCGGCTCAAGTGGAATTGCCATATCTTTCTCAAATCTTCTCTCGTACAGTTTATGTACTAAAGACCCTTCCTTTATATAAGCGGCATACGCACCGAGTCTCATCGTTCCGCCATACCTATCCTCTTTTAGTAATTCCCTTTGATAGGGAAGTATGTCAACCACGGGAACTTTTGCTCGGGGGTTGAATTCCGTCGAATCTGCATCCATATCCAGAACATTTCTCGCATATTCTATAACTGCGAGTTGCATCCCGAGACAGAGGCCCAAAAACGGTTTATCGTGCTCCCTTGCATATCTAATCGCCATTATCTTTCCATCTATTCCCTTTTCTCCGAACCCCCCCGGTACCAGTATCCCATCGAGTCCTGAAAGTTGTTCAGAAGTTATAGTGTCGGAGTTGAGCCACTCGATGTCTACCTTTGTAGAAAGCCTCGCGCCGGCATGAATTAGTGCCTCATTTATTGAAATATAAGAGTCCTTCAGGCTGTAATCTCCTATCTTGAGGTATTTTCCAATGATCCCCGCCTTCACCCTCTTCCTGGGATGTTTTATTCTCGTGACAAGTTTCCGCCACTCTGTCCAGTCCGGAGTCTTTCGGGAAGCAAGTTCAAGTTTTTCAAACAGCTTTGTGCCGAGCTTCTCCTTCTCAAAATTGAGGGGCACCTCATAGAGAACCTGAATATCTGGTGCCGATATGACATATTCGCTTTTTATGTTTGCGTATATCTCTATCTTCTTCTTCCTCACCATATCGAGTGGTTTATGACCTCTGCACAGGATTATATCGGGAATTATACCATTCTCTTGAAGCAGTTTTATCGCCTGTTGCGTGGGTTTCGTCTTCATCTCGCCGATATGGTCGGGTACGGGCAGGAATGTAATCAGGACATAGCACACATTCTCCTTACCGAGTTCTCTCTCCATACCCTTCACTGCAAATAGAAATGGGATATTCTCGTAATCGCCAACCGTCCCCCCTATCTCTATTATAGATATGTCGTATCCCCTTGCAGCCTCTTTTATCCTCTTCTTTATCTCGTCAGGCACATGGGGGATGAACTGGACGGTTTCCCCGAGATACCTACCCTTTCTCTCCTTCTCTATTATGGCACTGTAAATCTGTCCCGTTGTGATATTGTTTCTCTTTGGAATCGGAATCTCTAAGAATCTCTCATAATTTCCAAGGTCCTGGTCTATCTCCCCCCCATCGTATGTAACCCATACCTCACCGTGTTCCGTTGGACGGAGCGTGCCAGCATCGTAGTTTATATAAGGGTCAATTTTTATGGCGGTGACGGAATATCCATACTCTTTGAATATCCTTCCTATGGATGCGGCGGCAACTCCTTTGCCGACACCCGAAATTACCCCTCCTATTACGACTACATACTTTTCCATCGATTTATCCCGCCTGCCCCGTAGAAGCAGAGTTATTCAACGGGGTGGAATGCGCTTTGCCCCGTGAGCCACATGTAATCAGGCTGTTCTATTACATTGTGGTGGAGTGAAACAATTACCCCATGCGTTAGCTATTCCATCGGGACCAATTTACAATTGAAAATTGATTGCCGCCCTTTGATTATACCACAATTTTCTTCCCCTGTCAAGAAAAATTTATCGGCACTGGTCGGTCACCCTTTCCATCGGATCCTTCGGATAGGGTGACGAAGACGAGGGTGACGAAAATCAACAAAAAAATTAATATTGACTTGCATTACATTCGGCATTTCGACAATCGCTCTCTACTACCCATTGCTTACCCTCTACTCGCTATTCTCTACTTAACAATTCGTCATTAGGCATTCGTCATTAGTCATTGGTCATTTTAGGTGTCTCGTCCAAGTCCCCGTAGGAAATTAAACAGGGACTGCTAAGAGACTCTAAAGAGACAAAGACATTTTTTTCTCTT
>JGI24025J20009_10003077_pt1 | contig 11550 bp, 11 predicted proteins | sample Cruoilmetagenom3_FD_20009 | JGI IMG/M metagenome (IMG submission 20009) | reverse complement strand
ACTAAAGGTTATGGAAGAGGAGAGGGAGAATGTAAAGGATATAAAGGGTATAGATGGCAGGTAGAGTGGTGGGATGCAGAAACTCCCCATCTTCGTAAAATAAGAGTAAGAATTTTATATAAGGGGCTCAGAAAAGATGAGAAAATTTCTTCCGGGCAAAATTTGGATTTATTTACTTATTTAGCAAAGAGAGATTAATGGGAGAGAGAAGAGAAGCTTTTACCCTGTTAGATAGCAGACATCTAACGGGGTTTACTCTAATAGAAGTTATTTTAGCTACCTCTATTCTTGCTTTTCTTTTGAGCACCCTTTATTATATTTTCTGGAAGAGTTCTTCTGCCTGGGAGAAGGGGAATGCTCGCATCCGTATGTATCAGAATAGCCGAGTCTGCCTGGATATAATGAGTAGAGAGATAAAGACAGCTTTTATCAGCAGAGGAAACCCTTGTTTAAAATTGAAGGGGAATGAGGATAGGCTCACCTTTATTTCTACTTTAAATAGGATAGGAGAAAAGGGAGAGTATGATTTATGCGAAATAGAGTATAGCTTAAGTGATAATAGTTTGCAAAGACGGATAAGAGTCTTTTTAGACCCCGATACTAAAAAATATGGAACAACAAATACAATTGCTTCAAATGTTGTAAATTTAAGCTTTTTGTACAATGGGAATGATGGGTGGTGTAAGAGTTGGGATTCTACTATGGGTACAGAGAATAATACCAGCGATGATGTTCTTCCTCAAATGATAAGAATTACTCTTACTACCTATGATGAGCGAGAGAAAAAAGATTTAACCTTATCTACAACTGTTACTCTACCCACAGGAGAATGATTTTCTTTACAAATATGAAAAATATGCTAGCTTAATAGAGAAACTGGAGGAAATTAATGAGCATTACCAAAGATAAAAAAAGAGAGTTAATTGAGGAGTTTAGACGCCATAAGAACGATACAGGGTCTTCTGAAATTCAAATAGGGGTGCTTAGTGAAAGGATAAACAATCTTACTGCGCATCTTAAGCGTTTTAAAAAGGATAATAGTTGCAAAAGAGGACTTCTTCAATTAGTTGCCCGACGACGGAAACTTCTTGATTATCTCAAAAGAGAAAATAAGGAAAAATATGAAGAGTTAATAGATACATTAGGATTACGAAAGTAATCGTTGAAAGGATGTAATATGTTTAAAATAGAGAAAGAGATAAGAGGAAAAACTTTAATTTTAGAAACAGGTAGAGTAGCCAAAAATAGCGATGGTGCTGTATTGGTCCAATATGAAGATACTATAGTTTTAGTTACCGCGGTGGTATCTCCCCTTGCTTCAAAAGAGAGCAATTTTCTTCCTTTAACTGTAGATTATCGGGAGAAAGCTTATGCTGTGGGTAAGATTCCTGGGGGATTTTTCAAACGTGAGGGAAGACAATCTGATGAGGAAATTTTATGTAGTAGATTGATAGATAGATCCATTCGTCCTCTTTTCCCTGAGGGATTCAGAAATGAAGTTCAGATAATAGCTGCTGTTTTATCCGCTGTAGAATCCAATCGTCCTTCCATCCTCTCAATTATAGGAGCAGCGGCAGCTTTATCTATCTCTGGATTTTCTCTCATTAAATCTATAGGAGGAGTAAGAATAGGTAAAATAGGAGAGGAATTTTTATTTAATCCTACGGATGAAGAATTGAAACAGAGTGAATTGAACTTTGTGGTAACAGGAAGTAAAGAAGGGATAGTAATGGTTGAGGGTGAGGCAAATAGAGTTAAAGAAGGAGTTATTACGCAGAGTCTTAGAGAAGCCCATTCTTATATTACTGAATTGATAGAGATAGAGGAGGAGTTCGTCTCCGAGGCTAAAAAAGAGGAGAAGGAGATTCCCCTTTATCAAGCTGAAGAAGAGCTAAAAGAAAAAGTCATCAGTTATGTTAGGGATAAAATTGAGACAATCAAAAAAGGATGGAGCAAGGAAGAAAAGAATGCTTATGTGAAGCATCTAAAAGAAGAGGTTCTGGAGAAATTTTTATCAGAGTATCCAGATGAGGAAGATGCTCTTTTAGATATTTTAAATGAAATGCTGAAAAAAAAGGTGCGAGAGCTGATTATCAAAGAGGGAGAGAGATGGGATGGGAGAGGAATGGATGAGGTAAGACCCATTAGCTGTGAAGTGAGCGTTCTCCCTCGAGTTCATGGTTCGGCACTTTTTACCAGAGGAGGAACCCAAGCTCTGGTAGTAGCTACTTTAGGTACTTCTGCTGATGAGCAGAGAATAGATGGGCTTCAGAAAGAGGAAGTTTCCAAGAAATTTATGTTTCATTATAATTTTCCTCCCTTTTCTACTGGCGAGGTGAAGTATTTACGAGGTCCGGGAAGAAGAGAGATTGGACATGGGTCTCTGGCAGAAAAGGCTCTTTTTCCTGTTTTACCTGACAATAAATCCTTTCCTTACACCATTCGTTTAGTTTCAGATATTCTTGAATCTAACGGCTCTTCGTCTATGGCATCTGTTTGTGGAGGAAGCCTTTGTTTAATGGATGCAGGGGTTTCTATATCTGAGCCGGTAGCGGGAGTAGCTATGGGCTTAGTTAAAGAGGATGAAAAAATGGTTCTTCTAACCGATATTCAAGGTTTAGAGGACCATTTTGGAGATATGGATTTTAAAATTGCTGGAACAAAAGAAGGGATTACTGCTCTCCAGTTAGATATTAAGATTTCCGAAGTTAATTTTGATATACTAAAAGAGGCTTTAAATAAGGCGAAAATAGCTCGTAGTCATATATTACAGGAGATGGGAAAAGCTATAAAAGAGCCTCGAAGTAAACTTTCCAGCTATGCCCCTCACATTGCTATTATTTCTATTCTTCCTGATAAAATTGGTGAGCTTATCGGTCCGGGAGGGAGAATCATAAAGGGAATAATAAAGGAAAGCAGTGCTGATATTGATATAGATGATGTAGAGGGTAAGGTTACCGTTTCTTCTACAGATGAGGAAAAAACAGAAAAAGCTTTGCAGATGATTAAACAAATAATTACCGAACCCGAGGTAGGAAAGATTTATTCGGGTAAAGTAAAGCGAGTTACAGATTTTGGAGCATTTGTAGAGATTATGCCGGGGAAGGAAGGTCTGGTTCATGTCTCAGAGCTGAGCAATAAATTTGTAAAGAATGTTTCCGATATAGTAAAAGTAGGAGATGTTATAAAAGTTAAGCTTGTAGAAATTGATGAATTGGGAAGGTTAAATCTTAGCAGGAGAAAAGCTATGTCTCCTTCCAGGCCCCTCTCTAAAAAGATGGGTAAATGAGGAGATGAGCAGAAACAATCCAAAGCGGATATACAGCGACGGAGGAGAAAAGTCTCGAGATACTCTTGACTTATCTGGAAGATATGCTAAACTAAAATTATCTACGAAATGGAGGGGGTGCAAGAGTTTGGTAACCATAGATGTAGAAAAGTGTGATTCTTTTTCCCACGCTTTAAAGAGATTTAAAGTGCAATGTCAACAATCAGGTTTAACCTCAGAAATTAAAAGACATAAAGAATATGAGAAACCTACAGAGAGGAAACGGAAGAAAAGACTTAAGGCTATCCGAAGACAAAGAAGGAAAATGTTGAAAATACAGAGGTTAAAAAGTTATTAATAATCCCTGCCCTCGTAAGAGGCAAGAAAAATTTGAGTCAACACATTAGTATTGGGAATCCAGCGTTAGGTATAGCATGCATATCCTCGAAGAGAGGAAGCATAATCTATCTAAGAGGATACCCCCTTAAGAAAATAGACTCAAAATTCTTTTCTGCCAGAAGGGCAGGGATTATTGTAAGGGAGAAAGTTGCGTATTCTTTTTATGGGGACTCCTCAGTGTGCCTGTCCTCTGTTAGAGAGGTTAATTGATAAAGAAGAGGCGATAGGAGTAATCACTCAACCTGACCGCCGACGGGGGAGAGGAAGAAAGATTTTGCCTTCACCGGTAAAAGTGTTGGCTGAAAGGAAAGGAATTGCTACCTATCAACCCGAAGATGTTAATTCTTCTTCTTTTATCTCCCAAATGAGAGATAACTCACCCGATATTATTGTAGTAGTAGCTTTTGGTAAAATTCTTTCTTCCGAATTCTTATCTATACCCAAAATTTGTGTATTAAATGTCCACCCTTCCCTTTTACCTCAATATAGAGGTCCTGCTCCTATTCCCTGGGCAATAATTAAAGGGGAAAAAGAGACAGGAATAACCATCCATAAAATAGAAAAAGAAGTAGATAAGGGAAAGATAATCCTTCAACATAAATTATCTATCAATTTGTTTGATACAATTAAAAGTTTGGAAGCAAAGTTTTCTTTGATAGGAGCAACTCTTTTGATAAAGGCGATAAATATGATAAAGAATGGGTCAGTTAGGTATATACCTCAAGATGAAAGAGAAGCTACTTATGCTCCCCGAATAAAGGAGAAAGATATGGAGATTGATTGGAACAGACCCTCCTTGGAAATTCACAATCTGGTGAGAGGTTTAAGTCCTTATTATGGTGCTTTTACCTTTGTCAAGATAAGAGGGGAAAAAGTGAAGATGAAGATCTGGCAGACTGAACCTGTCGAAGAAGATTTAAGGGGAGATTTCCAGCCAGGTGAAATTATTCGCGTATGTAAGGAAAAAGGATTTTTAGTAAAGGTGGAGGAAGGGTCTCTTTTAGTAAAGGAAGTCCAAATCCCCAGCAGAAAATCCATATCTGGTTATGATTTTATAAAAGGATATCATATTAAACAGGGAGTTATTTTGGGAGGTAAGGAATGAACACTTTGAAGACTACTATTCTACTTTTTGCTCTTACTTTACTTCTCATATTGATAGGATATTTAATTGCTGGTCCTGCTGGAGCTTTGGTTGCCTTCTTTATAGCTGTGGTAATGAATCTTGTAAGTTTCTGGTTTAGCGATAGAATAGTAATTGGTATGTATAGAGGCAAGGAGGTCTCTGAAACTGAGGAGCCAGGGTTGCATCGAATAATAGATAATTTATCTCAGGCAGCTAATATTCCTAAACCGAAGGTATACATTCTTCCTTTGCGTATTCCCAATGCTTTTGCCACGGGAAGAAGCCCTCAACATGCTTGTGTGGCTGTGACAGATGGAATTCTGCGTACTTTAAATGAGGGGGAATTAGAGGGAGTTCTCTCGCATGAGATTGCTCATATAAAAAACAGAGATATTCTTATCGCTACTATTGCCGCTACTTTAGCCGGAGCTATTATGATGATAGCCTATTGGGGAAGATGGATTGCTTTTCTGGGAGCAGGAGATGATGAAAGGGGAGGAATAGGATTGATAGGGATTATTCTTCTCTCTATTCTCGCTCCTTTGGCGGCTACTATTATCCAGTTAGCAATTTCTCGGACGAGAGAGTATCAGGCTGATGAAAAAGGAGCCTATATTAGCGGAAAACCGATGGAGTTAGCTAATGCTCTGGAAAAATTAGAGATAGCAGCAAGAAGAAACCCTCTTAGGGGTAATGCCTCTACTTCCCATCTTTTTATCGTTAACCCTTTCCGGGGAGGTCTTCTTTTCCGAATATTTAGCACTCATCCTCCTATTGAGGAGAGAATAAGAAGATTGAGAGCTTTAGCAGGAATGGGATAATATTATAAGGAGGAACTTAATGGATGAAGGAAAGTTCCCTCCTCGCTTAGCCAGAGAAGCGATAAGGGTGTACTTGAGAGAAGGGAGGGAAATTTCTCCTCCCGCAGACTTTGCTAAAGAATTTCGAAAGAAAGCAGGGGCTTTTGTTTCTCTCCATAAAAGGGGTAGACTGAGAGGCTGCATAGGAACCTACCTTCCTGCAGAAAAGAACATCGTTTGTGAGATTATTAAAAATGCTATTAGTGCTGCTACACGGGACCCACGTTTTCCACCAATGGGAGAAGATGAGTTAAAGGATGTGGAGATATCGGTAGATGTTCTTAGCGAACCCGAGCGAATTTACTCAGAAAAAGATTTAGACCCTGAAAAGTATGGTGTGATTGTAAGCAAAGGATGGCAAAAGGGGTTACTATTGCCGGACCTGGAAGGCGTAGATACAGCTGAGCACCAAATAGAAATTGCTAAACAGAAAGCGGGCTTACGGAGAATACCTAACAAAGAATTGGAAATCCAACGATTCACAGTAACTCGATACGAAGAATAATCTCGGATGGTGTAATTTTTGGTAGCGGCGCAGGGATTCGAACCCCGGACCTCACGGGTATGAGCCGTGTGCTCTAACCATCTGAGCTACACCGCCTTCTGGTTGCGGGGGTCGGATTCGAACCGACGACCTCCGGGTTATGAGCCCGACGAGCTTCCTGACTGCTCCACCCCGCTATTATTTTATAGTATATAGTATAAAAAATAAATGTCAAGAGAACTTTCGTCAAGAAAATAAAAGGGGTCAAATCTTTATTATTGACAACCAATTTTTTTCTCTGAGTTCCATAAGGCTTGAAACATTTCAGTCAAATGTTGAGACCTACCCCCCTGGTCTTCTTTATTTTAAAAAGTATAGGTAAAGCCAGCCTCAATTATGGCCTTTGATTTTTTTTGAATCTCTTCTGATAATCCTGGACCAAAGAGAGTGCTATCTTTGCCAAAATAAATTGCTGTGTCAAAATTAAAACTTAGATTACTACTTAATTGATTATGGTATCCTGGTGTAATAATCATACTTTTGTCATTTAAGCTGGAAATAGTCATCAAGCTAATTTGAGAAAATTCATCAATTTCATAATTCGCCAACCCCAAAAGCAATCCCACCTTTTCATCTAAATTATCAGTGATATTTCCTGAAAAAAATGGACCTAAGATAGAGGATAAATTGCCTCTTTTTATAGATAAATATTCTAACTGCAGGTATACTTTATTCCCCATCTCAAAGAAATGACTATAATCACCACCGATTAGATAAGCCAAATCATCATTATCATTATCTTTAGAATAATATCCCACGGCTCCATATATCCCCAAAGGTCCTAAATCACCCTTTCCGGTAAAGCCTATTCTCTCTATCTCTGGTTCCTGGACATAATTTAAGGTAAGGTCATATCCTTCAATCACTGTTCTGCCTCTTAGTCCCCATTTAATATTTTGGCTACTTTCAGGAAAAGCAGCTACTACTGAAACGCTGGTATTCCAATTCAGGGGCATATACCCCTCTATGGCATTTTGATATTTAGTACTCGTCTCTTCCTCCATTGTCATAGCACCCAGACTAAAATCAACCGGATTGAGCAGTGAACCGAAAGACCAGGATATCGGCTGACGACCTACAGTTAAGTGTAATTTTTCAAATTTATGTTTAAGATAAAGTTTTTTAATTAAATAATCAAATTCTCCACTTATAGAATTGTTAAAAAAGTACATTTCGAATTTAGTCTGAGTATTATCAAAGGGAGGCAAGAATAATTCCAAATCTAAACTTCCCTGAGGATAACTGGAAATATTCCCTTCCTGGTCTAAAGTACCTACTAAAGAGGTCTTTACTTCTCCTCCTACATTGATTTGGGCAGAAGTTGGGGTTGCCAGTAGGAAGGTAATCGCTATGATTAAAATGGCAACAGAAAAATACTTTTTCACAGGAAATCTTAACTCCTTACGCCAGTTCTGGATTCCCTCTCCCATACAGGAATGACAAAAAGAAAAAAATATAAACCCAGATTCGGCAATTTGAATCCTGTGCGTTGAGGTTGTCTTGGATAAGTCGCTTTGTAAGGGCGGGTCTACAAGCTCTCACCATTAAACAAAGCTCACACCTTAGCAGTCGCCAAGAGCACCTTACCGCTATCCTATATAATTGAAGACAAGGTGCTCGTAGGATTATTAAGATAAATGTAGAACCGAAAAGCGGCGTTCCAAGACACCGAAAGAAAGCACAGCAAGGATAAAACGTAACACTCTTATCTTAAGTTCTGTAAAGTAAAAGTGCCTTTGGGGATTTCCGGATTAAAATCTATCTGAGTAATTTTGAATTCAGTGTAGGTATTTTTTCTTAACTTATTCTCCATAACTGAATCAATAGGTATCCAACGTCCTTCAATTTCCTTTACTTCATTTGCTCTGGTTTCTTTTAATAGATGTCCGCTTTGAGCATATAACTCTTCCTTCAAACCGATAAATCTCTCTTTATCTATCCAACTTACTCTGCGATAATAAGAAACTTTAACTCCTTCCTTAGCTATCCCCTCCAGCACATAACAAATATGCTCTTCAATTCCATCTTCTCCAATAATTTCAAAATTATATAAATCAGTTAATTTATCCGATTCCATTATATCTTGATAGGAAAAATCACTTCCCATCATTCCCTGATTGAGCATATGACCAGATATTTTAATTATATCTTCAGCATCAGGGAAAAACATCCACAGGTTACCTTCTCTTTTAAGAAATTTTGTCCCTCTATCTTGTGGATTGGTAAACTCAACTAACGCATTCTTTTTATCACTCAAAATAAGCACAGTTTTAGTTATCCTTCGACCACCACTAACAATTATCATTTCCGCTTCTGCTTTAACTGAGGTAATGTATTCATTATCATCTCTTTTGTTGATTATCTCTTCAGCAGTCATCTCCTCAGCAATGGTAATTGAATTTGGAAACAAAATCAATATTAAAACTACAATTAATGAAAAGCATTTAAATTTATGCATCAAATTATTATCCTTTCTTTTTTTCACCCCCACCTTAATCCAATCCTCACCCTTCCCTTAATCCCCTCCCCTCAAGGGAGGGGAAATAAGGAAAATGATAAATGCCTTCCCCCTCAAGGGGGAGGATATGTTAGAGATTCTCACCCACCGTACAAGTGGGGGAATATGAGATATTGGAAATTATACACGCTATCTTATTATATTTGCCTCAAGGCTTCAGTCGGTTCAAGACGAGCAGCCATTCTTGCCGGGATTATACAGGCAATGGTAACTACTATTACACCTAATATAAAACAAAAAACTAAATTCTCTAAACTAAAGACGGTATGAAAGATGGGCTCTATCATGATATCTGCGCTCACTCCCTCCACAGCTGNACTATAATCAATACCAACAACGGAAAAAATNTTGGTTAATATTCCACCCAATACAGCCCCAATGGAACTACCAAGTATTCCAATAATTGCTCCTTCCATAAGAAAAAGATATAATATCTCCCTGCTTTTTAAGCCGAGGGCAGCCATCATCCCTATTTCCCGAGTGCGTTCATTTACAATCATAATCAAAGTATTGATCAATACAAAGCAGGCTAATAAAATTATAAAGATATAGACAAAATTATAAATCTTAAGGGCCATTTTATAAAGTCCCATTAAATCACCAACTTTATCCCAGGTTTGGAAAGAATATTTCTCTGTATGATCCTCTCTGCTAAATAATTCATTCAGGGCAGGCAAAACAGAAGCCACCTTATTATAATCAGGAGTAATAAGAAGTAATTCTGTTACCTCATCAGGCATCTCCAACATTTTCTGAGCCTGGCCTAAAGGAAGATAAAAAATATTATCATTAATCACCTGAATGGAGCTTTGCATCTTACCTACAATTTTAAAAGTAGAACCTTTAAAAGAACCAAAAGGAGTAGTATAAAGAAAGGTAACTTTTTCTCCTACTCCACGTTTTAGCTTTTTCATCAGTCCTGCTCCCATTACTACTTCCCTATTTCCTGATTGAACCACTCTTCCTTCAGTTATATTTTTATCTATTCTGGTAAACCTTATCTCTTCAGCCACATCAACTCCCCAACCCATCATCCTTACTAAATCATCTTCCTGGCTGACTACTGCTCCGAATTTAAGTCTCGGGATTACCTGCTGCACTCCCTTTACCTCTTTTAATTTTTCAGCCATTTGGCCAGCCCCTTCACCATTAAATCCATCCACCGAGTAATTTAAGGANAAAATACNTTCCTTTAATTCATATTCCTTATCTATTACACGTATATGGCCAGTCTTATAATATATCTGGTTTAAAGAAAAAGATTCTATCACTCCAGTAATAAGTCCTCTTACAAAGGTTACAGTGGCAATGGCAATAGCAATAGCAATTATGGAGACTGAGGTCCTAACTTTGGACCTTGCTAAATTTTTTTTAGCTAAATTCCATAAAAATTTCATTTTCCCCACCCTCCTTATCGATGATAGATTGCTTTTACTGGATCTTTGCAAGCAGCCCAAAGTGCTGGTGCTATACTGGACAATAGGGCAACTGTAACCCCTAAGATAAATAAGAAACCAAAAGTAGAAAAATTCCAAACCCCATAAATTTTATTTAAAATAGGAATCCCATATTGAGACATATCTCCACCTAAATAAGTTAAATCAAATCCATATTTAACCAACCAACCTACCCCTATAACTCCAAATAAACATCCAGTCAAACCGCCAATTATCCCTATCCCTGTTGCTTCTACCATAAAGACTAAAACAATTTCCATCTCTCTCATTCCTAAAGCCTTCATCATACCAATCTCTTCTGTTCTCTCAAGAGCAGACAGAATAACATTATTAACAATTCCCACTATGCCGATGAGTAAAACTATTGACAGGATAGCGGAAATACCGCTCTTCTTAGCTGTAGCTAAAGATATTACCGATTTAGCAGACTCTTTCCAGGAATGAGCTCTTAAATTTAAACCTTTTCTCTGAAAATTTTCGTTTAAGGTCTCAGCAATGTTTTTTTCATTTCTTTGAGCTAATTTTAGCGTAATTATACTAACGCTATTGCCGACATTTAATGCTTGTTGAGCAATATTTAAGGGGATAAAGACTGTCCCTCCATTAACCCCCGGATGAGGAGAATGAAGCAATCCCACAATTTCGGCATCAATAGTATTAAAGGTATCATCTTTGGTCCTGACCAAGAGAGTGATATAATCATTTATCTTTAAATCCATTAGTTGAGCCAGTTTTTTTCCTATCACTGCTTTATACTCGCCCAAAGAAAACATCGAACCAGCCATCAGATATTTTCCGGTAGCAAAGACTTCTTTATAATGTTCAGGATCTATTCCCAGACCCATAACCGGTAATTCATCAATTCCATTATTGAGATTAGCAGTAAATCTAAGTTCGGAAGACACCCCTGATAATCCATCTATATTTTCTATGCTCTTTTCTATGTCTTGATTTAAATTGATTAGATTTTCCAGAGGCAGCTCTTCCCTTTTTTCCCAGTATTCAGGATAAGTAATCTGAATATCCCCGGTTTCTAAATTTCTTATATTTTCAAAAGACATCTCCTCCATACCGTTCATCATAGAATACAGAAATAGATAGGCAAAAAAGGCGAAGGCAATTACTAAAGCAGTAATTATATTTCTTCTTTTCTGACGGGTTAAATTTTTAAAACCAAGTTTAATACTAAACACCTTTACCCCCTCCTCTCGTCAGTAGAAATCATACCATCCTTAAGGTTAATTAATCTTTTAGCATATTTCATTATCTGAGGATCATGGGTGTCACCGCAAAATGATAATGTCATAGTAACGCAAAGTAAAAATGTCACCCTTTCATAAATTTTGATATACTACCTCCTATAAATTGATGGGAGGTA
>JGI24025J20009_10003076_pt1 | contig 11553 bp, 11 predicted proteins | sample Cruoilmetagenom3_FD_20009 | JGI IMG/M metagenome (IMG submission 20009) | reverse complement strand
GCAGGGGCTGTTCTGATGGGGTAGCAGTTGCGCCCAGAGGCAACCGGAGAGGCGATGACGAACGAGACTGAAGTCTACGAAATCCGGGTGGAAGGGCATCTGGATGACGAGTGGTCCGAGTGGCTTGGTGGGTTGTCTATCGCGCTGCAGGAGGATGGCAGCAGCGTGCTGACCGGGCCAGTGACCGACCAGTCAGCGCTACAAGGTCTGCTCCTCAAGATCCACAATATGGGGCTACCGCTGATCTCTTTCCGGCGCATCGGTTCCTCCCTGGACAAGAGTGATTCGTTACTCTGAGCTGTTGAAGTCAGATCCAATGTGCAAGCCCTGCCAGGACGGCAGGGCTTTTGCCGTATTTGAGAATATGGGAACAACGTGGTAAGATTATGGTACGATGACCACGCCGCAGGCCAGGGGTCCGGGTCAAGTGACTTCTGATGGAACTTGACAAAAGCCAAGAGGTGTGCGACAATCAGCTCCATGACGTGCTCAGAGGCGCGGTACATCTCCACTCGAAGAAGGCGATTGACCCGAGAGACGCGACGTCTCCTCCGGGAGCCAGAGCTCGCCAATCTCTCGTTTGTGCGCTCCCTGAGACCGATCCAACTGTGGGACGATCATGTGCCATCTCCGCTATAGGCTGCGCCGTGTCCTGTGCAGAGGGTTCCACGAGCCCTGGCGACGAAATCTGGCCGTGCTCTGGCTGGCCCAACTGTTCAGCGTGGCTGGCTTCAACACCATCCTTCCCTTCCTGCCCTTCTACGTCCAACACCTGGGGGTCACCAACCCGTCAGAGGTAAAGGTATGGGCCGGGATGCTCAGTAGCGGCCCTATGATCGGGTTCGCGGTGATGGCTCCTATCTGGGGCCGATTGGCTGATCGCCGTGGCCGCAAGCTGATGGTGTTGCGGGCCAGTTGTGGCGGGATGGTCGTCCTTGCTCTGATGGGGTTAGCCAGTGCTCCATGGCACCTGCTGGCCATCCGGGTGCTGCAGGGGCTCATTACCGGCGTCATTGCCGCGATTACTGTCCTCGTCTCCTCGATGGTCCCCCGCAAGAGAGTGGGGTTTGCTCTGGGACTGATGCAAACCTGTGTCTACCTGGGCGGAACCATCGCTCCCCCACTGAGCGGGCTGCTGGTTGATCACCATGGCTATCGAGTGGCTGCATTTGTCGGTGCCAGTCTGCTCCTGATAACGATGCTGCTCACCCTGTTCGGCGTCCACGAGCGTTTCGAACCTGTGACCGGAGGGGTAGGCACTGACAACCGCAAGGATGCCAGCCCATGGCAGGTTTTTCGATCCGAGCGGTCCCTGCTGGGCCTGGCGGCGATGTTGTTGGTGGTGCGGCTGGCTCAGGCCTTCCCTCAGGCTGTCCTGCCCCTGTTTGTGCAGGAACTGAGCAAGGTCCCTGGCCGGTTGGCGACAGTGACCGGATCAATCAAGAGCGCTGCAGCACTGGCCGGAGCGCTGGCGGCGGTGACCATTGGGCGCATGGGGGACCGGATAGGCCATCGGCGTGTACTGCTCTACTGCTTGACCGGCAGCGCCGTCTTCTATCTGCCTCACGCACTTGCCATGAATACGACGCAACTGGCCTTGCTGCAGTTTGGGCTAGGTTTTTTCGTGGGGGGAGCAGTTCTGGCCTTGAATGCCTTGGTGGCCCGCCAGTCCGAGCACGGCCGGGAGGGCGCCAACTACGGCTACGTTTTCAGTGCCGGATTCATCGGCTTGGCTGCCGCCCCCATGTTGGGCTCCGCAGTAGCTTCGGTATGGAGCACTCGGGCCACCCTTGCAGTGACTGCGGCGCTTTTCCTCCTCGCCGCGATCTGGGTTGGACGGGGCACATCAAAGAGTACACGAGGCAATGGTGCGCCAGGAGATGGCGAACAGGGAAGTGTAGCGCTGGATCCGAGTCCGCCTCCGGCTCAGCCAGCCTCCCGGAGTCCGCTCCCAGAATCCCAGTACCACAGATCGTTGAGCGGAAGGGAGTAGCCCATTTCTCGGGTACCCATGAAGCAGTTGATGCCTCCAAAGAGAATCAGCGAGTCTTCCAGCGTTTCCAGCACTGAGACGCGGCGCACAGGGGGATAGCGCTGGTCCTGGCCATAGTCGGCGCAGCCATCGTCGGGGTGAAGCCGTTCCCAACGGCCCGTGAGCACGTGGTAGCGCCAGAAGTCATTGCGCTCCACGCCTGTCTCGATCCCGCTGTGTCCCCCGAACAGGTAGAGGCAATCCCCGAGCACAGTATGGCCACTGCCGTAGCGGGCGGCCGGGTAGGTCGCCCCATCACTGAAATCGGTACTTCGGTCATCGGGGTGCAGCAACGTCCAGCAGTCAGCGGCGGGATCATAACGCCAGAGGTCGTTGAAGAACTCGGGGTTCTTCTCGCCGGTGTCGCGGCTCGAGAAGAGATAGAGAGATCCTCCGTGAGCGAAGAGGTTGGCGCACTAGCGACTGCCAGGATAGTCGGCTCCTGCGTCGTAGCCTGCGCCCTGCTCCCGGCTTCGCCAGGGGGAGTGCTGCTCCCAGCTCCCGGGCACCGTGTCGTAGCGCCACAAGTCATTGACGGTGAACACGGGCACCGTGCCCGGCCAGCCCCCAAAGATGTAGATGTCTGTGCCGACAGCCACCGCCGTGTGGACGCCGCGGATCGGCGGATGGCTGGGGCGGTTGACGAAGTTACACCATCCGGTGTCAGGGTGGATCATCTCCCAGCCGCCTGTGGGCACATGATAGCGCCAGAAGTCATTGAGCGCCCTCAACACGAAGCCCCGCTCCAAGACGGTGACCCCACCGAATAGATAGGCGTAATCCCCTACCACGGCAAACGAGGCCAGCAGCCGCGCTCCTGGCCTCCACGCTCCCTCGTCATAGCGCAGTGACCAGTCGTCTTCCTCCAACAAGGTCCAGCGCTCCCAGTCATCTATTGGCTCCTCTGGCAGCTCCTCGCCGATGGTGAAGCTGCAGGGCTCAAACCGCTCATCGGTGTTCTGGAGTACCACCTGGTCGTCCCCTCGTCCTTCGACGACCATGACCACCTCTCTGCAGGCGATGGGGTTAACGTGCCCCCGCGGTGGTCGATATGCATCCCTGTGAGATTGATCCGGCCGGGTGCCCGGACGACGAAACCCTCCTGATCTTGTCCATACACCTCACAGAAGCGGCGCACTGCATCGCCATACCAGGCAATCCGCTCCTTCAGGGACTCGGCGGCCTCCCCATAGATGCGGACGAACCGGTGCCGGACAGCAGCGTCAGGATCGCTGAGCAGCGCCAGCCACTCGCTGGCCTTCCTTTTCACCCTCACCATGGGGCATCCCTCCTCCACTCGCAAAGTTACTCGTCGTATCTTCGCTCTACGACCTCATGTGTCTGTCGAAGTTTAACAAGGGAATCGGGAGGGTAGTAGCCGAACAGCGAGACGTTGGTGTAGGTCAGAGTTCGCGGCCCGATCATCGTGCCGGGGTTCAGTACCGAATTGCAGCCGACTTCAGCCTCATCACCAACGATAGCTCCGAACTTCTTCAACCCCGTCTCATAGCGCACGCCCTCGATGGTCACCACCACCGGTGTGCGAGTGATCTTGAGATTGGAGATCTTCACCCCCGCTCCCAGATGCGATTTCCAGCCGAAGATGCTGTCGCCAACGTAGGCGAAGTGCGGGATGTTCGCCTCGTCAAACAGCAAACACACCTTGAGCTCCGTGCTGTTTCCCACCACAGCCCGATCGCCTACGATGACATTACCTCTGATGTAGGCTCCGGCACGTATCTCACAGTCAGCACCGATGATGGTGGGGCCTTTGATCATGACCCCAGGTTCCACCACCGTTCCTGGACCGATGTACACGTCGTCGGCCACGTAGGCCAGGTTGCTGACCGTGCCATGGATTCCCGGCTCAAGGTTGGCTTTCACGTAGTCCGGTATGCGCTTCAGTCCATCCCAGACGAACTCGACGCCATCAAAGATGTCGCTGTGTTTACTCTTAGAGAGATCGAAGAAATCTTCAGGCCGCAACATCAGGAGGCCCCTTTCCGTATCTGTTGGATTTCGGCGAGCACCTTTTCGTGCAGGGCAGGGGTGGCCGAGCACACCAAGTCGTACCGCTGTTCTATGTTCGGTTCGAAGATCACAGGATCCCCATCGAAGGTCGTGACCACCGCCCCAGCCTTCTCTGCGATGGCCAGGCCAGGGATGACATCCACAAAGGGCTGTCTGAAGGCCACGTACACATCGATCTTGCCCCGAGCGACGTCGGCAAAGGCACCTGGCCCTCCGTTGGGCAAGATGAACTTGACCTTACGGAACAGCGCTTCAAACTCAACGGCAGTGGGATAGAGATAGTGGGGCTTCATCAAGTAGCTTTCGACGAAAGCCTCGCTCAGTTCAGTCGTGTCATTGGGCTTGTTCTCCGTGACATCCACCAACTGACCGTCGCGCACCTTGCCGCTGAAGGATCCCTCCTCGTTGGCGAAGTCAATGCTCCATTGGATGCAGTCACCCACCAGGGCACAACGGGGCAGGCAGTCCATCCCGTAGATGGCCAGCGATGTGTACCAGAAGGCCGGAATGCGCCGCTTGTACAGCAGGCTACCGTCGAAGGGGTCCGTCACGAAGTAGATTGCCTCGTCGGGCCCTCCGTCCCAGCCAGTCAATTCGACTTCCCCGGCCTCCTCGGAGAGGACCTTCCCCCTCACGCCCCGATCCTGGAGCTTGCGGATAAACAAGTCCTCTGTCGCCTTGTCCACTTTGAGGGTCTCGGGATCCCAGTAGCGGTAGGCACCCTCCCGCTCGGAGCTGACAACCTCGCGACCACGACCACCGAGTTCATTGATCAGATCCAACCCCTCGATGATGCACTCGATGCCGAGTGCCGTCCAGTAGGGGCGACCGGCGGGTCGCCCCTTCTCTGCCATTGCTTCCACGTGTCTTTCTCCTTTGTCAGCCGATTGAGCCGATATGGCCGATGGTTTTCTGGTGAGTTTTGTCGGTTTCATCGGTTTCATCGGCTTCATCGACTGATCTCTTTTGATTGATGTAGTTGATGTTCGGTATTGGAGGGGCGAACGGCCGTTCGCCCCTACTGTCTCCGCGGCCCAACGCCAGGCGCGACGCCAGCGGGCGAGAAACCAGAGATCGCCAGCAGATAGGACGCGGATTCCCACGGATGAACGCTGATCTTTATGGCTGATCGCCATAACAATCCAATTTCATCCGTGTCAATCCGTGAAAATCTGTGTCCGAGAAAAAGTGTCCGGTACAGAAACTAGGCCACGAGCTCGCGGGCCGTGTCCACAGCGCTGGCCGCGTCCGGCGCGTACGCGTCGGCCCCGATCTTCTCAGCAAAGGCCGCTGTGACCGGCGCTCCACCCACCATGATCTTGACCGTGTCCCGCAGCCCCGCCTCCTGCAAGGCCTCGATGGTCGCCTTCATACCAGGCATGGTCGTCGTCAGCAAAGCGGACAAACCCAGGAGCTGGGGCTGATGCTCCTGCACGGCGGCCACGTATGTCTCCGGCTTGACGTCCGTGCCCAGGTCAACGGTCTCGAAGCCCGCCCCTTCCAGCATCATCTTGACCAGGTTCTTGCCGATGTCGTGCAGGTCGCCTTTCACCGTGCCGATGACGTACTTGCCCGCCGAGGGCACATCGCCCTCAGCCAGCAGCGGCCGCAGAACACTCATGCCAGCGTGCATAGCCCGGGCGGCGATGAGCACCTCGGGCACGAAGAGATCACCGGCCTTGAAATCCTTGCCCACCTCGTCCATGCCGGCGATGAGCCCGCCCTCGAGGACCTCGGACGGCGACAATCCCTGATCCAACGCTTGTTGGACCAGCCCAGCGACGGATCCGTCGTCACCATTGTACAGATTTGTGGCGATCTTGCCTAGAATCTCTGACATGCACTCCCCTCCTGTGATCTGTCTGTGATCTGTTTATTACGTCCAGCGATGTCGCCCTAACGGGAGCTCCGCCGTCGGCCAACGGGCGAACAGAACATCAGCCAGTAGGGGCGACCGGCCGGTCGCCCCTACTCAAGCTCGGGGCCGTGCAGACGAGGCTGACAGCGTCAGCGCGCGCCCGCTATTCACATTTCAGTCAAGTACTTCATATACCGCCTGCTCGAGCACAGCAATGGATTCCCTGAGAGCTTCCTCAGAGATCACCAAAGGCGGTGCGATCTTGACGCACTCGCCGCCGATTCCGACGGGTGCGAACATCAGCAGCCCTTTCTGGAAGCAGGCCACGTTGATCTTGACGGCTGTCTCGGCGTCCGGCTCTTTCGTGCCCCGCTTGACAACCTGTATGCCGGCAACGAGACCCTTACCTTGGACACATCCAAGGGCCTCAGGATGCTTCCGTTGGATTCTCGCCAGCTCAGGTACGAGGATCTCCCCCATCGCAGCAGCATGCTCGACGATCCCTTCGCCTAGAAGGACCTTGAGGTTCGCAACGGCCGAAACCACCGGCAGGGGCGAAGCCGAATGAGTCGACGTCATGGAACCAGGCGCGTAGAGGTTCATGATGTCCCGTCGTCCGATCACCGCGGACAGCGGCAGAGAAGAGGTGATCCCTTTTCCGCAAGCGATGAGGTCTGGCCTGATGCCATAATGCTCGAAGCAGAACATCTTCCCCGTGCGGCCAAACGCTGACTGCACCTCATCCATGATCAAGACAGCATCGTGCTCTCTGCAGAACGCCTCCAGCCTCTGCGCGTATTCAACGGGGAAGAAATCAGGGCCGATCCCTTGATAGGATTCCGACATGACGCCGGCGACATCCTGGGGAGCCACGCCTTTCTCGTCCAGCGTCCTCAGGAAGAGGTCGAAGGACTGATCCTCGTTCTTGTAGCCATCGGGAAAGGGGACTTGGACGAAAGATGGGTCACGGTCAACGATCCAGGTCTTGGATTTTTCCATCCCTCCTGCCAGTTGCGAACCCATGGTACGACCATGGAATGCATTATTGAAAGAGACCAGGTACTTCTTGTGCGGGCCATGTTTCTCCAGCCCGTAGGTCTTGGCAAGCTTGATGCAGTTCTCGCATGCTTCGCTGCCCGTGGTTAGCAGAAAGGTCCGGTAGTTCTCCGGATCGGGGGAGAGTCCGGTCAGCATCTCCGTCAGCTCGGCCCTCTTCTCGTGTACGAACACATACGTGGCCAGAAGCCCTCGGTCCAAGATGGCACGCAAAGCGTCCTCGATTTCTCTTCGGCCATGTCCGACGTTGCTGATCAGCACGCCAGATGACCAGTCAATCCAGCGATTGCCCCATCTGTCGCTGACGATGAACCCCTCCGCCTTGTGCCAGACAACGGGAGGTTGGCCCCACATGGACCTCGGCTCGGACCGCTTCAGTTTCTCGAAGATGGGCAGGGACTCAGGGACAGGCAGCTTGGTTTTGATGGTCCGGAACTTTGTCTCCACCTTGGGTACATCAACCGGTGCAAGATCATAAGTGGCCATGACTTGCCTCTTGGTAGGGGCGACCGGCCGGTCGCCCCTACTATCTCATCTCGACGCGCGGCTTCTCGCCGCCGACGATCTTGGCCCAGGCGCCGTCGTTGAGGATCGACAGGCGAGCGGCCTCCGTGACCAGTTCGTTGATGGAGCTGTTCGCTGGCGTAGCGATGATGCCCTGCTGGTCCGTCTCCCTGATGATTCCCTGGCGTTTCAGGAGAGAGGCAGCGACATCTAGAGACGTCACTTCATTCTCGATGTGAGCGATCATGTTGATGGTCGCGGCGATGGAATCGTACCCATAGCCAACAGGCATGGCACCAGGCCCGCCCCGCCCCAAGCGGGGCCCGCCGCTCCATGGGACCAGACGGTAGAAGTCCGGGCTGACGTAGTTGTATCGTGAGCCTCCGCAGCCGATCTCATCCAGGTAGCAGTGTGCCACACCCCTGTACTGGTCATCGTGTTCAATCAGCCCTGTACCATCTTCTCCCTCACAGTACATGATCAGGCACTGGTCATTGCTGCCAGCACCCGCATCGGGGTATCCCAGCCCGTTGATCACAGAGAGGAGCGCCCCGTTCTCGTATCGAACTCGGCCGTTCGCCCACATGTACCCCTCGTTGCCGTTGGGGAACTTGCCCTTGATGCCCGATACGGAGACCTCCACTGGCTGTAGGCCGGTGATGAAATAGACAAGATCCACGTAGTGACATCCGACATACGTGAAGGGGTCGCTCTTGTCCGTGGTGAACCAATTCTGAAAATTGGAATGCCGATAGTAATAGGGCTCAATCATCTTGGCTTCGCCCATGACGAATTCGCCAAAATGGCCGAGGGCATAGCGACGCCTGGCCATGAGCGATCGACGGTCAAATCGCTTGTGGTACTCCACCCCGACGAATAGGCCCCTCTCGAACGCCAGCCCCTCTATCTCGACGGCCTGAGCGTATTTGAGGACCAGCGGCTTGACGCAGAGGACATGCTGATCGTTCTTCAGCGCTTCCATGACCACGGGATAGTGAAGCTGATCAGGCACGGCCACGACCACGGCCTGGCGGGAAGGCATTGCCGCCAGCACCTCCTTGTACAGGTCGGGGAGCATCTTGTCGGGGGCCTCTGAGAGGGATGGATAGGCATGGAAGCCTTGGTCAGGAAAAGCCTGCTGCAGCTCTTGGCTCTCCTTCAGATGCCGGAGAGGAGCATTGGTGAGAGCGCAGACGCTGATATTCTTCACAACGCCCATTCTCTCAAGATGGTAAATGGAAGGCAGGATCAGGTCGTTCGTGATCATCCCTCCACCTATGATGGTTACATCAATTGCCACTCTGTCGCTCATAGGCTGCTCCTTTCGCGTAGAGTCAGTTCCATGCGGCGGTCTCCCTGCGTTGCTGCAGCTTGTGACGCAGGTAGCGGTCAACGATATCCCCGTACTCTTCGTCCTCCAGGGCAAGGCGAAGGGTAGAGGAAGCACTGACGAGCCTGGGCCATGGTCACTTGGCCGATAGTGCCTTGTTCAACCAACTCCCGTGCCTTCTGATGGCGGGCGTTGAACCGCTGATGGTAGCAGACCATGAGTTGCACGCCCTGCTGTTGGCAAGCCTCGATCATGGCCCGGCACTCGGCGGTGGACATGGCCATGGGCTTCTCCACCAACACATGCTTGCCTGTCTGAGCCGCAGAGATGGTCTGCTCGGCATGAGCATACACGGGCGTGGCGATGTAGACGGCGTCGATCTCCGGATCGGCCAGCAGCGTTTCCACACTGTCATACGCCTTGGCCGCGCCGAATTGCCTGGCAAACGCCCGCGCTCCCCCGATGGTGCGGCGCATGACAGCAGTCAGTTCAGCGTTTCGGGCCTCACAGATGGCCCGGGCTGTCTGCTTGCGGGCGATGTCCCCCGCGCCGATGATCCCCCATCGCACAGTCATGTTGCGCTCTTCAATCGCTATGCTATCCAACCTAGGACCTCACTGGCCCTAGCCACGACCGCGAATTTTCAGCTTCTATAACAATGCGAGTATAGCACAGAAAACGTGGCTTGTCAAAAAGGCGACACGGCCTTCATGGAAGCCTGGCCTGGAACATGCTCCACCACTCAGGCTAGCTCAGGTGCAACGCACTTCGGTTGTGGAACCAGCCTATTCCGAAGCGCGATTCGGTCAAGCAAACGGTCGAACATCGAGAGGATCAAGTGCGTTGCACCTTGTAGCTGAGCAGGGTCATTCAGTTTTCCATCGGATAGCTGGATCTCACAGCAGAGCACGCGGAGAACGCTGAGATTTGCTTGGTTTTCTCTGCGTTCTCCACGCTCTTGGCGGTAAATTGCCAGCGGCAGCCGAGAACTGAATGGCCCTTCTTGCCAACATTGACAAGGAGCCGAGGCTGTGATATACTCTGGCTGCTTAATATTGGACTTTGGACAAATAATGTGTCGCGTGTAGTTTGAACCTCAGCGAATCTGTGGCATTGTTGGGGTATGGACATTCAAGAGAACGTATCCCAACTCAACCAGTTTCGCCGAGAGCTTCATCAGACTTTCGGTCTGCGACGTGATGCGCTAATGGAGTTAGTCGATGCTGTATCGAGCACCCCACACGCTTGGTCAGTGGTGGCGTTGAGCCTGAGTCCCTCCTTCCGCCGGCACTACAGTAGCATGCACGATGCCATTGCTCATCTGTTCCAGCCTAGCGAACCGGAGAAAGCCGATGAAGAACGGCGGGCGTGGGAGCAGAAGCTGGTGCGACTGATAGCAGCCTACTTGCCGGAGCCCCAAGAACGGAAGTTCTGGTTGTTTGGAACAGACGTAGTACCCATCCCGCGTCCCTTCGCCAGCACGTTGGGAGACCGCACGTTTGTGCACCAACCAAATACGCTGAAGGGGAACAAGCCTGTGACCATCGGGCACGATTACTCCCATCTGGTCTTCTTCCCGGAGAAGGTCAGTGCTGATGACCCACCGTGGGCAATGTCGATGATTGTACGCCGCGTGCACAGTGACGAAAAAGCTACCGGTGTGGGAGCTGAACAGATTGACGCTCTGATGAAAGATGAAACCCTTCCCTTTCACGATGAGCTTTGCGTGCACGTAGCAGATAGTCTCTACAGTGCAATCACGTATCTGGGGCCAGTGGCGAAGCAGGAGCACAAGAACCTGGTAGAGGTGGTGCGCTCGCGCTGCAATCGGGTGTTCTTTGGCCAGCCCCCACCGATGAAGGCAAAGCGTCCCCAAGGCCATCCCACTTGGTATGGAGAGCGTTTCGATCTGAAAGACCCCTCGACCTGGGGCGAACCAGACATAGTGGAGGAGACCACCGTCACGACCCGCAAAGGACGCACCTACCAGGTGCGGCTGGAGGGATGGCGTGATATGTTGATGACCGGCAAGCGGGATCTGCCGATGCACAAGTATCCCTTCACCCTGATCCGGGTGCGGGTGCTGGATGAGGCGGGCAACCCCGTCTTCAAACACACGTTCTGGCTGATTGTGATCGGCGAGCGCCGCAACGAACTCTCCCTCGTGGAGGCGTGGGAAAGCTACGGCCAACGCTATGATGTCGAGCACTACTTCCGCTTCGGTAAGCAACGGATGTTGATGGCTGCCTATCAAACCCCGGACGTGGGGCACGAGGAGAACTGGATGCAAATTGTGGCCTTGGCTGTTGTGCAGCTTTGGCTTGCCCGCGATCTGGTCAGATTGCTGCCGTACCGGTGGGAACGGTATCTGCCCGAGGCTGAAAGGGAGACCGCTTCGCCGAGCTTTGCGCAGAGGGGCTTTGGGCGAGTTATCCAGCAGATTGGGACGCCAGCTAGACCGCCGAAACCCCGAGGTAAATCGCTGGGGCGAGCAAAAGGGCAGCGGCAACAGCCGCGAAAGCGACACCCGGTCATCAAGAAGAGCAAAAAGGCCCCCAAACCGGCCTGAAACTGCTTGTTAACGTTCAGTCTAGCCCTTGATCAACCGGCCCACTCAAGGCCGATCGTTTCCAGTTGTCCAAAGTCCAATACCTATCAGCCTATCATTATTGACAGAGTACTTAGGAGGTTTCAGAGCGTGGAACGCAGTCTGATCATCATCAAACCTGACGCTGTGCAACG
>JGI24025J20009_10003075_pt1 | contig 11564 bp, 7 predicted proteins | sample Cruoilmetagenom3_FD_20009 | JGI IMG/M metagenome (IMG submission 20009) | reverse complement strand
CCACTCTAACCCTGAGATTAATCTGCTTAGAAGTGACACAGCAAAAGTCTGCCTCGCAAATGAATTAGCCGCACAACTTCAGCACCGCCACTACGAACACCCTCATACTAAACGGGTCATGAAAATCAGCGCTGCCTTACTTAATCGCTCTTTAGAAAGCCACAGAAACAAAACGCAGAAACTTGTTTTGTCTTTTTCAAAAAAAACCCATTACCCCGGCATTACGCCTCCAGCCGCCAACATGTTGTTTTTGCCTCGAAAAGAAAATTCAAAAGAACGCCAAAACTGCTACCTAGGCTACTTGCAAAACTCTGATTTAAATATAAAAACCGCCTGGAAAGAGGCAAACGAAAAACCAGCACTCAATGGCGCTATAAACGAGGAAAATAAAAAACCAGGCCCATTAAACGTTAATCAATCACTGTCTTCGGCAATGCCCAAGCTATGGAAACACCTTCACGACACATCATCTAAGAGTAAAGATCTGAAGCAGCANGANTTTGATGCCTTCCTCCCCCTGTTGCAGCAGCTTCCTCCAGCTAAAACAGAAGAAGACACTGAGGAGTTTCTGAGAATTTGCTGCATCGCACTCAACAACTATGTGGGGTTTTCACGCATAGCATTTTTTCGCTTGCTTCCAGAAAATAAATTAGCGTATCAATGTGGTGCAGGTTTTCAGAAACAGGAAGCATTTCTAAAGGAACCCTTCGCCATTACTCCCCCCCAATTAATCAGCAAGCTTCTCGCGCAGCCCAACGGCTTCTGGCTTAAAGCAGAAAACAATGACAAAATTTTACCACTGCTTGCTAAAGGGATTTTACGCATCAGTCATGACCAGGGTTTTGTCTTGATGTCTATTTTTCACAACAAGCAAGCTCTCGGCTTGTTTTACTGTGATCGCAAGGGCCTTAAGGGGGTGATTGACGAGCATCAATACAAGGCGTTTAAACATCTCTGTCAGGTCTGCACCCATACATTCTCCCCATAAACACCGCCGGGTGTTCGCCCCTCATCTATTTATTTACCCCCTCCCATCCGTTACCATTAAGGCGTTTTAGTCGTCAAAAATAGCGTTTGATAAGGGGGTAGATGGTGGAAACACCAAACACTGAACCCCCCTCTACATTCGTGCTGAAGACGGCCTAGCCACCCATTGCCAGACTCACCATCGTTCCGGTTTCACCTACCTGCTGAGCAAAGTATTAGGCTTTGCCAATATCAAAGCTTACCCTGGCTCAGGGTGCGAATGGGGCAATGATGCCAATAACGCCGGTAGAAACTTAATAGGAGATGTACCCTTTGAACCCAGACAAGTTGGATGAATTGCTTCATCTTGGACAACGCATTCCCCACCACCCGATTTCACGTTTAGCCGGTAAAATAGCAGAAAGCCGCTTTCCACCACTCAAAAACCTGCTGATTCAGGGTTTTATTAACGCTTACAACGTCAATATGGCAGAAGCTGTTAACAGTAATCCAAAACGCTACAGCAGCTTTAATTCATTTTTCACCCGCCCACTTGCCCCCGGTGCCCGTCCCATTGCTCCGAATGAAAGCGCCCTTATCAGCCCGGCAGATGGCCAGCTTTCACAATTTGGCAATATCAACAACGACCGACTGATTCAGGCCAAGGGTAAAGATTTCAGCTTGGCCGCTTTGCTTGGGCATACGGCACAAACCGGAGAGACAGCAAGTACCGCCCTGCCAAACTACTGCTCCCACTTTCAGAATGGAAAGTTTGCCACCGTTTATCTTTCACCCAGCGACTATCACCGAGTACATATGCCTCTCGATGGCACGCTAACAGATATGGTTTATATTCCCGGCAAACTTTTTTCCGTCAATGAACGTACCGCTCGCCTAGAGCACGAACTATTTGCCCGAAATGAACGTGTGGTTTGTTTTTTTGATACCGAAATCGGCAAGGTTGCCGTGATCTTGGTGGGCGCAATGATTGTCGCCAGCATGGCAACGGTGTGGAGCGGCATACTGCCAACGAGAGATGAAGTCACTCATACCTCTTATCAGCCGGGGCAAGTGACACTAAAAAAAGGCGATGAAATGGGCCACTTTCAACTGGGCTCTACCGTTATTATGTTGCTGCCCCAGCACCGTTTTGCTTTTGAAGCCAGCCTGGAGCTTGGGCAAAAATTGAGAATGGGGGAAGCAGTGGGCGCCATGGCTACAACGCCAAGCACCGAAGCCACTTCTTAATTATTAGTCGCTATTCAGCGCAAGCTATCGCTACACAAATTTGTGCGTGCCCAGAGGTGTTCCATTTTTTAGTGATCAAGATATTCCGCCACTTTTATTAACTTGGGCGGAATAGTAATCTGACAGTATCCATTCCCAGGGTTGTTATTAAAATAACCCTGGTGATACGATTCCGCCTCATAAAATGGCACGGGGCTTTGAACGGCTGTCACAACTGCCTTTTTATAAATACCGCTATTTTCTATTTCTTGAATGAATGACTCTGCCGTTTGTAACTGCTCGGGGTTTTGATAAAAAATAATAGAACGATATTGCGTGCCCACATCATTGCCTTGTCGATTAAGGTCTTGTGGGGTCATGGATAGAAAAAAATATTTTCAGTAGCGTTTTATAGTCAATAATTTCGTTATCAAAGGACAATTTAACAACTTCCGCATGGCCGGTTTTCCCCGTACATATTTGTTCATAGCTGGGGTTCAAGCCTTCTCCACCCGCGTACCCGCAAATGGAAGATGTAAGCCCGTTAACGCGGCGATAAACGCTATCCAAACACCAAAAACAACCTCCTCCCAAAATAGCCGTTTCTATTGACATCCTTCCCCCCGAGTAATTTATACATTTCTATGAGTAATATTAAAAACAATCCAAGTTGCCCAGATTAATACTTGGCATTCCCTTCTTTTGTTGCATCAATATCTAGCAGCAAGTCTTGCAATTTGTCAGCATATTCACCGGCTCTTGCCATAAACCACGCTGTGTTGCTTCCAGTAGGCGTTCAGCCATTTCTTCCAGAGCGCTCGGATTATGTTCCTGCATAAATGCTTTATTGCTTTCATCGAACACTAAACTATCTGTAACCGATTCGTATTGATAATCATCTATCAGGTTAGTGGTGGCATCATAGGCAAATAAATAATCCACCGTTGCCGCCATCTCAAATGCACCTTTATAGCCATGAGATTGCATAGCGGTGATCCACTTAGGGTTCAATACACGCGAACGAATCACCCGATTCAGTTCTTCTTTTAGGGTTCTAACTTTAGGCGCGCTGGGGTTTGAGTGGTCATTGTGGTACACCACGGGTTCCTGCCCAGAAAAACTGGCCACTGCATTGGCCATGCCGCCTTGAAACTGGTAGTAGTCATCTGAGTCTAGTATGTCGTGCTCACGGTTATCCTGATTTTGCACAACTGCTTCCAGAGAACTTAAACGGTTTTGAAAGGCTTGTTTGGCTTCGATGCCATCTTGGCTATTTTTATCTGAACCATAAGCAAAACCACCCCAGTTCAAATAGGCTTCTGCTAGGTCTTCTCGCGTTTCCCAGCAACGCTCATCGATCAAACCTTGCAAACCTGCGCCATAGGCACCGGGCTTACTGCCGAAGACTCGGAAGCTNGCTTGTCGCTGAGCTTGCTCTTGTTCTAGCCCTTCCGCTATTAATGATTGAACCNTGTCATTAATATGATTCTGAATTGTATTCATGCCACCAGGGTCATCGAAACNTACTAAAGCCTGCACAGCCGCATCGTAAAGTTTCATCACGTTGGGGAANGCATCTCGAAAAAAACCTGACACGCGTAATGTTACATCCACACGCGGGCGTTTTAATAATTGCGTTGGAATAATTTCAAAATCAACCACACGCTGGGAACCTTGCGCCCATATTGGCTTTATGCCCATCAAGCAAAATGCCTGAGCGATATCATCCCCGCCGGTGCGCATAGTAGCCGTACCCCAAACCGATAGGCCTAGCGACTTAGGGTAATCACCAAACTCTTGTAAATGGCGCTCAATCAAGGCTTGTGCTGATTTTTGCCCGAGCGCCCATGCGGCAGGTGAAGGAATCGAGCGATTATCCACCGAGAAAAAGTTCCTGCCTGTGGGCAAGGTATCTAATCGACCTCGCGTTGGCGCACCGCTGGGCCCCGGCTCAACAAATCGCCCATTCAAGCCCTCAAGCAAGGCCTTAATTTCTTGTTCGGCGCTTTTTTCTAAAGCCCGTTTCAATACGGCTTTAGCATAATCAAGTTGCTGGGCTGTATTTTTATAGCGTTGATAAAAAGACGCCGCCATTTTATTTTCTTGAATAACGTAGTGCTCGATCCATTCCAACGCCAAAAGTTCGAGGCGCTCGCGGGTATCCGCTTCTGTACGCCAAAGTGCATTTGTGAGCGTTTGAAGAATTTCTGGCCTGCTGCCTAACCAAGGCTTAGCGCTTGCTGCCAGCGGGTTAAACGCCTCACCTTCTAGCAGCAAATTCAGATCATTCGCAATATTGTGCAGCAAGCCCTGGTTTTGTGAACCCTGACCTCTGGGAAGCCGAAGTAGTGCAACAAGGGTTTCCGCTAACTTTTTATTATCCGGCAGTTGCCCAAGCACATGCAGGCCATGCCGGATTTGCGCTTCTTTAATTTCGCAAAGGTAGGTATCCAGCTCGAGCAACACCTCGTCGTCTTCAAGCTGCGACGAGCAGGAAAGCTCCTGAAGCAGATTCGTATCCTTGACCTGCTCGATGATTTGTTCTCTCAGCCACTGCTCTCGACGAACATCCATCCCCATCGCTTGATAGTATTCGTCCACCAGGTTTTCAAGCTCTGCCAGTTCACCATAGACTTCGGCACGAGCCATGGGCGGCATAAGGTGGTCAATAATCACTGCCTGCGTTCGACGTTTCGCTTGCGCACCCTCACCTGGGTCGTTAACAATAAAGGGGTAAAAATGCGGCATCGGCCCCAAGGCGACATCAGGCCAGCATGTTTCGGATAGGCCACTGCCTTTACCCGGCAACCATTCTAAATTGCCATGTTTTCCAACATGCACAATGGCATCCACCTGATAAATATGACGCAACCAAAAGTAATAGGCTAAATAACTATGCGGCGGGACCAAATCGGGGTCATGGTAATTGGCCAATAAGTCCATATTAAAACCGCGTGCAGGTTGAATACCCACAAAGGTTTCACCGAGGCGGATTCCCGCCAGCATCATACGATTATTTCTGCATTTTGGATCTTGCTCTGGCTCACCCCATCGACTTAAAACCGCCTGCTGATTTTCTTCCGGCATCTGCTGAAAATAATGCCGGTAATCTTCCAGATTCATACTCTGCCAACAGGGTAGCTGATGCAATGTATTGGGGTTATTGGTCACGGCACCCAGTAAGGCTTTAATTAAACGCGTGCCGTCCTTGGGAATATCAGCAACTGGGTAGCCCGCATCTGCCAAGGCAGTGAGTATATTAATAGTGGACAGTGGCGTGTCTAAACCCACGCCATTGCCAATACGCCCGTCTTTAGTGGGATAGTTCGCAAGGATTAATGCAAGGCGTTTTTCTTTATTCGGTTTTAATGCCAGCTGACAAAAACCCATCGCGAGTTTTGCGATAAATATGGCGCGCTCTTTATGCAGTACATATTGCACCACAGATATCTGACAACGCTCAGAATAGTACGCTTCCGATTTAAAACTGATTGCTCGGGTAACAATGCGGCCATCCATCTCGGGCAGCACGACCTGCATGGCAATATCACGGCTTCTTAGGCCCTGGTGGTAGGATTTCCAATCATCTTCGGTACTACTGGATAACACCAGCTGCAAAACCGGCAGTTCTTTTTTGAATGGTGATGAAAAACATGTCGGCTCTGATGACAGCTCAGGGCTAGAAACCGTATTACTGGCAAAACCCGTGGTATTAATAATCAGCTTGGCCGCCGACTGTTCAATCAGCGCATTGACCAAAACGAGGGATTCAGGGTCTTTTAATGAGGTGATTGCAATGGGCAAAGGCTGTAAGCCTTCTGCCTCTAACACAGCAATCAAGGCATCAAACATGGCGGTATTGGCACTTTGTAAGTGGCTTCGGTAAAACAGGAGAACACAGACCGAATCTGGCTTAGTTTTCCATCGTTGCTGCCAATCAACAAAACTTGCTTGAAAGTGTTTCGCCTTTGAGTTTGGCATATACATCATGCAATGTGGCAGTGTTTCAGGCGCATGCCAAAGGCTGTTGTATGCCAGATATTCCGCAGCTAGAAAATGGAAGAGCTGCTGATTATTAAGTGCCCCACCTTGACGCAAGTAACGCCACACGCGAATAGCCTGCTCTGCGTTTACGGTGGATGCATTAATGAGGCTTTCATCAGCCTCATCATCACCGGGCACTAATATCAGCGTTCTTTTATTCGAGGCACTTGTATCATTAGCCCAAGCGAGCAACTGATCAAAGCCATATTGCCAATAAGCCGCCCCGCCCAAAAAGGACACCACCACCACCTTGGCGTGATCGAGCACCTTATCTTGGTATAGATCCAGGGCAGCCGGTTTGATGAGCTGCATCCAGTTGGCCAAACGAATAGATGGAAAGTCAGCTGGCAGTTGTTCAGCGGAGTTCGCCAAAGCGGCCAATGCGCTGTCGGCAGCCGATAACACGACAATATCTGCGGGTGTTTGTTGAAGGTCTATAATGCCTTCGTCGTCACTAAAGCCTCCTGGCTGTGCGGCTAGTAAGTGCATGAAATACTCTCTACGCTACTTCTGCTCCTTTTAACGCTTGCTTTATTGTGGCTTCATCGATGCCTTTGCCAATAAATACTAGGCTGGTTTGGCGTGGTTCGTCTGCCGCCCACAGTCGATCAAAGTGTATATCCAAACGCTCCCCCACGGCCTGCAAAACCTGACGCATCGGTTTGCCGGGCAAGGCGGCAAAACCTTTAGCGCGGAAAATATTATTATTCGCCAGTAACTCGTTAAGTATGCCCTGCAACTTATCGCTATCCACCTCGCCCAACTTAATCACAAAGGAGTCAAAGTGATCATGGGCATGATCGTGATGCGCGCCATGGGCATGATGATGGTCGTGGTGATTGTGTACATGGTCTATATTGTCTTCTGCTGCAGACTCAAAGCCTATCAAAACGCCAAGTTCCGCCTCACCATGGCTGATGTAGGTGGTTTTTACCGAAGCCGGCACAACCGCATCCACCACGGTTTTAACTCGCCCTCGTGCGCCCTCATCTAATAAATCATTCTTGCTCACCACCACAAGGTCTGCCGCGCTTAGCTGGTCGTCTAACAGTTCTTGCAAACTGGGGTCATGGTTCAAGCTGTCATCGGCCAGACGTTGGGCTTGAACCCCTTGCTCATTATGGGCAAAACGCCCAGCGGCAACGGCGGGGCCATCCACAACAGTAATAACCGCATCAACGGTGCAATGCTGTTTAATTTCTGGCCAGTTAAAAGCTTGTACCAAGGGCTTAGGCAGCGCCAAGCCGGAGGTTTCAATCAGGATATGATCAATATCATCACGACGCGCCACCAGTTTTTGCATAACCGGTAAAAACTCTTCTTCCACGGTGCAACAAATACAGCCATTAGCAAGCTCGTAAATGCCGCTTTCTCCCTCACCGGCGACGACTTCTGCGGCCTCGTCTTCACAATCCAAAGGGCAACTTCTTAGTAGGTCGGCATCAATATCCAGCTCACCAAATTCGTTTACAATAACGGCGATACGTTTGCCGGCTGCCTGCTTTAGAACATTCGATAACAACGTTGTTTTCCCACTCCCCAAAAAGCCAGTGACAACGGTTGCGGGGATTTTGTTTAACTGCATAAAAACTCCAAACTATAGAAATTGTGGGAAATTCAGTCTATTCAGCACAACTAAAAAAGGCCTGAGAGCGCCTGCCATCAAGCCAGGCCGCGCCCTAAGTCGAGGCGGGCATTGTAATAAATTTGCCCTCAAAGATACATTGACGCCACTTTTATTTGACCTGTGCCCTTTTCCAATGCACGCAAAGGCAAGATAATAGCCCGCTATTTTGTCGTCTTATTTGTAATTTACGTTATGGCCGAAGCAGCCGACATGGCATATTTTAGAGAGCCCCTTATGAACACATTAGAACAACTACCTGAAAACGCAGGCATATTAATTTGTGGTCACGGCAGCCGCGCCAAAATTGCTGAACAAGAATTCAGCTTACTGGCCAAAGGACTTCGCGAACGGCACCCAAAAATGAAGGTGGAATACGGCTTTCTAGAATATTCAGCCCCAAATATACACATGGCTTTAGATAAACTGCTGGAGCAAGGGGTGACTAAAATTTACGCGGTTCCCGGCATGCTGTTCGCGGCAACCCATGCGCAAAATGACATCCCATCGGTTTTGAGCACCTACCAAGAAAAGCACCCTGGTTTAGCCATCGAATATGGCCAAGAGTTAGGTTTACACGAGCAAATGATTCAGGCATTTCAAACTCGCATCCTCGAAGCCCTGGGTTTAGACCATGTGCATGATGGCGATCTTTACGACACTATGCTGGTGGTTGTGGGTCGAGGCACATCGGTGAGCGAGGCCAATGCAGAAGCCGCCAAGCTCACTCGCATTGTATGTGAAAACCTCGGTTTTGGCTGGGCCGAAACCGTTTATTCAGGCGTGACCTTTCCATCCGTTGGCCGTGGCCTAGAGATGGCATTGAAACTGGGTTTCAAAAAAATTGTCGTCGCGCCCTATTTTTTATTTGGCGGAAAACTCATTGACCGTATCTATGCGTATACCGACAAAGTCGCTGACGAAAATCCAGATGTGCAATTTGTTAAAGCAGGCTATTTAAAAGATCAAAGCCATGTTATCAACACATTCGTACAACGCATTGAAGAAACCATCAGCGGCCCCAAGCCAGCGCTCAACTTAATGCAAAGCTTCAAAGAACGCCTTGATCGTGGTGATGTAAGCGTACACCATCATCATGCCGAATTTAATCCCGAAGAAAATGGCTCACACAGCGCCTCATCCAGTCACTCGCATGGGCACGATCACGGTCATTCACACAGCCATGGCCACTCTCATGCGCCGTACAAGCATATTGGCCACCCCCATGGGCCAAGAACCATGATTAACGACAATATCTGCTGCTGCTTTATGGGACAATTTCCGCAAGAAATCATTGATGATGAAAAAATACGTAAAGAAGAGTTAGCGGGCATACCCAGCTGTAAAAAGAATTAGAAAGAGAGAGGCGTTTCTCAATCACATATACTGGCCACACTTACAATGCGGCCAGCAAGCATCCAAAATCAAGGGCAACTATTCAGCAGCCCCTGTAGCTATTCAGGTTTCGCTCTAGCTTGAGTGCAAATTGAATGGCTACTATCAAGAAAGTTCAACGTTATGGTAGACGTTCTGTACATCGTCCAACTCACCCAGCATAGCTAAGAATTTCTCGAATAGCGCAACATCATCCCCACCGATCGAAGTGTAATTCTGAGCAATAAACTGTATCTCATCCACCTTAAAATCTATCTCACCGCAACAGTCCAATAGGGCTTGTTTCGCCTTAAAATAGTCCGTATTCGGTGCAAACACGGAAATCTCACCCTCTTCATTTTCAATGTCCGTCACGTCGACATCTGCATCCATCAATGCCTCGAGCACCGCTTCTTCGTCGTCATACTTAAAAACGAAGATGGCCAAATGATCGAACATATGGCCAACGCTACCCTGAGTGCCAATTTTACATTTGGTTTTGGTGAAGGCCATACGCACATCGCCAAAGGTACGATTCGGGTTATCGGTTAAGCAGTCGATGATTGCCATACAGCCACCGGGGCCATAACCCTCGTAACGAGCGGGAAAATAGTCTTCGCCAGCCCCGCCTTTTGCTCTATCTATTGCCTTATCAATAACATGCCCAGGCACTTGATCCTTCTTGGCGCGGTCTATCAGGTTACGCAAGACCAAGTTACCATCGGGATCAACTCCCCCCGATTTGGCACAAACATAGATTTCCCGTCCATAACGGCTGTAGATCCTGGCCTTCATATCCGAAGTCTTAGCCATTGACTCCTTGCGGTTTTGATACGCTCTACCCATATGCCGAGTGCTCCATAATGTTCATCAAAATGGCGATTTTACTGGGAACTGAGCGATTAGGGAAACCGGCCTAAATTGCCTTATCAATACGGAGGAAGAAAACTCAAAAGAGTCAAAGGGGGAATTACGACATTACATGGGAAAATCCACAAGGAACGAAGGTCTCTCTAATAATTCTGGGTCAAAAGCTGCTCTCTGAAATAAAAAAAGAGGGCAAATTGCCCCCTTTTTGTATCTGCTTAGCTTAGATAGGAATAATATTAAGCAGCCGCCTCTTTTTTAACTTTAGTTAAAACCAAAACTCTGTTAATGCACTCTAGCATGAACCCAGTAATGGCAAAAAGCCCCCACCCCAGCATCACAAACCCCCAGTGGACTGGCGCAGCGAAGAGCTCTTCTGCATAAAAGAAGGTATGACCCCACTCGTTATAACCCAAGTTAGGCATAATTAGCACCGGCGCGGACCCAATCAAAAGCAGCGGAATTGAAACCCTTCCAATGTAGTCGGGCATCCGGGTATGCAACCAAAGCAGCCCAAGAATAACAACGACCGCAAATAATGGAATTACGCCGTAGAACAGCTGAATATGTGTCGGAGTGAAATCAGTATCACGAATAGTCACCTGGTGCCATGCTGCATCAGCTTCAACCCAAAGACCAAAAACGGCTGGAACCATAATGCTTAAGATTCCCAAACCACTAAGAATCAGAATATAAACACCCAGTTCATCTCTCGCAGGCATAGCCATCACGTCTTCTCTCGATGGTCGCGTAAACCAGAGCCACGTAACACCAATAGTACCCACAACAGCGAAAAACGTTAACTGACCATAAAACCAGCTCATCCAGTAAGTTTGAAACTCTGGTTCAAAATAATCCAAGCCAACAGTAAATGCGGTCGACTCCATATACCACCGGTAGAAACCCATTAGCGGCGTCACTACTGCTAGTATCATTATAAAAAACTGAATAGGAGCGCGCGGCGCACCATCACTGGTATAAGGAAAAAGCAACTTCTTCATCAATGATCTATCTGAACCATCCACTAAGCCCGTAGGCTTATCAGCAATAATTGCCATGTTATTTCTCCACGTTTTTAATTATTAGGTGTAAGAAATATTTCGATTACTATTAAGCCACTGGCAACTACAAATACATCAACCGAAACAGCTCTTAGTATGGCACAAATTTATAAAAAGAATTAAAGGGAAACACCAACTGAGATGCTCTTTATTAAAAGAGGCTCATCCCAATGCAATCAACGGCATCACCGCCTTAAATATCAATAGCTTAAAAAACCATTACCCTACCACCGAAATCAACCCGCTCTACTGTCACAAAAAACTTTATCGCAACAAGTAGAATCACGAAACTACAATAGGTAAGTAAGGCGCAAAACAACATAGCTTTAGCGAAACTTGTTTATTCGGCGAATTAAGCATTACGACAAAAATTGCGATGTAAATTTTACATCGACAAATGG
>JGI24025J20009_10003074_pt1 | contig 11565 bp, 7 predicted proteins | sample Cruoilmetagenom3_FD_20009 | JGI IMG/M metagenome (IMG submission 20009) | reverse complement strand
AAAAAAAGGGGGGGAGATGATACCGGGTGAAACATTGAACAAGGATGTAGCAAAAAAATGGGGATGGAGGATTCCTGAGAACTACAATATAGGGTATGATGTTGTCGATAAACATGTTGCAGTGGGGAAAAAAAATAAGGTAATTCTTTACTGGGAGAATAGTCACGGGGTGGAAAAAAAATTTACTCTTGGAGAGATGAAACAGCTCACCAATAAATTTGGAAATGCCCTAAAAAAGATAGGGGTAAAGAAAGGTGATCGGTTCCTTATGCGTCTTCCCAACATTCCCGAGTTTCACATATCGTTTCTGGGGGGAGTAAAGATTGGGGCTGTGCCCATACCCTCCAGTGTGATGTTTAAGGCCGATGAAATTGAGTATCGAATAAATGATAGTGGCGCTGTGGCCGTGATTGTGGCACCACGGTTTCTTGGGGAGGTGGAGCAAATCAAGGATAAATGTCCCACTCTCAAAACCATTATTTTGGTGGGTGACGACAGTCATGTCTCTTATGAAGCAATCGTGAAGGAGGCCTCATCCAACTTGAAAATTGAGGATACTAAAAGTCGGGATGTTGCATTTTTTTGTTATACCTCAGGGACAACGGGTCCCCCCAAGGGCGCGGTGCATCTTCATCAATGGGTCATGGGGAATGATCCCAGTGTCCTTTTTTGGCAATCAGCCAAGGATGATGACCTTATTGCCCACACGGGGGACTTGAATTGGATTTTTCCCTTGGGTAATGGATTTCTCTATCCCTGGCGATGGGGTATTTCCACATTCATTTATGATGGACGGTTTGACCCCGTGAAATGGTACGAGTTTATTGAAAAATATAAGATTACCAATCTAGCCTCGGTTCCTACGGCATATCGAATGTTACTTACGGTCAAGGATGCCGAAAAAACATATAATCTGTCATCACTGCGTCATTGCATCTCCGCTGGTGAACCTCTGAATCCCGAGGTGGTAAAGGAATGGCGACGGCGAACGGGGCTGGATGCCTATGACGGCATTGGGATGACGGAGATTATGGTGTATTTGTCCAATATGAAGGGTATACCTATTCGGCCGGGATCCTGCGGCCAGCCTCAGCCGGGGCATCACTGTGCCATTGTGGATGGAAAGGGAAAGGAATTATCAGCAAACCAACCAGGGATTTTAGCTGTTAAAGAGGATGATCCTGGATTATTCAAGGAATACTGGGGAAAACCTGATAAGACCAGTGAATGTTTCAGAAACGGATATTTTCTGACAGGTGATGTCCTGTATCGTGATAATGACGGCTATTACTGGTTTAGTGGAAGAAATGATGATTTGATAAATGCCAGTGGCTACCGTATTTCACCCTTTGAGGTAGAATCCGCCGTCATCTCCCATCCGGCTGTTCTTGAGACAGCAGCAGTGGAAAGCCCTGATAAGATGAGAGGGAGTATCGTCAAGGCCTTTGTGGTACTCCATAAGGGGGAAAAACCCTCCCTGGATTTGAAAAAGGATATACAAGAACACGTAAAAAGGGTATCTGCCCCCTATAAATATCCCCGGGAGATTGAGTTTGTGGCTATGCTCCCTAAGACTCAATCAGGAAAAATCAAAAGGAAGGAATTACGGCAGGGTGAATATAAAAAAAATTAAAGAAGAAGCTGGCAATACACAGTAAATAAGGGACTGTAAGACAACCAGTTAAAGATGCTATACCCATAAAGAAAGATTTTGTGATTTGATTCACGGGTAAAGTAACGGTTATTTTTAAATAAAGTGGGAGTATATGACTTTCCTACCATACAGGGGGTACAATGGATATAATTGTGTGCGCAAAACAGGTCTTAGATGTAACAGAAATAAGGATACATCCTGAAACCAAGGAACCCATTCTATCAGGGGTTCCCAAAAAAATAAGTGATATTGACAAAAATGCGTTAGAGGAAGCAATCAAAATAAAGAATAAAATAGGAGGAAAGGTGACAGTAATCACTGCCGGGGTGCCCGAGGCAGCGGAGACCATGAAGGAACTGTTGGCCATGGGCGCTGATGAAGGAATCCTGGTAAAAACACAGAGCCAGGATTATGCTGTGATATCAAAGTTGTTAATGAAGGCTATTGAAAAAATTGGTGCCTATGACATTATATTGTGTGGTGAAGCATCGATTGACCAGTTTTCAGGACAAATGGGACCCCGTATCGCGGGTCTTTTGAACATTCCCCAAATAACCTATGTAAAAAAACTGGAGGTGGAAAAAGAAAAAATTACGGCAAATCGGGACACAGGGGATACCATTGTCACCATGGAATCTTCTTTTCCTGTCTTGATCACGGTGACCAAAGAAATCAATGAACCGCGTCTTCCCAGCTTGATGCAGATACTGGCAGCATCCAAAAAATCCATCCATGAATGGGGAGAGAATGAACTCCTAACAAAAGTAGAGGATAAAACCGTAACCCATAAGGTGACAGGGATGACCAGTGAACGTAAAAACAAGATTTATCAAGAGGAAAATCTTGAAGATTCCATAAAAAAAGTTGTTGATGATCTTTTTAAGGAGGGCATATTGGGGTGAGAGCCATGATTGTAGTCTACTCAGATGACAAAAAACTGATGTTGGAACTGTTGGCCAAAGGACGGGAGATAGCCGACGGCCTCAATAAAACCCTCGTGGGGCTCAGTGTAGGGGAAAGTACACCCAATAGGGAACAGGATCTGATTTACCATGGGGCAGACCAGGTAGTCATTGCAGGTGAAGGTCAAGAACATTTCAAGGCTGAGGAGTACAGTGAGATACTAACAAGCATAATAAATGAGTTGCCAGCTGAAATAGTGATCATTGGAAATACCAAAAATGGGAAAGAGCTAGCGGCACGTGTTGCAGGCAAAATGGATGTAGGGTGTATCACAGGCTGTACCAAGCTCGATCTAAATGAAGGTAAGGAGCTTGTGGCAGAACGCATAGTATATGGAGGGAATGCTCTGGCTGTCCAATCTCTTACTGCGTCACCGCAAATATATACTATGGCACCTCGGGTAACTGATGCTCTCCCCAAGGATGAGACAAGAAAAGGAGAGATAATAAAAAAAGAGATTGCACCTTCTGTGCCTGCCTCAAAAATCATTAATGTCCGAGAAAAAAAGGTAGAGGGTGTCAACATTGAAGATGCCGAGATTATCGTTTCTTGTGGCAGAGGGATGAAAAAAAAGGAGGATATCTCTTTGATAAAGGAACTTGCGAATCTTTTACACGGGGAGACTATTGGATGCTCCCGGCCTATTTCTGCTGATTTAAACTGGCTTAGCGAGGATCATTGGGTGGGGCTTTCGGGCCACAAGGTAAAACCGCGTATCTATGTCGCCGTGGGTATATCAGGGCAGATACAACACCTGGCAGGGATGCGAGGGTCAGATGTCATTGTGGCCATCAATAAGGATCCCGAGGCGCCCATATTTAAGGCCACTGATTATGGAATCGTGGGCGATCTCTATCAAGCACTCCCTTTCTTTATTCAGGCGATAAAACAAAAACTGGAGTAACCAAAACCCAACAGGACAACCTTAATCTATTCTAATAGAATCACAAGGCCAAATTACACGAAACATGAGTACTAAATTATAACAACTATATGAGAGCAGAAAAAACACAGAAGAAAGGTGAACACCATTAGACTAAAAAAACTAGTGGAAGAGAAAACTAGGATGAATCTTGCGGATGAAAAAACTGCTTGCATGAGGCTACCAAATCCACAGATTTTTTATAGGTAAATCCCTGAGGCATAGATTTTTTATATTGCGGGTAATTGAACCGTTTATCCAGAAGAACAATAAAGGCTCGATCGGTTTCGCTTCTAATACAGCGGCCAACCGCCTGCAGAACACGATTCAAAGAGGGATAAACTCGGGTATATTCATATCCCTTTCTGTGACCAAATTTAGATGAATAATATTCCTGTAAGGCTTCAAGTTCCAAAGACGGTGGAGGAAACGGCATCCCGGCGATAATAATGGAAGAAAGACTATTATTTTCATAATCCACACCCTCTGATAAGCTACCTCCTTGAACAGCCAGTAATAAACGATTATTAGAATTCCTAAGGGAATTCACCAACATCTCCTTTTCTGCTTTCGTATAGGCTCTATCTTCTACAATCATCTCTCTCCCCATACTCGAGTTAGTAAGGTGCCCACTTACTTCATTAAGGAGATCATATGAGGGGAAAAAAACAGCTACATTTCCCGGGACAACCTGGGCAAGATCACAAATAGCTTGTGCATACGCCTGGAACATATGAATGGTCCGTTCCTCATAGCGGGTGGTAAGGTATCCTTTACTGACTATTTTTCTGTTGACCTGAGGAAAAGGAGAGGGATAGTTCTTTATGTATGGATTATCTATCCCTAACAGATCAGCATACATTTCCCCGGGGTGCAAAGTGCCGCTCATAAGAACAGCGCCAGATACCCGGACAAACACCTCCCGGGTGTAAAGCGCTGGATCCAAAAGACCAACTGTGAATGTAGGAGGATCAGGTTTATAGGAACGGAAAACAGCTCTCCCTGGAGTGGCCCAGGCGGTTAAAAAAGAGAATAATTGTAAAGGGGCACTGTTCATGACATTACTCTCCAATAAATCTCGTGACGTCATCTCCAACTCATCAAGGATGTCATCCCTTTTTCTATAGGGGCCAAGACCGCCCTGTAGGGATTGCGTTATTTTTTTATCCAAGAATTCTTGAGTGATTCGTTTTTCACCGCCAGTAATACTGTAAAGTTCATGTGATAAACGTTTAACAAAGCCAGCTAACATAGACCCGTTTTCATGCAAAAGTTGAAAGGCTTCTTTTAGGAGAGGGAGGGATATTTTTTCTTCGAGATGGCTACGGATGCGATCAGGAAGATTATGCGCTTCATCAATGATGATGATGGTGTTTTCTAATTTTGTCTTGAGTATGTTAAAGATGCGTTCTCTTATATCTGAGAAGATGTAGTTGTAGTCACAGATTATAATATCAGTATCTCTTCCCGCGAGTAGTGCTGCTTTATGGGGGCATACATGGTGAGAGTGGCAGAGTTGTATTATGTCCTCGACAGGTCGGGCGTATTCCTGAAGGATTTTAACTATGGTGGACATATCGTTGTTGAAGAGGTTGCACTCTGTTTGCCCTTTTTCACTACAGAATTTTTCAAAAACAGGATAGGGGAGCTTGGATTCTTCACGGGGGCACATGTGCTGTTTGGAAATGATGTCGGTTGCAGTAATATGCGAGGGCATCTTTTGTAGGGTGTCAATAACGATACGGTGTTGTGATTGCTTACTGGTGAGAAAAAATATTTTATATGTGCCTTTTTCTTTGATAGCGGCTGTAAGGACAGCAGCGGTTTTCCCTATGCCTGTGGGTGCATGGGCAATGAGTGTTCTTTTATTTCTAATTGCATGTTCAGCATCTTTAAGGAATTCTTTCTGTCCTTTCCGTATGTGGGGGAAGGGAAATATGCCCCAAGAACCAGATGGTTTTTGTGGTGCCTTGTTTTTTTGGCAGTGGGAACAGTATTTATCCTGTGATTGCGGGGGGAGGACAGCACCACAGGTTTTACAGAAAAAACCCATTAGGCAAATCATATGCAAGGGGCTGTATTAACTTTTTGCCGACAATATGGTCAGGGATTGAGCTGCATGTATATTTCGATGGATGTGTAGGGAGCACTATCCTGATGCATAAGTCCCTGTGCCTATGTTAAGTGTAAATAATACAGTCTAAGATCAGACTATATATTTAGGGGGATATAAGTCGGAGAGGATGGTAATAGAGCCCGTATAGCGTTCAAAAAAAAGATTTACTGGATAAAGAAATAATTTAAGAAAATTATTTATTCCATAAGATAATAGAAGCCCGGGGGATATGCTGTCCAATAAATGTCGCCTAAGAATGTTTGATATGGTTTGGCCTCTTCTCCGGGGATGTGCCGTCCGCAAAATCGAGGGGGTAAACGCAAAAATCTCATGACTCTCCGTAGGTATAATAGAAAAGGTGAAAAGGAAACAACAGGATAGGTAAAAATATGGATCTTAAACAAGAAGATATTACTACATTGCATGCTTGGTCGATTGACAAAAAAGTACTATTAAAAAGTATTCGGGATATTGTACCTGAGCGGCCTGTCTCTCTTGTGATGCCTATGCTCTATCAAGAAATTAAAACCGAGACTTTAGGTATCATTATCAGGGGTTTGAACAAATGCAATTACCTTAACCAGATTATTATTCCCCTAGCCGCCGAGAATAAGGAAGATTTTCAGGAAGTAAAAAAATATTTCTCGCAATTAAAAATATCTCATTTAGTTATGTGGTGTAACAGTCCTCAAATACACGAGATCCTTATGGATTTAAAAGATAAAGGCTTAGATTTTTTAAAATATAGGGGGAAAGGACGAGATGCCTGGCTGGCCTTTGGGATTGCCAGTTTGGATAACTATGCCATTATTCTCCACGATGCTGACATTGTCAGCTATGATGAATTGTTCCCTGCAAAACTGGCCTATCCTCTCCTTGAACCTGAACTGGATTTCAAATTTAATAAAGGATATTATGCCCGAGTGAATTTCGATAAAAGAGTCATGTATGGGAGAGTGGTTAGATTATTCCTTCATCCTCTTCTCTCGGCGCTCTCAGAACAAATGGAAAAAGAAGTGGATTTCGTACGCTATTTGAAAGCTTTTAGGTATCCTCTTTCTGGAGAGTTTGCCTTAACACGTGATCTTGCTTTGGATATTGATATTCCAGGGGATTGGGGACTTGAAATTGGGATTCTAGCAGAGATGTACCGAAATGTGGCTCAGAAAAGAATTTGCCAAACTGATCTTGGTTTTTATGAACATAAACATAGAAAGGCGGATAAGTCAGGGAAAGGACTGGTCAAGATGACCCAGGATATTTTCAAAACCCTCCTCCGTGTCTTAATTGAAACAGATAACATTCAAATCACTGAAGCATTTCTGACAGCTCTACTTGTCACTTATGTCCGAAAAACTCAGGATTACATCCGTCAGTATCATGCTGATGCACATTACAATAATCTGAACTATGATCGTCATGAGGAGGAAACCATTATGGAGAAATTTAGTAAAACCATTATTGAAGCCGGTCATCAATATCTAAAAGAACCTGCAGGGGCCCGGATTCCTGATTGGCTGAGAACCATGTCAGCGGACCGGAGGATAAGAAAGAAACTTATGGAGATTGTAATGGAAGACAATGAATGAACATAGAACAGGGAAAATGGAAAATAACAAGGTTTTTTTTAGCCCCTATCTTAGAGATAAGATACACGGGAAGGGACCTGTTGATCTTATCGTGGGTGTCCTGTGCAAAAATGTTGAGCATACCATTTTGCATGTATTAAACGTGATTAACGAGGGTTTGCACAAGCATTTCCCAGAGTATACAAAAGCCATTGTGGTTAGTGATGGTTTTTCTTCTGATAGGACCGTGGAGCTTGCTAATCTTTTCCAGCCCTATAACGGTATTAAGAAACTAGTGGTGGAGGATGTGGTAGAGGGAGGAAAGGGAGCAGGGGTAAGAACTATTATTGAGGTGGCAGATGANATGGATGCAAAAGCTATTGCTCTTTTGGATGGCGATTTACTAAGTGTGAAACCTGAATGGATTAAGGAATTTATGACCCCCATCTTGTTTGGAAGAGCAGAGCTGGTGATTCCCTATTATATCAGAGATAAGTATGATGGTGTCATTACCAATAACTTGGCTTATCCTTTCACCCGGGCTTTGTATGGGTTTGATATCCGTCAACCCCTGGCGGGAGAATTTGGTATATCAAAAAGACTCTATACGATGTTGATGAAACATCCGCTTTTCCCCATGGATTTTGGGATTGACATCTTTATTGTTACCTCAGCAATTGCCAATAATTTATCCATCAAGGAAGGGATTTATTCGATTAAAATCCATGAATCAACCACCAGGTATTTGGAGCCTGAAACGCTCCTTATCCCCATGTTCCGCCAGGTGACAGGGAAAATGTTTGAATTGGCAACCTATTATGAAAATTTTTGGAGGAATAATATCAAACCTATACGATATATGAACCATAGTGATTATTTCACCCAGAAACCCATCCCCGTTACAGTTGATCCAGGGAAAATGAAGAAAACATTTAGACGGGAGTTTATGTCTACTCGGAAAATGCTGAAGAACTATCTTCCCTGTGACCTTGTAAAAGATCTAGAGCCCATAGGAAAAAAAATCGAGGATTTCACAATGGATTTGTGGGCTGATAGCGTCTATAACTTTGCCAGCTCTTATAAAAAATTAAAACGAAAAACAGAGAAATATGTGCTCCTAGACACCCTGAAAACATTATGGTTTGGTCGCTTTACAAGTTTTGTCATTGAAACAGCAGATATGAACCTTAATTCAGCAGAGAGAATCATTCAACAGCAAGCACAAATTTTCGAAGAAAAATTTGAGGACTGCTGCCAATATTTTTAGGATGAACACATTCTTTGTTTTTGTGTGAAGAACAAGTATCTAGAATACTAAAAAAGATAGCATGTGTATCCCGATGGAGAAGGACTTGCCAGGGAAAAAGAGAGAGATGGAAGGAGAACAAATGAATATATCATTCTTTAAATAGTATTTCCTCTATAGAGAGGGTGGCAGAGGGTAAAAAAAAATAAAGAAAAACCAATTCACATGGGCAACACGAGAAAATGGGCGTGCTGCCTAGATTTCATCAGTGGATCCCAAATCAGTAGTTCCGAATCCCAAATTCTACCAAGGAATGACTTATATAACAGAGGTGAATCACTCTAAAAATTTCTGCAATTACGTCTTTAACTACAACTATTTTTACCAAGGAATATCTATAATATTAATAGTTATTTTTTCTTTTAATAAAACTTAAAAATAGCCGTATTAGAAATCAAGAATATCTGTCTGAGTTATAGATCTAACTATCTTCTTCGGTTTTCCGAGAACCCTGTGTTTCTCACTACTATCCAAATTGACACCAAATAGCCGCGTGAGTCTCCTTAATTCATGATACCCAATAACTTTCCAATGCATATTCTCCAGGAATGCCTTTACTGCCTCCTCTTTCTTGTCTGGGAGAAAGGCAATAGAGGTATTCTTAAACCGTACCCTCTGGATCATGGGAAAATATGTTTTCAAGAGACGATACCTGACAGATGCCTGTCCACTAAGAAGCACATATCCCTTCTCCATGAGCTCTTTAAGGAATAACAAGTTTTTCCTCCCCAGCATATACCCCCCTTTTTCCACAGGAATATCACTTGTTACCCGACGAACCGTTTCATATGGAACTACCAATGTTCTTGAGGTGCCAATCTTGGATCCGGTCTCCTTTACCATCTCCCGTATCATTTCTTTCTTTTGATTAGACAAAAACATTTTACTGGGGATATCTCTTGTATATTTCTGGATAGTACTCCTATTAAGGCCAAAAAAAGTAGCTACGCTCGCTTTTGAATCGCCTTGTTTAACTTTTTCCCTAATCTGTGCAATCAATTCCTTTGATAACTGCTTTGGCATCACTTATATCCCTGTAGGGGGTATATAAGGATTACTCTAGCGTATATTCCTATCAAAGGATAAGAGAGGCAAAAAGTTTGGATAATAAAACAGGGTCCCTTTGGTAAGGAGGAAATTTGAAAGTTAAACATTTTGTGGTGTAGATGTTTTCTTCAAATGCTTACCCCAAGGACTATCCCTATCTTATCATTATCCCTAGTGCCTCTCCTACTGCCCTAAAAAACTATCTATATTAAATATTTTGTATTATCCTCCAAAGAGATTGAATATTTTAACTGACTTAATTTCACTTGAGATACTATCTCCATCATTATAGTATACTCTTACATTTATTGTATGACGCCGAAAAAACTGGTTATTCCCAATAATTCTTTCATTCCAGGTCCACTCAAACGGTGGAGAATATACAGTATCTTTATAGTCATAATCAATATAAAAGTCAACTTTTTCAACATTTTCTTCAGATAAAATGCTTGTTTCAATGGTAATCTTACCAATAATAGTGGTAGAGGAGCTTGTTCTAATTATCTGTCTATCAAGAATATAGAGAAAGTTTTGTTTTGGTTTTATGATTTCAATTCCTTTATCAAATCCATATTTAATTGCATGTAAATATCCCCAAGAAGGTTCATCACTCACAAACCATGATCCAATATATACTGTTCCATCATTTGCAATAGAAGGTGAAGATTCAATATACACGTCACGATATTCTATGTTGCTCAACATTTTTATGCTCCACTTCTCTGTTCCATCTGAATTTATTGCATAAAGTTTTCCGTCCATGGATCCAACATAAATTATTCCATTTTTATCTAGAGCGGGTGACGAAATAATTGCATCCCCCATCTTAAATTTCCATTTTAGTGCCCCATCCTCATTAATTGCATAAATATGCCCATCATATGATCCTACATATATAGTCCCATCATTTCCTATCGAGGGTGACGAATCGTCGATTGACCCATCTGTTTTGAATTTCCATTTAATTGTTCCGTTAGGATTGATGGCATATAAATAATAATCCCAAGAGCCAACATAAATTATTCCATTTTCATCTATTGCGGGGGAAGATTGTACATAGTCCCCAGTTTTTACTTTCCATCTTTCTGTTCCGTCAGGGTTTATCGCATAAATATATTGGTCATTCGACCCAATATATATTGTCCCATCGTTTCCAATTGCAGGTGATGAATAAACGCCATCACCTGTTTCAAATATCCATCTTATTGTGCCATTTGAAGATATTTTATATATATTGCCGGCTCCTGATGCCATATATATATTTCCATCTTTCCCTATTGTTGGCGAGGATTTAGCATAATTCCCAACTCCACACCTCCATTTTTCTGTACCATTGGGGTAGATGGCATATAGCTTGCCATCATTTGAGCCTACATAGATTGTCCCATCATCGTCGATAGCAGGAGTGGAGCGTATCCAATTACCTGTTTTGAAACTCCATTTTAAGGTCCCATCTGGGTTAATGGCATACAAATTATTTGCTAAACCAGTTTTTCCCCCGATATAAATTTCATCATTTTTCCCTATTACAGGGGATGAAACAATACCTCCGGCTATCTCATACCTCCATTTTTCACCCCCATTATTCATACTACTATCATAATCACTTCTCCCAGTGTGCCGAACATCATGAGAGAACATGGGCCAAGGCGAAACTTGAAAACCATCATTGTTATTATTGCAATTTAATCCCTCAATAGAGGGATATAGAATATTCAATAGTGCAATAATAAGCAATATGATTATGGCTTTTTTCATTATATATAACATAATTTAGGGATATAAATAGCTAATCCAAACATATAAATTTTCATAAAACTCTGTTTTCACATTAGGAAATCCTAATAAAATAGATGAATAAATGTATCATCGAATTGAGATATTATCATCGAATTGAGATATTATCATCGAATAGAGATATTATCATCGAATAGAGATATTATCATCGAATTGAGATATTATCATCGAATAGAGATATTATCATCGAAT
>JGI24025J20009_10003073_pt1 | contig 11570 bp, 6 predicted proteins | sample Cruoilmetagenom3_FD_20009 | JGI IMG/M metagenome (IMG submission 20009) | reverse complement strand
TCCCGTGCTCTCTCTCTCCGATACATTGGTGCCCGGCATCGAGGGGACGATTACCGCTTTATTATCATCTGTCGAGTCGGGTTTCACCCTTTATGTATCCGACTGCGGCGTTGATACCTTCTCTTTTACCCCATCGAGTTCGGTGGCATTGGGAGTTACGCCGTCGGTGACGGGCAACATCGTGGCGACGGTGGGTAAGGAGGGATATAATCTCTATTGCGGGGAGTTCCCGGTTGTGGATGTCTACGGCATCATTTCAGGCACGGTGAGAGATAGTATGACATCCAACCTTCTCGGTGGAGCGAGCGTGCAGATATACAGGGGGGAATCCCCGGAACCGATATTTGAGGTATTTACGGATGACAGTGGTGAGTTCACAATTCCCGATAGTCTGAAGGTCGGTTCATTTGTGGCGAAGGTTATGAATTTTGGCTACGAAGACCATACCGATACCCTCTTCCTTCTCCGTGGTCCAAATGCATACGAGATAGAAATGGTTCCCGGTGAGAGGGCTATACTTTCCGGTGTGGTTAATTTGAAAGACAGAGGTGACAATTCGGGTGTTATTATTAAGGCGAGATATGAGGATTATGTGTTTTCTACTACCGATGATGACAGAGGTAATTATTTCTTGAACCTACCGCCCGATGTGGTATATACTGTTGGAGCACATAAAGAAGGATATACCGGGGATGGTGAAGAGGGTGTGGGTGTTCCTCGGACTGATGCAAATTTCACACTTTACCCCATAACTACGCTTTACTTCTCTGACTTTGAGGATGATGAGGGTGATGCGACGGGCACATCCGACTGGCAGTGGGGTGTACCCACAACCGGTCCGTCGGATGCTCATTCCGGTGAGAAGTTGTGGGCAACGAATCTAAACGGTAACTATCGCAATTCTTCCAACTCGGAACTTACCACTTCGGATGTCTTCCTTCCAGATGTATCGTATATAGAGTTGTCCTTCAGGCACTGGTACAATATGGAAGGCTATTACGATGGTGGGAATGTAAAGGTCTCTTCGGATGGTGGTTTCACCGTTGTAGAGCCTCGTGGTGGGTATCCAGAGGATGCGGTATCGAGCGGCAATTATGGGATACCGGGTGAGCCCGCATATTCCGGGGAAAGTGGTGGTTGGGAAGAAGCGACCTTCAATATGACCAAATATGCTGGAGATACCGTGAATTTGAGGTTTCACTTCGGCAGTGATCATTCTGCAACATGTTCTGGTTGGTATGTGGACGATGTATGGGTTGGATATGTGGACTCGGCGGGCATTCACGATGTGGGTGTGCTGTCGATCTCGTTACCCGACACCGTATATAAGGATTCTACATATGTCCCCGCGGCGAGTATATACAACTACGGAGTTCAGGAATCGCCGTTTCCCGTTACATGCAGTATGGAGGACTATACAGATACTGTGATTGTTGATGCACCACCGGAGACGAGGGTTGATGTGGAGTTTGACGGGTGGAGACCTGCGGTTGGCGATACCGTGATTACTGCGAGAGTGGAGACGGGACTGATGGAAGATGGGGCGGATAGAAATAATGCTATGGATAAGGAGATCTGTGTTGTCATTGGAGTGCATGGTGATATACCCGAGAAATATATTCTCTATCAGAACACACCCAATCCATTTTTGGATGCGACGACGATAAGGTATGCAATACCCGAGGAGGGTAAGGTTTCGTTGGAGATATACAATGTGCTTGGTCAGAGGGTTTGTTTGTTGGAGCGCGGTGAGAGGGAGGCGGGATTCTACGATGTAAAATGGGATGGGAGGGATTCGAGGGGTGTGAGGGTATCCGGCGGTGTATATTTTGTGAGATTCTCCTCCGGGGACTTCCACTCGATAAGTAAGCTCGTGAAGGTGAGATAGACCACGGAAACCCAATGAAATAGCGGGGATTATGAGGAAATGAGGGGGTCAGGTCTTTATTTTTGAATTTTCTCGACATTTTGTCAGGTATCAGGTATATGATACAATATTATATGGCAAGACTATTGATAATAAGATTTAAGAAGTAACTTAATAAGACACCACAAAACTTAAAATTAGAGTTTTTTGTCATCACGAGAGTTTCGGACAATGTCTAAAATTAGAAACCAGACTCCAATTGTTTCATGCTGATTAGAATGTCAAGATTTAAAAAAGCAATTAAATAAGATAACACAAAATTTAAAAGTAAAGACCTGACCCCATTGTGTGACCCCATTGTGCATTACTCCCGACAACCACAATAATAATAAAAAATCATGGGTAATCTGCGTCTATCTGTGTCCAATTTTTTTCTTGACAAATCTATTATTTTATGCTATAATTTTTCCTATGAAGAAAATTATATATTTCTCACTTCTTCTGCCGACCTTACTTTTGGCGGGCGTCACCGGAAAGATAGCGGGTAGGGTGGTGAATGCCAAGACGGGTGAGCCCCTTCCCTGTGTGAATGTGTACATCCTCGGTGCCAATCTTGGAGGGGTAACCGATGACGAGGGATATTACTTCATACTGAACATCCCTCCCGGCTACTACGATGTAAAGGCAGAAATGATGGGGTTTCAGTCCGTAATCCAGGAAGAAGTGCTCGTTGTAAGTGACAGAACAACCCCCCTTAACTTCAGTCTGAATCCAACGGTCCTGGATATAGGTAAAGAGGTTATTGTTGTTGGCGAGAGGCCCCTAATAGAGATCGACCGCACATCCAAAATCTCCGTTATAACAGACAGGGAGATAGAGAAAATGCCCCTTCACACTGTTTCCGACATCCTTGCCGCACAGGCGGGGGTTACCACCGGTGCGGGTCAGGAGATTCATGTAAGGGGAGGACGCTCCGGAGAACTCGCCTATATGATAGACGGGATGTCCGTGAGGGACCCACTCTTCGGGGGCTTTAAATGTTTCTTACCGGGCGGTTCAATATCGGAGATGATCTTACTGTCCGGCACCTTCAATGCGGAGTACGGCGATGCGATGTCGGGCGTTGTAAACATAGTCACCAAGAGCGGGGAGACCAACTTTCGAGGAGACATCGGATACAGTAGCGTGAACATCACGGGTTCTCCTTATAGAAAAAAGGATGCCCTTGCAGAGGATAAATATGAGTATACACCGCAGGATTTGAGAGACTATCGCGATGTTCCTTCTCTCGGAAGTTACGAGGGATACCTTAGTGGAGGTGTGCCCGGCCTCCGTAATACCACCCTCTTCGTGGCGGGTAAGCACATTGCCGAGAACAGTTATCTTCCATTTGGATGCTCCCTGGAGCGGGACCTTATCGCCAAGATTACCACGCGCTTGGGAAATTCCAATATATTTCTCTCACTGCAGGGAGGGGATAATTATTACCAGAGCTACAGCCATTCGTGGAAATACAGATACGACCATTATCCACGGGGAAAGAGATTTATGCATAGAGAGGCAATTTCGATAAGACACGCACCCAATGAGAGATTCTTTTATAGTTTTGGATTGAGCAATTTTGCCAACGACAACCTGTTACGGGTGGACGACAAACAACCCGAGGAGTACGAGTCGGGTATTGCGACCGATCTGGAGTTCTATACCGAGGGCGGTGGCGACTATCCACTCTACCGTGACTCGAAGACGGGGACCGTCTCTTCAAACGGCAGTTTGACGCTTCAATTGAACAAGCGGCATCAATTGAAGGCGGGGTTTGAGGCAAAGAGGTGCGACCTCTACCTGCACCAGATGAGGCGCATGGTAGTTGGCGGTCCGTACCAGTTTCAGGAATTCCAGCACTATCCCGTTGAGGCGGCGGCGTATCTCCAGGACAAGATGGAGTACAACTATATGGTGCTCAATGCGGGTGTCAGGTTCGATTATGCAGACCCGAGGGCGGATATATGGAGGGATATAACGGACCCGGAATCGGGAGTGGTCAGGGGGGATAAAAAGATGCAATTAAGCCCCAGGATCGGGCTTGCGCATCCTGTAACGGACAGGACCGTGCTCCATTTTGCCTATGGGCATTTCTTCCAGAATCCGTCTTATTATTGCCAGTATACAAATCTGGACTATCTCGACCCGGATTCCCTCGTGAACAATGTGATAATAGGAAACCCCAGTATAAAGGCGCAAAAGACAGTTGCCTACGAGGTTGGATTACAGCAGAAACTCACCGATGCCTTCGCCTTTTACATTACCGCATTCTACAGGGATATGACAAATATGGTGACCACGAGGCGCATTCGCTGGTCGGGCGTGGATTATTTTATCTATGACAATGCGGATTACGGCAATTCCAAGGGGATTGACTTGAGCCTCAAGGGAAGAGTGGGTAATATTCTATTTGCATCTTTCAATTATACATTCTCCGTGGCTCGAGGTAATCGCTCCTCGCCGATGGAGGGATTCTGGAATGCATACACAGGAATGCCGGAGGCGATGACGGAGTATTATCTTGACTTTGACAGGACTCACGACATCGCCTTCTCTTTAAGTGTTGAATTGCCGGAATCTTTTCACACGAAGTGGCTGGCGAACACGACTTTCAACCTGCTCGTAGAGGCATCGAGTGGTCTTCCATATACACCTTATGTTGGACTCGGATTGTATGTTGAGGAAAATTCTGCGAGGATGCCCTGGACAACCGAAGTAAACCTCAGGCTTGAAAAGGATATACCATTCTTCAGGGGTATATCATCCCGTTTCTTTGTAGAGGGCAATAATATCTTCGACCATATAAATCCACTCTATGTATATTCAAGAACGGGAGACCCCTGGGACGCGGGTTGGGGAGGTCTCGGCACATCACCGGATGCCGTGAAGGACCCGAGCAATGTGGGCAAGCGAAGAGAGGTAAGATGTGGGTTTAAGCTCTTCTGGTAGGGTAATCTCAGAATATGCATTAACCACAGATAACCACGGAACTTCACGGAAAAATCAAAAAGCAAACCTGCCCGCCGGCAGGGAGGTATCAAAACTCAAAATGACATATTAAAATGCAAAAAAACGATACGCTCTCTATTCCTTCTCTTTAATTTTTGATTTGTCCATACGGATCTCATACGAGTCTGTGACCCGCGGATAATTTTGATATTTAAATTTTGATATTTGATATAAGAATATCTATTGTTTTGTCCATACGGATTTTGGGGTTTCTTAATGCATAATTTAGGATAGTTATGAAGAGAATATCCTGTTTTATACTCATTCTCGTGGCAATTTCTTCATATGGAGGTAAAGGAGACAGGGCTATAGCGATCCTGGATATGGGGGAACTCTCAACCACCACGAGTAATTTTGGACTCTTTTCGGAATTTCATTTCTATGCACCATCTATGCACTGGCCATCCTGGGCTGTATTTGAGCAGCAATACTGCTTCGGTCTGGGCCCCTTTGCCGCAGTAAAAGACAATGTAATTGAGTCATTTCTATCGAGAACATATTTCGATTGGGAGGCACTGGACGGTTCTCTCGGTGACCTTTATTCGGGTGACCTCGAGACGCCCGACGGAATGCCAATCATGGCTATAAGTGATGCGGATACCACCTGGCCAAAGGATGCATCTGGAGACAGGTTTTGGCCTGGGAGGTACAGGAGGGACCCCGATACGGGGGAGGAGATACCCGGTGAGTTCGTGTCCGAGAGGGATGCCTTCTGTATATTCAATGACATGTACAATCCCGAGGGTCCCCCGGGAATTGAAGTAAGGCAGACCACATATTCATATGGTAGAGCTTACGCGGAGGATTTTATATTTTTTGACCTCGAAATGATAAATACCTCTGATTCCACGATACGCGATATATACTGGGGGTACTACGGTGCTTTCCGCCCAGATTACGACTTCCAGGATTACCTTTATTTCTGTGAAGGTGACTTCGTATACTATGAGGACGGTAATGGAGTTCCCAAGGAACCATGGGAAACATTGGGAATGATCGGTGTGTGTGTCCTGAAGACACCTTACGATATGGGAATCACAGATTTCCATTATTTTGACAGGACATACAAGCCCTTCACCGACGAGCAGATGTGGCCCGTGGTATCATCAGATACATCCAGTCCGTATATACAACCATCTTATTACTTTCACGGCGACAATGTGAGGATAGACAACACCGGCCTCATACGAGAACTTCCTTACGACAGCCTCAGGGCGTGGAATTTCATTGTATCTACCGGACCATTTGACTTCCCTCCCGGCGATACCATCCACTCTGCAATCGCGGTGGTGGCGGGTTTCGATTCGTCAGACCTGTTCTCCAATCTGTCTATGGCGAGGTTGATGGCGGAGAGAAATTATCTCGGTTCTGGACCACCTGCATCGCCCATCATAAGCTCTGTTGCTGGCGACAGAAGGGTAACTCTCTACTGGGATGCAGAGCCTTCCGAAAGCAGTGTAGACCCGTTGACGGGAGAAAGTGATTTCGAGGGGTATAAGGTGTACAGGAGCACCGATGGGGGTATGACCTGGGGTGAGACGATAACCGACGAGTACGGAAGGACGGTTGGTTTCGTTCCGCTTGCAATATTTGACTTGAAGGACGGTATAATGGGAAGAGACCCCGCATTTCCGCAGTCTCTCGGGGAGGACACGGGTTTGCGTCACACCTTCACCGATACAGATGTTATAAACGGCGTTGAATACTGGTACTGTGTTACAGCATACGATCGCGGCAATCAAAATCCCGATTCCCTCGAGCAGTCCTACAAATCACCCAGGGGCAGACCCGGTGCCCCTAATGTTGTCTCCGTCACTCCCGGCGTGCCACCCCGTGGATTTAGCCCGGGGATAGTGGTGGAGGGCAATACACTCCACCCCGTTTCCGGTCTCTGTGAAGGCCTTGCCCTCGTCAGTGTTGTTGACCCGATGGCAATTACGGGGCACACATACGAAATTACCTTCAATGACAGCGTCCCGTATGATACCACATACATAACCACATTCAATCTTGTGGATGTGTCTGCCACCCCTCCCTGTACCCTGTACTATAATTATCACCTCTCAGACAGCTCGTTGGATAATATACCCGTAGTGAATGGATTCAGATTGACATTGATGGATGTGGGGGCGGGATTCAAGAGCATTGGCTGGACGGAGGTTTTTGGAGATACATGCACCTTTGACTGGTTTATCGAAGACAGGGAGACCGGTCCGAGGGTTGACCCCTGTTATGTTCACGGAACGGGTGACTTCAGAATCACGATAGATATGGATGGGCCCGGTACCTGGGCGGACATATACAGTATGTTTGGTTACTACGGAGATAGTCTTCTGCTGCCGATTCATGTGGATGTGGTTACAGATACCCTCAACCCTCTGCCCGTAAGCGAGGTAGACCTGATAGATTACCGTTACGAGAACCCATTTCCAGATGATTCTCTCTATTTTGGTCCTGCGGGATGGGACCTTGTACCCGGGGGTGCGGGATGGAATCCCAATGTACCCGAGGGCGATTACTTTCCCGACGAACTTGGACTGTATTATTACTACATTGAGGGAACAGATACGCTGGATTTCTCCGCTGCGCACATCAGAACTCAAAACGGACCGGAGGATGCAATTCCACCCTCCGATGGTGATGAATACACCATAACCACATTCAAGCCGTTCTCAAGTAGAATAAAGTACAGGTTTAATACGGAAAAGTCCGAAATCGAAGATACAAGTCTCGATGGCATAAAGGTCGTGCCCAATCCGTATATAGTCTCAGCCGTGTGGGAGAAGGTTTGGTATGAGAAGAAATTGCAGTTTACCAACCTGCCAGAGGAATGCAATATACAAATTTATACCGTAAGCGGTGGCCTTGTTGCCACCGTGCGCCATAAAAGCGATAAGGCGGGATATGAGTTCTGGGATATGCGGAACGAGAGCGGCGTAGAGGTGTCATATGGTCTCTATGTATATGTTGTGGAGACCCCAAAGGGGAAGAAACACATAGGAAAATTTGTGGTAATAAAATAGACTTAGAACACAAATGACACGAATAAACGAATCTACACGAATAGATAACAAAATTATTCATAAAGAGCTGTCCTATGACATTATGGAGGCAGCATTTGAGGTTTACAATACACTTGGTCCCGGGTATTCAGAAGGTATTTATGAGGCAGCGTTGGCGAAAGAATTCAGAGACCGAAATATCAAATACGAGAAACAAAAACTTATAGAGGTTTGGTACAAAGGTGAAAAGATGGGTGAGTATCGATTAGATATAGTTGTTGAGGGCAAGATAATTTTAGAGTTAAAAGCTGTATCCGAGTTAAATAAAATCTTTGAAGCGCAGATTCTTTCGTATTTAAAGGCTACTGGGTTGAAATTAGGTATATTGCTCAACTTTGGAGGCAAAAAGGTAGAATATAAAAGAATTGTGGATTAAAATTCGTGTTATTCGTATATTCGAGAGATTCGTGTTTAAGGCTTTGTTTATGAGAAAATTGTCCATTGCCATAATGCTCTTCGTTTCCATCACCTCTTACGGGTTTGATAAGACGGGTTCGTCTGCCGCCCAGTTTTTGAAGATAGGTATCGGGACGAGGGCTACGGCAATGGCAGGCAGTTTTGTTGCCCTGGCGAACGATGTTTCATCCCTCTACTGGAATCCCGCCGGGATAGTCGGTGTGCAGACTCCCGCTCTTATGGGAAGTCATACAATGCTGTTTGCCGATATCTCCCACGAATTTGTTGGATTTGTTATGCCATTTGCACGGGGCAGTGTTGGCCTCAGTGCTGTATTTCTGAACTCGGGGGAGATGGATGTAACCACACCTGAAGAACCCGAGGGTACGGGTATGACATTCAGTTATGGCTGTACTTCAGTTGGTCTTTCCTATGCGAGATGGCTCACCGATCGTTTTCGCGCCGGTTTAACAGTTAAATATGTTCAGGAGAGTGCTTGGAATGAAATGGCTGCTACAATTGCCTTTGATATAGGTAGTCAACTTGAGACCGATATAATGGGAATACGCGTGGGAATGTGTATGTCAAATTTCGGAGGTGACATGAGACTTGAGGGAAGGGACCTCCTGACCACGAGCGATATAGCACCCGATATCAGTGGAAATCCGGATGTGTCCGCCCTTCTTGAGACATCCTCCTGGAATCTTCCCCTGCACTTCAGGGTCGGTACAGCACTTGATGTAATTGGCGAGAGGTCCCAATTTGTCAAGAGCGATATACACAGGTTGACACTCCTGGTCGATGCGAATCATTCAAACGACAATAGAGAGTGGGTTACCTCAGGACTGGAGTATGAGTTTATGGGAATCTCTTTGAGAGGAGGCTACAGGTTCTCGGGCGATGAGGAGGGACTGTCTCTTGGTGGGGGTATATCTATGGCTGGTGGGAAATTTGAGGTGGGATATGCACTTACAGATTTTGGATGCCTTGGGGGTGTTCATCGATTTAGTTTGGAGATTGGGTGGTAAGAATACTGTGAGAAATTGTGTAAAGGACTAAGGGTTAAACCACAGAGGTCACAGAGGTAATATTAAATATCAAAAATCAAACCTGCCTGCGGTAGGCAGGTATCAAAATGACAGATCAAAATTCAGAAATGCTCCGGGCTCTCTGTGTGCTCTGTGGTTAATTTTTTTTCATTACTTGATAGGAAAAAGGAGGTATGTATGCATAAGGTACTGGGTGTTGTGGTTTCACTGGTGCTTTGCGTTTCGATGAGCACCGGGCAGGTGTTATTCGAGGAGTACTTCACGGATGGCAACCTCACACTGGATTGGTTCGATGGCTGGCACGCCGCAGAACCACCAGATACCATAACTGCCGCGTCCGCTACGGGAAACCCGAGTGGTGACGGATGGGTGGGTAAGCTAGTAAACACGGCGATGGTGGCGACCGCTCTTGCCGGAACGAGTACTATAAAAGATTACTCGATCGAGACATATATATACACGGCAGTCAGGGCTGGCATGGGGCCGTATCAGGGTATAGTTGCTTGCTGGGATACGACCACACGTTACTACTATCTACTCATATGCGATTTCGACGGTTCTCAAAGGATAAGGCTTTCCTTTAATGAGAGTGCCGGGCACGATGATATTCGTATATGGACGGGCGACGAAATTCCCGGTGGCGTACCAACTGAAGATGGATGGCACAAACTAAAACTGAAGGTGGTCGGTGACCAGATATGGGCTTATTTTGATGATGAAGAACTTCCCGATTGTCCATTTACATATGCGGGGGGTACGGAGCGGGGATTCTTCGGCATCTATGTTTTCTCTATGTCGGGAGTGGACTCTGTACTCTGTGACGACATAGTGGTAACAGAGGAAACGGGAGTAGAGGAGGAGACAAATGATGCGGGTAAGACCGTCCTTAATGTATTTCCCGTTCCGACTGTGGGGAATGTGAATATAAACTATACAATTCCCCAAAAAACAGATGCGAGCCTGGAGGTCTATGATATACAGGGACGGGAGGTTGCCACCCTTTACAGTGGTACAAGGGATGCGGGCACCTACTCTGCGGTCTGGGAAAGGAAAGGTTTCACAAGTGGAGTTTATTTCCTCCGTCTCTCAACGGATTATGGAGAACAGTGCAGAAGGATACTCGTGCTGAGATGATGCGAGCTTTGAAATAGGGGGACTCATAGAAATATGAGTCCCCCCTCTTGTGTTTGGTCGTGTGGATTTACTGAATAAACCGCAGAGCAGAGAAAAATCAAAAATCAAATATCAAATATCAAAACCCAGCCCCGCTTAGCGAAGCTGGGCAGGGTGTAAAATTACAAACTAAAAGAGTTTAACAAAAATTACACAAATAGCTCAAATTACACGAATAAAACCTTGAACTATTTTTTAATTCGTGACCTTTCGTCTAATTCGTAATATTCGTGTTTATAATTTTGCACTTTTATATGTAATTTTGATGCCTGCCTGCCGGCAGGCAGGTTTACTTTTTAATTTTTGATTTAGCTTATTGGAGGGATGATGAGAAAATATATAAGTCCGTTCTTGTTGTTAGTTCTGTCCGTTGTGTTTTTTTCGTGTTCAGAGGGTGGAAGGTGTGTTGAGAAGGCAGGTGTAAATTACTGGAAGGAGAATGTGTTTACACAACCAAACATCGATATGTCGAAGTATGACGACGGTATAATAGGGGCAAAGGTAGACGGTAAGTGGCGGGAATTCAAGGTAAGAGAACTGCCCGATGGATTTATGCGGTGGAATCTGTCCTCAAGATTAAAAGACCTTGAGGGAATGACGAGGGGAAAGATGCCCGGTTTTGCGGGACCCCATTCCGGCATGGTTGCCTCCTATGGTGGGATGAGAAAGGATACCGAGTTTTCCATAAACAATGCAGTAAAGGGTACTGGATTGGTACCAAAGAAGGAGAAGATAAAAGGTGTAATAAAGATGCTTGAGGAGACTTGGGATGCGCCTGTGACTGAAAAACTTGAGATACTGAAAGGGTTTTATGAAGATGGGAATATGTTCGACCGCACGAAGATCTCATCGCTTGAACTCTATAGCACGAAGGATTTCCAGACCCATACATTTTTGAATATTATGGCGAATCCTGCTGTTTCGGTGGTTTTCCTTGATATCCCTAGTTATGAGCTAAGGGCGATATGTCGT
>JGI24025J20009_10003072_pt1 | contig 11570 bp, 20 predicted proteins | sample Cruoilmetagenom3_FD_20009 | JGI IMG/M metagenome (IMG submission 20009) | reverse complement strand
CCTTGTCGCCTGCCTGGAGTATGATCATAGTTCTTGTCCCCAGTGTCCAGGAAACGCCTACGGGAGCAAGGGGGTAAAGGTTCCTTTTGTTAATCCCTCCCTCCATAATACCTATTTCACCATAAGTGGACTGCCTACTATTATCGCTACCACCAACTGAGGTTATCACCCAGACTTCCCCGCTGGGAGGAGCATCGCTGTCCAAAACACAAGTAGTCCCTGTGGCGACTACAGTCTTGGCAATAAGTACCTGGTCGTAGTATCCAAAGATAAGGTTGAAGAATTGCTCAGGTTTGACGTGGCAGCCGGGTGGCATCTAGGGCTCTCCTCCCTTGCTCGGTCTCGGATTGCAAATCCGAGACCAGCGATTGGTTTTACGGTTCGTTCTGGGTGATGATCATGTCGTCAACGTAGATGGTGGGGGTGGTTACCCCCGGCCCATAGGCTCTCACCGAAAAGAGTAGATTTGGCTGCACTGCAGAAAGCGGCGCCTCTGCAGAGATACCAGCAAGGCTATACCCGGTGTTATCAAGCGTCAGCCTCATATATTTCCCCGTGCTCAGGTCAATAGCCAGTTTCGCCACATGGAAGAGATCGGTGGCCGTTGCCCAGGCGGGTAGACTATCTATCTCCGTCCAGCCACCTGCACTATTGCGGTAATATATCTTACCGTTGGTCTGGCTGAGGTTGACGGCAAAATAAGTGCGATTGGTGCCATCATAGAGGATCAACCATATCTCTAAACGGTCAAGGCCTGTATTCCAGGTAAATGAAACTTCCCCTCCAAACCCACTCAGTGCCGGGTAGGGTACCCACTTCTCTACACCGGACATATCCTCAGCGTTAGAGCCAATGGTGAGTTTGAGAGAGTAGGCCCCCTTGCAAGCCGTAGTAGTGGAGATGTTACGGTCTGATCCTGCACCTGTTCGTACAGGAATAAACTCTGCTAAGCCATCCTCGAAGCCTGAGAGCCAGACCACATCGCCCCGGCGGTCGAAGGTGTCGATGGAACCGAGGCGGGCCGCGAGTTCTCCTAGATCGGAGACCTTGTGGACTGTAGCGGTGGGCTCCGTACCCCACCAGTCAGGCGTTCCATGGCCCATAATGCAGCCTCCAATAAGGCTAAGCAGGATAAGGGATGACCCAAGCGCGCACCAGAGCCGAGTGCTCATAGGTGTCATCATCATTATATGCCTTCAGAACGAGTTTGTAGGCGGCAACCTCTATCACAATCTTGTACTCGGTGTCGAACTCGATGGTCTCATCGTCCCCTATGAACCAAGTGGCGTCACCTCCAGGCCAGAGTTGGGTGGTGCCATCACCGGCGAAGATAGCGACATGGAGAAGGCCAGATGGCCCCTTGGGGAAGCGAATCTGCACCCAGGAAACCTCTCCCTTCTCCAGGGTCATGTCTTGAGTGGTGGGAGTACCTGCCGCGGTGCTGCGGGGTGAGGTGATCGTCTGCTCGTAGAGTTTAGCCCCTACGGTCTCTGAGAACCTCAGCCGAGCGCTCACCTTACCCCAGTCTGGATAACCTCTTCCCATAATTGTTCACTCTCCTCTCAAGCGCTCAGGACGGGCCCACTAATGCTCTAAGGAGCCTCTCGAGAAGGCTCTCGGTGGTCACCTCCGGGATCTCTTCCAGGGCCACGCCCACGGTGATGGTGTGCGGATAGGAGTCGTCTTCGTTCCAACCCCTCACCTCTATCTGGTAAGGCTCGTCCACCATTTCATAGTGGTCGGGGACAGAATATATATAACCATCCCAATAGATGTCTTGGTCCTCCCCGCGGGGAAGGATCTGGTGTTCAAACTCATAGATAGCAACATGGGCAAGGCCGGCACACCCAGGAGGGAAGCCTACCCACCAGTAAGTGATCACTCCCTCCGTGAGTTGGATCGGCTTGGTGGCCGGGCTGGTCTCCGGAGTCTGCGCAGGTATCGTGAGTTCGATAAAGAGAAACATGGGCTAAGCTACTGTTCCTCCTCCTCCCGCATGTCGATCTCCCATTCTAAGGAGTAAGGATATCTATCGCACATTCGCCCCCACTCCCTATGCTGGCCCGCGTGACCTGCTAGTAGCATGCAACGAAAGGTACAAGAGTTATCACCAAAATCATCCCCAAACTCGATGGTCGCTTGACAGCGGATTTCCTTCTTCTCCTCGTTCACCTACTCTTCCTCAGGGATGAAGATGATGGTCGTCTCCACGGCGTCATCATAGGCGTCAACGTAGATACCTCCGTCCATGAGGATGCCATCGCCAAAGGAGAACTCCTTGGTACCCTCGTCGGCGCACTTGAAGCGAGCGAGCTTGTTCCCGACGGTGGTGTCGCGGCCATCGTACACATCGGAGTAGTCTTTAGCGGCGTCAGGATAGACGATGACGTGGGTGAGAAGACAAGGGCCAGGGAAGGCAAGGAAGTCTCCAGCTCCCCGAACCCAGCGCTCAGCCTCCATTTGAGAACCTCCTTTCCAGAAAACAGGGAACTACCCCCTGGGTACACCGTGCCGGAAACCCAGGCGATAGGTCCCTGTCAGGGCACGGTGTTTCATATTTCACATCCTAGTACAGGACAACGTCCTGATAGAAGCAGGCTGCGGCCTTGTCCGCGGCGGCCTCGGTGCAGATGAGATCCAGGGCGCCTAGGTCTGCGGTGGGGAGAATGTCGGTCAGATCGTACTCATGATCAAACCCGATCCTCAGGCACTTCTGGAAGCCCCAGCCGCGGGAAATAAACATACACTCCACCGCGCCGGTGGCGGCAGCCGCTATCCGTGCCGGGATGGTGATGCCATGGACGTTGACATCAATCGCCCCGGCGTAGCCGTAAGGACACGCGTCGAGGCTCTCGATGTAACTCCACCAGTAGGGCAGGTCCATCTCAGACGTAGATACCAGGTAATCTATCCCACCCACCTGGTTCTCCAGCCCATACTCCGAGACCTCAGCCATGCACCAGTCGAAGGGGCTCTTGATGAGGACCGGCGAAAACTCGCCCTCGTTGGCTTGTAGTTCGAGTTCAGAGAAGATGCCTCCAATGGTGGCGTCCCTCGTCTTGGCCTGGACGGCAACGCGGCGGATGTTCCTCCCTATGGGGATATGGATGGTCTTGATAGCGTCCTCTGCACTAGTGGTCCAGGCTGAGAGTTGACGGCTGCGGAAGTAGCCTCGGAAAGTCGGCTCACCGGGGCCGAGCCACTTATACCCGTAGAGTCTGATGTCGTGGTCGCTGGCCTTGAAGTACTCGGCATCTCCCTCGTTCAGGTCGTAGGTGTACTCCAGGAAGGTCTCGCCCAGTTTGGCGAAGTCGAAACCGAACTCCTTGTCATAGAAGCCCCTCCCTCCTAGGAGGAAGAGCACTACCTCGTTCCCAGTGTCGGCTTCCTGACGGTACCGGCGAGCGTTGGGCTTCTTGAGATCCCAATAGTTCATGGCATCCAGTTGTTGCCCGGGAAGGGAGATAACCACCTCGCCAGCCTTCTTCAGGAGTTCCACCTTGGAGATGCAACTCTCCAGAGGATGGACCTCACCACCAGCCGCGCGGGTGTTGTAGCGGTCGCAGTTGATTCTCATCTCGATGGCGGTATACTTCCCCATGGACGGCATCTTGTAGCGCCAGGTGGTGTTGTCATCAAGGTCGGACTCAGTGTGAATCCTTTTTCTCTCTAAGTATGCCATGGTTGTTTACCCCCTACCCTCCTCTCCGCTTCTTGCCGATGGCCTGGAGACCGCGCTTGTTGGCGATCATCTTGGCCTCTCGCTCCGCGTCCGTGGAGATGTCCATAGCGTCGATCTCAGAGCAAAGAGCCAGCCGATCGGCGTGGAGGTCCTTGACCACTCTCTGGATCTTGGGCTTGCGGTCTGCGACTCCAGAAGAGTAAGCGCCAGAGCCTCGCTTCTTGATGATGGCGATGGCCTCACCCTCATCCACCAGGGCCATGCCTCCCTCCCACCGCTTCTCCGAGAGGACCTTGGACATAGAGTCGTGGTAGCGATCTACGCTGGTAGCTCTGAGGGCCTCCTCCTTGAAGTTCTTCTTTGGTTTGGTGGTGCGGTCCAGCCACTTGGCAGCGTTATCCTGAGCCCCCTTCACCTGGAGATCGGCCCACTCCTCCGGGGTTGGGAGTCTGGGGCCCAGGGTGATGGGGTTACCCGAGGGGTGCCCCTCTTCGAGTTCCTTGCGGAACTCCTCGTCCTCGTCCATGCGAGTCCGAGTCTCGTTGATCCGGCCCAGCATGTCATCGATGCTGGGGACGGACGGGAAATCTCCCTTGCTCATGTTTTGTCTCCTTTCACTAAGGGTAGATTGCCTCTTATGTTAAGTAATGCACAGATTTAGGCCCGTGTCAAGGGTTTTCACAATTTCACGGATTGACAGCGGGGGAATTCTATGGTATAATAGTTATGTAAAGGAGGAAGGTCATGGGAAAGCGGCCCTATACCCCGTGGGAGATCATGATGATCTCTGAGTGGGTAGCCAAGACTTTTCCTGACGCCAGGTGGCAGACCAATGTTCGCTTGGGGAAGATCCAGCCGCGACTGCCAGACGGCACCTACACGGAAGATGAGGCCAGGGGGCTGGGTCTTTGGAGACGGCGGGTCGATGCTATTGTATACCTCCGCGACAGGCTCCTACTGGTCGAGGCGATTCTACGTGCAGACCCGGGAAAGATCTCTATCCTCAAACTGTACGAGATGTTAGTGCCTCAGACACCAGAGTTGGTAGAGTTCAGGGATCTTCCGATTCAAAAAGTCCTTCTCTACTGCATAGAAGATCCTGTTCTCAATGTGCTGGCGGAGAAAGAAGGCATTTTGCCTATACAATACGTACCTTCATTCTTTGACAGATGGTTCAGCAAACTCGCGGGGAGAAAGAAACGCACCCCTCGATCAGATTTTTTGGAAGGTACATAGGGGGATAGGCTTGGAAAATATCCGTGCGGTGCGGTCGGGGGCAGTACGGAAATTTGCCAAGGGGAGGAGAGTGATAGATGGCAAAACTAGAGAGACCGTATGAGATCTATGAGTGGAGGGATGGGGAGACCCGGGAGTTTACGGTCCTCCGCTGGCAACTAGGAGAACTAGAGATCCACCCCCGGGATGGCCGGCCTCCAAAGACTATCGAGGTGCTGAGGATCCACATACCTCCAGGGGAGAAGGAGACCTACCCGCCCTACTGGGACCTCACGAGCAGCCGGCTGGTGGCCCAACTCAAGCCGATGCTCCCCCCCGGGGGAGTGGGCCCATACAAGATCAAGGTTACAGCGATAGGATCGGCACCGCGGACTCACTTCTCGGTCACCCGGCTCCCTGAAAGGCTGACCTGAGACCTGGCCCTAATTGGCTCACAGCGGGGGGGAGGACAGCCCACCCCTTGTGAAGAGCGCCACCTGCATATCCTTCTATGCAGGTGGCGCTCTTCGCTTCTCTAAGAGGCTCTGGGGGCTTTATGTTTTTGAGGTTCCCCCAATATCAGGGAGCAGTCTCTAGTTATGTAAAGTTAGCACCCCGAAACCCTCTCCAAAAGGACCGCGCCAGGCCAGGGAGAGTGGTCACGGAGACCCCGGCCATGGCGCGATCAAGGAGAGGAACCATGATTGTTAGACACATCACCTCGCTCCCTCCCTACGGTCGGTCGGTCGGTGAGTCTCCAACAATCGTTGGAGAACATGCTCCATAGGAAACTTCGTGTAGTCTAACTTACACCCCTCCGAGTTATGTCAAGTGGGCTAGGATGTAGGGGGGCCCTAGCGCCCCCCCTGTTTTTTTCTCCTGTAGTGTCCGTAGGACTACTAGGGCCAAACCCCTTAATCCACGGGAGCCACGACAGCCCCCTTCCCCTATCAATTTCCCCGCGCCTACGGTTGGCTCGGCCGGGTTCCTACCCCCGGAGTCTCTGCACTCCCATCTACATTCGTTGTCGCACGCCTTTCCTAAGTTCCTCGAAGGTGACACGGCCCTTGGAGCGGCGGGAGCGGAGAGGCTTAGATTTGAAGGACTTCTTACTCTCCCACTCGCCGCGAGCCTTTTTCCTGCGCTTCCAGTCGTCATACCAGGACTGTAGCTCGGTAGGTAGGTTCGGACAGCGCTTGTGTGGATCATGACGTATGCCGCAGTGCTTACAGAGTGGCTTCTTCCTCATGCCAGTACCCACCTTCGTTGTAATAGTCCAAAAGTGCTACTTGACAAACTATATATGTTATGTTATACTACTTCTAGATCGGGTGTGGGGGTGGACTTGACTTGACATAAGACCCACTCAATAACAAGACCCGGTCTAGGAGGTGAATATGGGCTATATCGCGGTCAGACCCCGGGACGCCGCCAAGGCGAAGGGCTTCCGGGGCCTTGTGTTCCCTTACCCATGGGCCGATCAGGTGATCAAAGCCTACGAGGAGATGGGAGGGGCTGAGTATGCTAAAATTGAGATTGTGAGGAGGAAAGATGGCGATAAGGTTGATGTACGGGTTTACAAACCGCCGGAGCGTGCGAGAGGCGATTAGGCAACTCCGGAGGAACTTCCCTGGGAAGGACCGGCTAGGTGTGGCAGTCGTGGTCCAGGAGGACCAGAAGATCCTGGTCCAGGCGTCCCTCCATGGCAAGAGTGAGATGCACGAGGAGGTCTTCATGGAAGGTATCCTCTCCGCTGGTAAAAAGATAGAGATGAGCAAGGATGGGTTCGCCAGCCTGGCCCTGGAGGCCCCAGAGTGTTACTTGGGTGCCGCGGCGTTCGCTTTCCCAATGTGCCGGCCCGGAGAGAGGCTAGGAGGCGGCCATGGTGGAGGATAGAGAGAAGTTTCTTGTCCGATCCTGCCGGGAGCAGGTCAAGGGTATGCTGGTGGCCCTCGAATCTCTGGAACCATCTACGCCACGGGGCAAAGAGTACCGAGATAGGGCTCACCGCAACTTGCTTTATGCCAGCGTGCAACTCGACTCCCTCTACCGACACTATTGTCATTACCACCATCCAAAACCCCCTCCCGAGGAGGGTGATCATGATCTACCTTGACAACTTGCCACTCCCACCTGAGCACTCGGGTTGGTGGGACGTGGAGGCTCTAACTACCTACGTCACGGTCTTTGGCCGCCAGATGCGCCACCAAGCCCTAGAGATGAGAGACCAGGGAGGCACCAAGGAGGACTGGGAGTACCTGGCTGAAGTCACCAAGTCCCTCGCTCTCCGGGTCTGGGATGAGATAGAGAAAGGAGGATAGGAGTTGACGGTGTGGGCCCGTTGATGGCCATATCATCTCGTCAACTCCGAGCCCGAAAGATGGCGACTAACCGCTCGTGCGGAAACAATCACCAGCAGCGCCCTGGCGAAGAGCGCCACCTTAGACTTCTTCACACCATCCGCCTTTTCCGCATCATCGCGCTACTCCAAGAACACTACTATCGTACTCCCGCTGAACTCTGCAAGGAACTAGGGATCTCGCGCCGGACGCTCCAGAGGGATATCGCCCTCCTCCGCCGGTATGGGGTGGATATAGAGGGATCGCCGGGGCAATATCGCCTGGTGGGCCCCAGGTGGTGATTATGTCAAGTCCGCCCCCTACACTGCTGCCGGGGTGGGCATCGATCCCCACCCCGGTGGTTGACCATGGTCATCTTCTAGTATATCATAGATTGTCAAGCGGTGCAAATCTACGGCAGGAACTTGCGAAGGGTGAGGGTGTCGGCTAGGTAGGTGACCACGTCTGGATCCACGCCGATCGAGATGAGCCAGGCGGTGTACTGATCGATGGTGATCTGGGCCTTCATAAACATCTCCTCGTAGGCCAGGAGCCCCTTGTCCATGAGTTCCTGCATGATGTCTCTCAGAAAGTAGGGGCTGTCGAGGCGAGGGACCTTGATCCGTTTGTTAGCCTGGGTGATAACGGTAGCCCGCGCGAGAGGGCCCACGAGACCATCGGCTAGGAGGAAAGTATAGAGTTGCTCCAGACCGATGAGCCGCTTCTGAAACATGGCGATATGGCCGCGGACCCTCTCAGCGCGGATCTTAGCCAGTTCTGGATCCTCGCTCGGGAGAGGGATGAGTTCCGGCGTAGGCTTGTACCTCAGGCTCTCCAGGTGGACTATCTGAAGCCGGGTCTCAACATCTGGGATGAGATCCACAAGGTAGAGTTCAAGTTGATCGGCATCGATCTCCCCCTTGCGGAAGGCGGTCACGTAGGAGGCTATGGCCTGCCTTCTGCTCTTGGCTATGAGGGGATCCTCTTTTGGTGGGACTGGGGGAGGTGGAGGAGGTCGGTACCTCGTCCGCTCCACGGCTACCATCTCGCCGGCGAGGTCGGGGTCCTGGGTGACGATCGTAAGTCCCAAGAGGAGGTCTTCCTCATCGATCTTCCAGTTGCGATATTGTTTGGTCCAGGAGGTGATCGCCTGCCTCCGGAGGCTGGTGACAAGAGGATCCTCTTTGGGTTGAGTGAGAGGTTTGGGTTTGGGGAGTACCCTGATCCGCTCCCTGGCTACCTCCTGGGCCACCCTCTCGGGTTTGACAATGATCGTGGAGAGAGTAAGGGTGAGATCTTGCTGGTCAATTTCCCCCTTGCGAAATGCCTCCTTAAAGTAGCGGGCCTGATCGTCCATGTACCTCTTCTGATAATCGAGTTCCTCTGCGACGAGGAGGAGTTCAACTTCATCTTGTCTAACCCCCATGGGGCGAAGGGCCCCTTCTGCCATCTCCCTGCTCCAGTAGCCTTCTCGGAGCATCGCTCTCACCGAGGTCTTTACCTGAGTGACGGCGGAGGAGACCATCCGCTTCTGAAAGCCCTCGATGAAGGCCGGGATGTCGGTGTCCTCGAAGCCGGCGAGCATCAGTTTCATCTTGTACCAGGCCCAGGGATCGCCTCTCCAGTTAGGAAGCCACTCCTCAAGCCAGGGGAGGAAGAGAGAGGAAGGGTGGATGGCCGGGTTAGCAGCCTCACTCATGCGGAGGAGCCAATAAGGAGAGGGGTCGGTCCAGAAGAAGAGGTACTCCTTACCGATCCACCAGTCAGGGAGGCCCTGGTAGGCCATGGCCTGGTTGAATTCGCCCCGGTTGAGGCCACGCTTGCGGCCCATGAGGAAGATAGTTCCCTCGGTGGGGATCCGGGGACGGAGTTGGATGTTCCAATGATACCTCAGAGGCCAGGTGAGAACCTCGTTGAGAAGGGTCCCGTAGGTGGCCTGGGTGATCGGCTCAAAGCCCGCGGCCTCTGCGACATAGGCAGCAAGTGCGGAGGCCCCAACCCAGTTGGTGCCAGGGATGAGGTTGAGCCCCGTGGCGAGGATCTTGGCCGTGGTGCCAGCGGCGAGAGCCATGGCATAGAGAGAGCCGACGGTGGTGAGGGCCCTGGAGGGGGTGAGGGCGAGGTTACTTCCCGCGGTGGTCGCCACCCAGTTGAGGAAGGTGGCTGGGAGTTCCTTGAAGGCTCCCACCCAACGCTCTATGTAGGGTCTGGCAAAGGTGATCGCTCTCTCGGCGGCCGCCATGAGTTTTGGCTGAAAGGTAGCCCACCATTGCCGGATAGCCTCGACCATCGAATTCCAGAAAGTAGTGAGGCTTTGGCCGATGGAGAGGAGGAGTTTGCCAGCCCAGGTCTCTTGGAAACGGGCCCAGAGAGTGCGGAGGCCCTCCAGGGGGTTGTGGAGGAAGGCGGAGAGGGAGGCCATGGCGGTGCCGATCCCTTCGCGAAGGCGGTTGAAGTAGCCACTGAAGACGTCCCAGAGAGAGTGGAGGTGGCTGGTGATTTGCTGCCAGGCCGCGGTGATGGGAGGGCCGATAGCGGCAGAAATGTTAGAGATGACAGTTCTTAGGCGCTCTATCGCCCCGTTCCACCAACCCAGAATGCTATCTTTAAGCCAGGTGAGGTGCTCTTTCATCCATACCCAGACTTGGTTCCACCGCTCCACGATACTATCTTTGAACGCGGTGAAGTTGGTAGTCAACTGGTCGATAGCACCATTCCACCAACCCAGGAAAGCATCCTTCCAGTTGGTGAGGTAGTCTTTGAAGGGGGTATAGATGTGATCTTTGATCCACTCTCCGAACTTGATAAGGGCATCCCATCTCAAAGCCGATGCAAGGTTCGTCCAGCTAAATTTGGCTATAAGCTCATCGAACTTCCTGGCGATCAGGTCCCAGAGGCTACCTTGGCCGCCCGAGATCTGACGCATGACTGTCCACCGCTGAAGTCTCTCCAACTTCAGGCGGAGGATGTTCATGATCTTGATGGTGAGGCGGCGAAGGCCCTCATAGGGGTCTGCCTGCTCGATAGCCGCGGCCTCTGTGGCCATTCTTTACTAGATCTCTATTTCTCTAGGGCCGGCCTTGGTAGCAGCCTCCACCCGCTTGCGAAGTTCTGCCTCGACCCGCCCGGGGGTATCCTCCTCGACAGGGAGGATGATCATGATGGTCTTCATGGTCTCATCCATGTAGGCGTAGGCTATATCCATCTTGCCTACCCTGGCGGGGTCGGTGGAGGGAAACTCGTTCCGGCCGACCATTGTGTAGCGAGGCATTTTTAGACTCCTTTCTATTGGAGGTGATAAGGATGGAAACGATCAAAAAGACGGTGCTGGCCTACATGACCTGGACAACCTGCGGCTGCATCTCTGCCATCGTCATCATCACGCTGGTATTGTTGGTCCTGGTGGTTCTGGCCACGGGGCTCGAGCCCCCGGCGTAGGGGGGCTAATCTCCCTTCTTGGCCCACTCCTTCTTGTACTTCTCCCAGAGGGAGAGAATGTTATTGACATAGCCCTCGTTGAACCCGTACCCTCTCTTTGCCGCTCCACCTTGCCCTTGATTGTAGGCGGAGATGGCTAACTTGATATTATTAGGGAAGGCGTTCATACAGGCTCTCAGGTACTCGGTTCCCACCATCACGTTGAAGGCCGGGTTGAGGAGTTGGTCCGGAGAGTAACCGTAACCTGCTCCCCGGATGTGGAGTTGCATCAGGCCAAAAGACTCAGGGTTGCCTTCCTGGTCTCGATCACCCAGGGCCTGGATGTTGAAGCCCGACTCCTGGTCTATGATGGCCGCGATGAGAGGGGCCTGAACGTCATACGCCCGGGAGGCCACCATGATGATGGACAGGATCAGGGGGTCGACGCTGGTAACCATGGTCCTCTACTCCTCCTTGTGCAGGTTGTTGTAGTGATTGCTCCTGGTGGCCGCGGTGATGATGTAGTAGCCGCCCAGAATGATAAGGAGTATCTGGTCAAAGGACTCCGGAATCGGTGTCTGGGTGACCACACAGTAGCCATAGAGTCCCAGGAAGAAGACTCCAATCGCAGCCTTCATCACGCACTCTACCTTCTCCGGGAAAGCCATCTCGTTTCACCTCCTTTTACCTTTTCCTTGGCCTCGGATTGCAAATCCAAGGCCAGCGGTATGGGCTATTGAGCGAGTTTCATCTTGTAGCCGTGGAAGAACGCTTCACAGGTATCACCGTTTTCAGTACCCCCTAGCCTAAGCCTCGCCTTGTCGCCTGCCTGGAGTATGATCATAGTTCTTGTCCCCAGTGTCCAGGAAACGCCTACGGGAGCAAGGGGGTAAAGGTTCCTTTTGTTAATCCCTCCC
>JGI24025J20009_10003069_pt1 | contig 11575 bp, 9 predicted proteins | sample Cruoilmetagenom3_FD_20009 | JGI IMG/M metagenome (IMG submission 20009) | reverse complement strand
GTCAGACCGTTTTTCGCGGCGTAGTCAGCGCTGCACACCAGCACGGCGGAAGCGCCATCGGTTAGCGGGGAGGACGTGCCAGCGGTGACCGTCCCGTTTTCGTCGAATGCGAGCTTCAGACCAGCGAGATCTTCCGTCGTGGTGCCGGGGCGGGGCGTACCATCTGTATCGACCACTGTGCCATCGGGCAGGGTGTAGGGGATGATCTCATCCTTGAACGCGCCCTTTTCCATCGCCGCGCCAGCCTTGTTCTGGCTCTTCACAGCAAAGGCTTCCTGCTCTTCGCGCGAAAGCGAATATTTCTTGGCCACGTTTTCAGCTGTGTCACCCATCCCGAGATATGCCGCGCTCTTCTTCATCAGTGCGGGGTTTGGCATCGGGTTGAAGCCGGTCATGGGGACGCGGCTCATGCCTTCGATCCCGGCGGCGATGAAAACTTCGCCAGCGCCCATGGCGATCTGGCCGGCGGCATAGTGGATGCTGCTCATCGACGAACCGCAGAAACGGTTCATGGTGATGCCACCAACGCTCAGCGGCAGGTCTGCCAGCAGGCCGACAAGACGCGCAATGTTGAAGCCCTGCTCACCTTCGGGAAAAGCGCAGCCCATGACGATGTCTTCGATATCTTCCGCCTTCACGCCGGTGCGATCAAGCAGGCCGCGAATCGTGTTCGCTGCCAGATCATCGGGGCGAACTTTCGCCAGCGCGCCGCGATAGGCAGGGTGGAAGGGGGAGCGGACGTAACCCGCGATAACGACGTCTGTCATGATGCCTGTCTCTCCAGTTTTGGATCTTTTTCGACGCGATTGACCTTTTGCGCCGAATGATTACGATAAAGTCTGCTGCTTGACGTATACGTTAAGCCAAATGGAATCAAGCTGGACTTTCGCCCAATCCCATCGGGTTTATGCGAAAGTACAGCGGTCGCGAAAGGAAACAAATGTCTTCGGCCCAGGCCACGTCGCATCCGCTTGATACGAGCCGCATTCTCGATGCCGAGGGAAATCTGCGCCCGCGCCTGCTGACCGAAGCGCTCGATCATGCAGTCGCAACCTATCCGGACAGAGTGTGCGTAGATTTTCTCGGGCGCGAGTGGACCTATGCTGAAATCGGAGAGCTTGTGGACCGGGTCGCCACTGGCTTGCAGGCTGAAGGGCTGGGCAAGGGCGATCGAATCGGCCTTTGCCTTCCGAACACGCCTTATTCGGTAATCATGTACTTCGCCGCACTGCGGGCTGGCGGCACGGTGGTGAACCTCAATCCTCTCTATTCGGAGAGCGAAGTTGAATTCCTCGTGACCAATTCGGGCGCGAAGATGATTGCGGTACCTGATCTGGAAATCATTCATGGCAAGGTGGCGAAGGCTTGGGGCAAAGCGGATGAAGAGGGGCAGGTCAGCCTTGAAAGGATCGTGCTGTGCCCGATGGCTGATGTGCTGCCGTTCCTGCAGTCCGTAGGCCTGCGCACGCTGAAACGATCCTCGCTCGCCAAGACGCGCAGCGAAGTTGCCTATCTCAACTACCGTGATCTGGCCGCGCATCCCGCGTCTCCTGCCAAGGTTGAGCAATCGCCAGACGACGTTGCCGTGCTGCAATATACAGGGGGAACGACCGGACGGCCAAAGGGTGCCATGCTCACCCATGCAAATCTTGCGGCGAACAGCGCGCAGATGATGCTGCATGTGGGTGAGATGCGCGACATGCAGGAACGCACGCTGGGTGTCTTGCCACTCTTCCACGTCTTTGCACTGACCTGTGTGCTCAATTTCGGCATTGATACCGCTGCCGAACTGGTGCTGCTGCCGCGCTTTGAAATGGATGAGGTGCTCAAGACCATCAAGCGCAAGCCGCCAACGCAAGTCTTTGGTGTGCCGACCATTTACAACGCTCTGGGTAGTCTGCCCGATGACAAGGTTCCGGACCTTTCCGCCGTGCGCACGAGTGTTTCAGGCGGAGCCCCGCTGCCGCTTGACGTGCGGATGCAGTATGAAAAGCGCACCGGCTCACCCGTTGCCGAAGGTTACGGCCTTACCGAGGCATCGCCGATCATCACCAGCAATCCATTGCTCGGTCGACAGCCGGTGAAGGAAAATTCGGCTGGGCCGGCGTTCCCGCATACGATCATCGAAATTCGCGACCCGGAAACCGGCGAGTTGCATGAAGATNCTAGCCAGAAAGGTGAGATTTGCGCGCGCGGGCCGCAGATCATGAAAGGCTATTGGAATCGCCCCGGAGCGACTGAGGATACTTTCGTCGATGGTGCGCTGCGCACGGGCGATATCGGCTATCTCGACAAGGACGGATATCTCTTCATCGTCGACCGTATCAAAGACCTGATCCTGTGCAGCGGCTATAACGTCTATCCCCGTGTTATCGAAGATGCAGCTTACGAACATCCGGCGGTCAAGGAAGCTGTCGCTATCGGTATTCCCGACGATTACCGGGGTGAAGCACCCAAGCTATTTATCGCGCTGCACGAAGGCGAGGAGCTGGACGCAGGCACGCTCGATGAATTCCTGAAGATGCGGTTGAATCCGATCGAAATGCCCGACGCCTATGAGTTCCGTGATGAGCTTCCCAAAACCTTGGTCGGCAAGCTGGAGAAAAAGCAGCTCATCGCCGAGGAGAAGGCCAAGCGCGAAGCTGTTGCCGAGGGAGGCCCCAATGCCTGATGACAGCGTCAGCACCATGAATGAAGCGCAGGGTGATGAACCGCTCAAAAGCATTGCCGAAGCTGCCGAAGCGCTTGGCGTGACCCAGCGGACCTTGCGTTTCTACGAGGACAAGGGCCTGATTTCACCGCAACGTGTGGGCACGATGCGCGCCTATTCCAAGCGGGAAATGGGCCGAATGGCGTTGATCTTGCGCGGCAAGCGGCTGGGATTCAGTATCCGCGAAATCGGCGAATTTCTCGCGCTTTACGATGATGATCCCGATCAGAAGGTGCAGGCACGCCGGATGTTGGAAGCGACGCAACACCGCATTGAGGAATTGCACCAGCAACGTGAGGCGATCGACCAGACGATTGCCGAGCTCGAAGTGCTAGAGACGCAATCGCGCCGCCATCTGGATGCGCAGCAAAGCTGATTTGTGATTTGCCGCTGTCGACGGCCAATTTACGAATGGTGGGCGTAGCAAGGATTGAACTTGCGACCCCTACGATGTCAACATAGTGCTCTACCACTGAGCTATACGCCCGCACCATTCGGCAGCCTTCCTCTCGGTCGGCAGGCGGGCCATCTAGCGCCGCCTTCACGTGGTTGCAAGGGGCTTGGCGCGGCGCGCTACAATCTACCCCAAAACAAATGACAGATATCAGAGGCTGGCGACTGCCGTTTCTTCGAACATGCGTTCGACTTCCAGCACCAGGTCTTTCAGGTGGAAGGGCTTGGAAAGCATTTTTGCCTGCGGAGCTTCACGATTCGCGCGCAGGGCCACAGCGGCAAAACCAGTGATAAACATCACTTTGGTTGAAGGGCTGAGTTCGTTGCAGCGCTGGGCAAGCTCGATCCCGTCCATTTCCGGCATCACAATATCGGAAAGCAGAAGGTCGAAAATCTCGGTTTCCAGCATGGGCAGCGCTTCCACTCCCGAACCGACCGCCGTGACCGCAAAGCCAGCCTTTTCCAAAGCGCGTTCAAGATAAGTGCGCATTGCGGTGTCATCTTCGGCAAGCAGGATACGAATCATGCGCTCTGTCCTCAACTCTTTGGTGTTCGTGATCTAAGGCGCCTTTAAGCCGCAATATGTAAGAAAGTCTTGCCCGTCGTTGCCATTGCCCAGCTTTGATACACCAGCTTTGACTTGGCGCCCGATCACCTTCAGCAAGGGGGGGATGGGCCATTTTGAGACATCACGCGACGATTCGCTTAACCGAGGCGGGGGTATTATCCCCGGAAGCGACGGCAGGCCCGCCTTTACCTTGCGACGCCGCAGGCCTGTCCCAATTCCGATCCTGATCGCCGTTCCGCACGCCGGGCGGGATTATCCGTTGCCGTTGATGCGCCGCCTGCGCCATCCTGACACCGCGCCGATGCGTCTGGAAGATCGCTTGGTGGACCTTGTGGCCGACGAAGTAGCGCGCGAGACTGGCGCTGCCTTGCTGGTGGCCCATGCGCCGCGTGCAATGATCGATCTCAATCGCTCTCCTGAAGACGTCGATTGGGAAATGGTGGAGGGCAGAGCGGCATCGCTGCGTCCTGGCCTTGCCGCCGGTCGCCGCGCGCGCAGCGGGCTTGGGCTGGTGCCGCGCCGCCTGCCGGGGCTGGGCGAATTGTGGAATGCGCAACTGCCGCGCAGAGAGCTTACGCAGCGGATCGAATCGGTCCACCAAGTCTATCACACCGCCTTGGCCAGCACGCTGGAAGCCATGCGGGATCGTTGGGGCAGTGCGCTGTTGGTGGATTTGCATTCCATGCCGCCGCTCGGCCCCAAGTCAGGAGACGACGCCGCAGTCGATTTCGTGATCGGCGATCGGTTCGGCGCAAGCTGCGAAAGCCGCTTGGTCATGGCCGGGTTCGACCATTTCGATGCCGTCGGCGCGGCTTCTGCCCACAATCGGCCCTATGCTGGGGGATATGTGCTCGACAGGCATGGCGCGCCGGGGCGGGGCATAAACGCGATACAGCTGGAAATATGCCGCGCCACCTATCTTGACGCTGACATGCGCGAGCCGGGTGCGGAGATGCCGGATGTTGTGCGCATCGTCACCGGTCTGGTGCGCCGCCTTGCGGATGAGCTGGCCGGGACATCGGGAGGGCTGGCCGAAGCTGCCGAATAAGCGTCTGAATTTTGATCAGTATGAAAAAACCGCCCCGTGCATGAAGCACGAGGCGGCCAAGGTTCAGGGAGGTGGCGCACCAAGGTGCGCCAGTCCAGCAAGGCCATGAGGGAAGCGCCTGCCAGACAAGTCATACTTGGGAATTCAACAAGCACTTTCAAGGACAAACAAAAGGGCGCAGCCCGTTTCCGAGCCGCGCCCTGTCGCAATTTCAAGGCATTTCGCCGTTAGTTTTTAGGCAGTTGTGCGTCCGCCGCGCCATTGGCGAGGTCCGCAGCAAGCGGTCCCTTGCCCTGCTCCGTCTGCTTGGCGAAGATCGTGCGCATCAGTTCAAGCGAGAACAAGTGTGCGAAAATCAGCGGAAGCAGGCCGTTCTCGTTCCACTTGCGCAGCTGGTCACCGCGCACTTCGCGCAGCTTTTCCTGATTGATCATGCGGAAACCGCGATAGGTGAAAGGCTGATCAGGATTGTCACGGCGCTGGATCGAAATCTCACCGTCCATCAGCAAATCTGCCTTGGTCAGCTCTTCCATGAATAGCTGGGTCTTGTTGCCGGCTTCTTCAAACTTCTCGCAGAACTGCAGCAGAGCTTGCGTGTGTTCGGTGGGGTTCTTTTCGTCATCGAACAAAGGCTGGCCTTCGTCGAAATCGCCAACCAGGCCGCTGGTGGGATCGAAGCAGAGCGAGAGATTGTCCGAATCCTGCTGCAGCTTGGCGAGCAGGAAGGGGTAGCGGCGAATGTAGGCGGGCACGTAAGGTGCGCCATTGGGGGTGCCATCTTCGTTGAAGAAAACGTTCACGCCTTCATTCAGGCCCATCAGCGCCAGCGGAACCGGACGCTCGCCCGAAGAGAACACGATCGGATAGTCGCGCTGCGCCACGGGGAATTCTTCAACCGTCAGCGGGATCGCGTGTTGGCTGGCGACCCACGGAGCCTTGTCCGTAGTGCGACCCTTCCAAGAAGCATGGTCGTTGCTGTTGAGCGGAACGAGTTCCGAGTAAAGGACGGGCAGGCTGGGATTCGGCGCGCTGGCCATGATGTTCTCTCCGGTCAGGATTGTCGATTGGTATCCAACGCCGCACTATCGCTGCTGCTACGGATACCGCAATGATGGGCGGGGGCCTTAATGGGTGCGTGCGCACCATGCAAGCCGCAGTGCGCGTTCTTGCGAGGGCTAGCTTGATCTTTGGACAGAATTGGGCACCAATTTGCCCGGATTGAGCAGGCCATCGGGATCGAGTGCGTCCTTCACGCGCCGCAGAATGGCCAGATGGACCGGATCAGTAAGCCGGGCGAGTTCATCGCGCTTCATCTGACCGATCCCGTGTTCTGCACTGATCGATCCGCCCCATGCCGTTACTTCGTCATGCACCATTGCGCTGATCGCTTTGCCCTGTCCGTTTTCCCATTCCTCTGCGTCCACGCCTTTGGCGGCCAGCACATGGAAATGCACATTGCCATCCCCCAGATGTCCGTATGCGACTGCCGTTGTGCCAGGGAATGCCTTTTCAACCTTGGGCATGGTAGCGACAACGAAATCGGCCATATCAGCCACAGGCACAGAAATGTCATGCTGCTTGGCGGGGCCGATGGCGCGCTCTGCCAGCGAGATTTCGTCGCGAATGGCCCAGAATGCCTCTGCCTGTGCCTCGTTCGCGGCAATCGTTGCATCTTCGACAAGTCCGCGCTCCATCGCGCTTTCGAGCAGGTTCTGACCCAGAGCGGCAAGCGTGTCGGCGGTTGAGGCATCGGCTGTCAGTTCAATCAGCGCATTCCATTCATGCGCCTGCTGCAAAGGCGCGCGGGCCTGCGAATTGTAAGACAGGACAGATGCGAGTGAATGGCGGGGCAGCACTTCAAATCCTTCCAGCGCGTCACCCGCCATGCGCTCTGCATGGAGCAGCAGCTTGCGCGCATCGCGCAGGTCGCCAACGCCCGCCCACAGCACGGCGCGCTCCGCCAATGCGGGAAGCAGTCGCAAGGTTGCAGCTGTCACGATGCCCAGCGTGCCTTCCGACCCGATCAGCAACTGCTTCAGATCGAAACCGCGGTTGTCCTTCTTCAGCGGAGTGAGCGAATCGAACACCGTTCCGTCCGCCAGCACCGCCTCAATACCCAGTACCTGCGCGCGCATCGTCCCGTGACGCAGCACTTGCGTGCCACCGGCATTGGTCGAGATCAGTCCGCCGATGGTCGCAGAACCCTTTCCCCCCAGCGTTAGCGGGAAGCGCAGGCCCTCTACTTCAACTGTTTCGTGCAATGTCTGGAGGACGACCCCTGCATCGCAAGTAATCTGGCGCGCTTGCGTGTCGAACCGGCGCACACCGTTCATCCGGCGCAGCGACAAGATCACCGCGTCGCCGCTGTCATCGGGTGTGGCGCCGCCGGACATGCCGCTATTGCCGCCTTGCGGGACAATCGGGACACCATGTTTGGCGCACAATCGAACCAGTGCAGCGACCTCATCGGTCGTGGCGGGCGAGGCGAGGGCGCGTGCCTTACCAGTATATCTCCCACGCCAATCGGTCAGCCACGGCTCGACCAGATCGGGGTCGGTGACAAGTCCGCGCTCCCCCAAAAGGTGGCGTGCAGCATTGAGGAATTCGTCAACCTTGCTCATGCGGCGACTGATGCCAGTCAGATCGCGTGCTTGCAAATGCGAAGATGGCAGTTAAGCCGCCATTCAATCCAGCACCCTAGAAGGCTGCGGGGTAATTGGCGGGCCTTTGCTTGACCTACCGATATGATGGAACTGCATGAAACGATTCCTTGGCCTTCTGGCGCTTGTCGCGTTCCTTGTCCCGCTTCTTGCCGGGCAATTGGGATCGCCTGTCGAGGCGCAGGATGCGTCGCCTAAGCGACCCGGTGGAACGTTCTCCGGCCAATCAATGCCAATTCCTTCGCCCGTACTCGGCTTTGATCCCGATACGGAGCCACCATTTGACACGCTGGAACGCGCTCGCCGACCCTCCCTGCAAAATCAGGTCCGTATTGAGCGCCGCGTCGTAATCCGCATTGGTCCCGCTCGTCCACAAGCGCGTAGGGAAATGCTTTCCGACCTGCCGCGTCGCCCGATGCGCACGCGATTTGAAGAGGTTGAATATGGCGATTGCGTGGATGCCGAGGGCGTGGTCGGCGTCCAGCCCACCAATGACAATCGGCTGCTGTTCTTTACTCAGGACGAGAACATTCTCGCCGCCGCGCTGGAGGATGGCTGTTCGGCCCGGGCCTTCTACGCTGGCTTCTATATAGAGCGCAGCGAGGACGGGCAGCTCTGCGTTGCGCGTGACCGCCTGCAGTCCCGTGCTGGAGCGAGCTGCGAGGTTGATGAGTTCACCCGGCTTGTGGCCATTTCTGAATAGGCTGGCTTTCAGGTCACTGTCTGTGGCTCAATCCGCACTCCCAAGCCGTAAATCTTGACTTTTTGCCCGTGTCCAGCCTAGGGCGCGGCGCGATGGTGCTGCGTTTTGGCAGAGCCACCTTTATTTTCCGGAAACATGTATTTTGACCACTTTTGCCGATCTCGGCCTCTCTCCTGAATTGCTTAAGGCCGTTGAAGCGTCCGGCTATACCGAACCCACGCCGATCCAGGCGGAGGCGATTCCGGCCGTGCTGATGATGAAAGACCTCATCGGCATCGCCCAGACCGGTACCGGCAAGACGGCGAGCTTCGTGCTGCCGATGATCGACGTACTGGCCAACGGTCGGCGTCGCGCGCTGATGCCGCGCTCGCTCATTTTGGAGCCGACGCGTGAACTTGCAGCGCAGGTGGCCGAGAACTTCGAAAATTACGGCAAGAACCACGATCTGAAGATGGCGCTGCTGATTGGCGGCGTGCAGATGGGCGATCAGGTGAAGGCGCTCAACGAAGGCGTTGACGTGTTGATTGCCACGCCGGGCCGTTTGATGGACTTGTTCGAGCGCGGCAAGATCCTGCTCAACGGGTGCGAGCTGCTGGTGATCGATGAAGCTGACCGGATGCTCGACATGGGCTTCATACCCGATATTGAATTCATCTGCGAAAAGCTGCCAGAACAACGCCAGACCATGCTGTTCAGCGCCACCATGCCGCCACCGATTGCCAATTTGGCGAAGAAGTTCCTCGACAATCCCAAGCGGATCGAAGTGAGCCGCGCGGCATCTACCAACGAAAATATTACCGCATTCAAAGTCCCGGTGAAGTCCCGCGAAAAGCGCGAAACGCTGACTTGGCTGCTGCGCAATGACCATGTCGACACCGCAATCGTGTTTTCGAACCGCAAGACCACGGTGCGCGAACTCAACAAGAACTTGCAGCGCGCCGGTTTCCGCTCTGGCGAGATCCACGGTGATATCGATCAGGCATCGCGCAACAAGGAATTGCAGCGCTTCAAGGATGGCGAGATAAACATTCTCGTCGCCTCCGACGTTGCCGCGCGCGGGTTGGACATCAAGGGCGTGTCCCACGTTTTCAATTACGACACGCCGTGGCACCCGGATGATTACGTCCACCGTATCGGCCGCACAGGCCGCGCCGGAAACAAAGGCCGCGCCTTCACTTTCGTGGCTCCGGAAGATGCCGAGGCAATCGACAATGTCGAGAAGCTGACCGGCAGTCCGATCCCGGTGTTCGGCAAGAAAGACGTCCGCGTCGACCTGCCCGATGCTGCTGCAAAGCCGAAATCCAAGGCCAAGCGTGAAGAGCGGGAGGAAGCGCAAGACGCTCCGGAGGAGCAGACGGAAGAAAAGCCCAAGCGTTCACGGGCGAAGAAGCCCGACCGCGATGATGCGCCTGAGCGCAAGCCGCGCAAGGCCAGGCGTGAAGACGAACCGCGCGAGGAAAAGCCGCACAAGGAAGAGCGCAAACCGCGCGGCCGCAAGCAGGATGAAGAACCTGTGCCTGCAGGCGAGTGGAACGGCCCCAAGCCCGACTTCCTCGGCGTTGGTTTCAAGGGCTGATAGACCAAGTTCCGGCGACGAATTCAGGCCTTGGAGCGCAGCTCCGCGGCCCGTTCTTGCGGTACCAGGAACAGCATTTTCGTGCTCTCTCCGCTCGCCAGATCCTTGCCTTCGACGAATCGAAGCGCACCTGCCTTGCGGTCAAAGGCATAGCACCAGATCGCATAGTCGACGCTTTCAGCAAGAGCAGTGAGCTCATCGCTCATCGGCGCTTCGGTCAGCACCAGTGAGCGCTGATTTTTGAGCGTTTTTGTCGCGGCCATCAGGGCATCGAGGTCGAAGCCTTCAATATCGGTCTTGATCGCCTCGACCTGCAAGCCGCGCTCGGCAACAAAGCCATCGATCGTCACCACCGGAACCGACAAGGTTTCGACATCGGATGAGTCGCTTGGCGCGATCAGACTGGAAAGCTCCGGGGCACCCGCCAGCGAAAACTCCGCCGTGCCGGCCTCGCGCCCGACTGCCATCGGTACCAGCTCGATATCGTCATGCCCGGCAAGATTGCTTTCCAACCGTGCGATGGATCGCGGATCGGGTTCGAAAGCGAAAGTCTGCGCGGCGCGCGGCGCCATGTAGAGCGCGAAATAACCGATATTCGCGCCCACATCGAGGAACGCGCCTTTGCCTGCCAGCATGGCAAAAAACAGGGCTTCACTGCCCCAATCGACATTGCAGCCGGTGACATAGATCTCCGATGCAAAGCTACTGCCGAGAGGCAGAGTCATCCGGCGCCCGCTGGGCAGCGTGATCACCTGATCGCGCCCCAACACGCGCTTGTGAAACTGCCGGACAAAGGTGCGACGCGCCCAATTCAACAGGCCGGTCTGGCGGATGAAAGTAGTGTTCAAATCGGGTGTTCAAATCGGGACCTTCTGAAGGTTGTTGGTTCGCGGTATTTGCCTCCGCCCTATACCAAGTGGGTGAGGTCACAAAGCGATCAATTATACAGGTTTCGCGCAAATCCGGGTGACAATGGTTACAGGGTGTCACCCCGCTGAAATTGTTCAATTAAAGCGATAAATCAATGTGATAGACTGCGCAGCCTCAAGGTGACACTTGTGTGGTTGAAAAACCTCCGCGTGGCAGAGCCTTGCGAAAGCCAAGTTTACCAATGTGAAAGAGCGTGGCGGGTGGTTGCATGGGGAGCGGCGTATTGGAAAGGCGATCCCCGCGAGGCCAAAATAATCTCGTCTAACTTCCTCTAAAATTCCCAGCCAGTTAGATCAATTAGGTATTCGCCTAGCTCCTTAGCTGCTCCTTCATTGGGCGACCAATGCTGGACCATCGCGTAACCATTTTCATCGACTCGCTCGAAAATCCACTGCGATCCATCAAATCCGAAGCTGCATCCATCTTCCAAAACGCCATCGTCCGGATCAATTGCAGTCGGGCCAAAAAAGCGCTCACTCTCAATCATTCGTTTGAGTTCTGATACCTGTACTGTTGTCAAAACGCGTTCACGGGAGCGCCAAATATAGCCAGGCTCATATCCTCCCGCTCCGCTCATCTCCTTGACGATCAAACGGTGACTTTCACCACTGCTGAAAACCTGGATGAAAACCGATGGTTCGAAGCTTGGAATAAGACTGAAACGTAACGCGAAATCAGGATGAGTTGGTGCTTCGGACAGCTGCCAAAAAGACGGTTCGCACGCTGCGCTCCATTGGCCTGGATACCATTCGCTTTCAACTTCGCTGATCCGCGGCACAAGTAGGTCGCCGCATACGGGTATATCGGCTTCGGAATACGACGGCGGGAAGTAACCCGACGCGAAGGCTTCAATATCAAGGTCCGGAGCATCACGCATGCCCGTGTTGCAGGCGAAATCTTCCGCTCGGGTCTGGCCACAGCCCGACA
>JGI24025J20009_10003066_pt1 | contig 11585 bp, 9 predicted proteins | sample Cruoilmetagenom3_FD_20009 | JGI IMG/M metagenome (IMG submission 20009) | reverse complement strand
TCCGCTTCAGAAACTTGCTTGATGCTTTCATAAAGACCATGAGAATCAGACCGTCCGTGATACAGGGCTCTGAGCCATACTACCTTCCATGGGGATTTATTCTATCCGCCCTAACGATGCTGGCTGCAAAACTGCTGGATGTACCGTATTACTTCCCCATGTTCGAGAATGTGCCGCCTGAAATCAAATTCAACATACGGAAGGCAGGCATTCCTGCAGGCTGGTTTCTGATACCATTTCTCAAGAACTTTGCAACTCACTATGCAAAGGGCGCAAGTTTGATATTCGCGCTAAACGAGAGCGCCAAGCAAAACCTCCTAAACCTCGGAGTCAGCAAAAGTAAAATAGTGAAACGGCTATACGGTACTTGGGGAGTCGATACAAGAAAATTCTGCCACGCAAGGAACGGAACAGAACCAGATTTCGGGGACAACGCGATTCTATTCGTAGGTAGAATCGTCCCAGCAAAAGGCATCCGCTACTTGCTGGAGGCATTTCTTAAGGTAAGAAAGATTATCCCGACCACTCGGCTCATCTTCATTGGTGACGGCTCAATGATTCCAGAAATCAAGAAATTCATTCTCGAGAATTCCCTCCAAAGTACGGTTTCGTTCCTGGGTGTTATAAATAATCGGGGCCTTCCGCCGTATATCCGTGCGTCGAGGATTGTAGCCGCGCCATCTTTGACCACGCCCACATGGATGGAGCAGGTCGGCATGGTCAATATCCAAAGTATCTCCTGCGGAACGCCTGTGGTTACTACCAATTCCGGGTCAATTCCAGAATTCATTGAAGACGGAGTTACTGGAATAATTGTGCCCGAAAGGAATTCGGCAGCGCTGGTGCGCGCGATAATCAGACTGCTCACCGATTCTGAGCTCTACCAGCGATTGTCAAGAAACGGAAGACAAGCTGCTGAGCAAAAATACGACGCCACCAGAAACATCGCCGAAGTAGAACAAATTATCCTTTCTAGAGTGCTTCACCAAACAATGTGAACTATTCAACTGGATAGCCTTATACTTCCACCGGGTCAACCGATAACTGTGATGGTCAGAAAAGAGCACTCTTGAGAGAAAAAGGACGGTTATTTGAGTTGGGATACCTTCTGATGGGCCGCATTATTGGCAGAGGAACGAAGCCGGTTAACTATCCAGCTAAGACCCAGCAAGCCAAACAGCAGCAAAATGGGGTCTAGCGGAACACGGAAGCGATTGAAAGTATAGCCGTGGGTGAGTATATAGATACCCATCCAAGGAACCAGAACCGATACAAAAAATAGCGTGTCGGCCCGATAGGCCTTCTTGCTTAAGCCAACTATGATGCCGATAATGCTCAAGAACAGCAAAAGGAACGAAGGAATTAGTGTTGAGTAGAAGAAAACAGCTAGCCTTGGGTCTGCTCTCCGCAAAACCAATGTTTTCTTGAGTCCTATGTTCCATGCATCACCAAACCAGTAAAACAGCAGACACTTAAGTTTGAGCTTCAAGTAGCTAAGTGGGGCAGCCCTAATCCAGTTATTAATTGCGGATACCGCTTTGCGTCCATAGAATTTGTCCCGTTCCCATTCGTTCCACAGCGGGAGGGAATCCTTTTCCTCTGGACTCAACGCGTCATAATTAACCGTGTAGTCTCCGCCATCCGGGTTATGGATTCCGCCAGTGGCCAACGGGTTATTACCCCACCATAGATTCCAACCGAGCTGGATTTTGATGGCCGGAAAGGCCCCGAATACACGGTAATTCCGATACAACCAGGGACTCGCTATAAGCAAAGCAATCACCCCGGCTGTCAACCAACGAATAATTCCTTTGCACCGCAAACGGAACAGAAGCCAAACAAACCCAATGGCCAAAGGTATCAGCAAAATTGGGTCCGTCAGTGTAGCAATCCCGGTCAGGATACCAAGCTTAATGAAATAGCGCATTCTTGGTTGTCTGGCAATAGCAAATATCAAGTAAAATCCGGTTGTCGCAAGTAGTATCAGAATAGCAGACTGGTAAATGTAGGCACTATACATAGTAAATGGGACGATAGCGGGAAGTAGCAACACACCCCACGATAAACCTGGACGGTCAGGAACAAGCTGACTTCGGATTCGCAGTAGAACCAACGGAACAAGCGACAGGAGCAGAACTTGGAATACCTGAATTGGCCACCAGTTCCCGACTCCGAACGTCTTGAATGACAAGTATATCAGATAGGTATAAAGTGGCGCCATGAATGAAGTCGCTCCGAACAGCCCACCGGTAAATGCCCCGGAATAGCCAGTTCCTTCAACGAGACTACGTGCTATGGCTTCGTACTCATATCCTTGTGGTTGTATGAATCGGTTGAAGACCACAACCGAAAGTAAGTTAACAACAAAGAATGTGACAAGAACTAGTGCTTGCCGTTTACTGGTTGCATCAAGCGGCGTGCTTAGACTCTGCTTTAGAGTCATGTCAGCTACTTATCCTCAGTGTTGCGATTCTAACCCAGCATCTAGTGTTGTCAACAGAATGTACGCGCCTAAGTAGTAACGCAACACTTTGTGCAACCGAAATCCTGAACGTAACTCACGAGCAATAATCGCACTGCTTACAGACTTGGGTCCTAACCAGCGGCGGTCAGGCGCTTCCGGCGGATTCTCCTGCTCGTGGCTATTAGTAGCGATATAAAACCCATGCCACGCCTCTTTAGAAGCAGGCCGCCCAACACGCTTCGAATTCGCAAAATCAGGCCGGAGGGGACGGTTTGGTACTGCCATGAGTAACCCGTTTTTTGATGAAAAGCGCTGTGATCGTGTTAAGAGTCTCGGGATCAGTCGCAAGCATTGCGCTAACAACCGGCAGCACCAGTAAAATGTACTTCTCCCAGATCAAATAGCCATAGAGATTTGCTACCAAGAATGCCAGAAAAAGCAAAGCCCAAAGACGCCCCTTGCTTGACTTCCATCCTATTCGTATGAATGTCAGCGCCATTACAGTACTTGCGTAATAAAGAAAGAAATACAGAATATCCTTCCAGCCACCGAGAAAATGTGTTACAGCCTTATCGAAGAATCCCATCGTGTGTGGAAGTAGTTCAGGATAGGGTAAAGGACGAGGTGGGAAAAATATGAAAAGCGGCAGGAAACATAACCCCAGAAGCAAATTGCGCCGGGAGAATGCCCGACGGAAAATCAACCAGCTAACTGGCAACGAATATACAAACAGAGCTATGAGATTGAAAACAAGAATCTCAGGATGAAAACCCGGTGCCAGACCCTTCAAGAAATCCCCGCTGCGAACCGGTGAGACGCCGCGCCACAGTAAGAGCAAGGGAACCAAAACGGCGATTGCGAGAATCGGAGCTAGATAGGCACGATACTTTTGCCTAGGTCGCTCAAGTAACAGCCAAATCAAGAACCCAATCGGTACGAAGATGAGGTACTGCCGGCACCACAGTCCAAGGCCGGCTGCGATGCCGCTCAATACATACTTGTTTCGTCCGAAACTCCAAATAGAAACCACTAAGAAAAACAGCGCTGGAATATCAGTATAGATAAAAACAGAGGTACCTAGGAAGTAAGGGTTGATGATGACCTGTGCCAATGGGACCAAAACCAAAAGGGAAGCAATGTAGGGGTGCAAAGACGGCAAACCATTTGAGGTCCTCGTTTCGTCGACCTCGGACCTTATGAAAGATACTAAAGCAAGCATTGTCAGGAAAGAAATCAACAGCATTGTCAGCCGGAATTTCCATACCTCGAATCCAATCAGCTTACCAACAGCCGCCAAAAGAAGGAAAGGAAACGGCGAGCTCAATTCTGGATAGGTTCTTAAGAAACCAAGGAATTCTAGTGGCGGTTTGTTCAGATGCTGTGCAAAACTCAAGACCGTCGCGTAGAAGTGACCCTCATCGGTCCAAAATGGCCTCTTGAGTACACCGGCGGCGAATACGACTGCCAAAAGAACAGCATAGAATGCCAGCACGAAGAGAAAAAGACAACGCATAGTCTTGGTCGAATCGCCGGTAGACACACTGGCTGCTTCCCCGCCTGAACCTGAAGTACCAGTGCTATTACTGGACATCGCGGCGGTATTCTAACCTAACCTCCTATGATGTCAAGGCACTTGGCAGCGACTAGCCTGTTCTCTGCTAGCGCAAGACCACTGTCTTCCAGAAAATTGTTCGACAAATTTCTACCCGCGGTTTGGTGTCTTGCCTTGACTCCACGGGGTAAACTAGTAGACTGAGCCTCCAAATGTTAGATGTGGAGAAAAGGTCATGCCACGCCGGCCTTTGGGCTGTGGTTTTACATTGATTCGAAAGAATGCATATCGCTCTTGACGCAACTGCCGTTCGGTCTCTCAATCACGGCATAGGAACTTACGTAGCCAACCTGCTCCTGAACCTTGTTAAGGTAGAACCGGATAACCACTACATCAGTTACATGACCAAGCAGGCGATAGAAAACCTCCAGCCGCTTAATTTACCGGCCGAACGTGTTACTTTCAGGCCGGTTACCGGAATCCGGCCGCTACGGATCATCTGGGAACAATTTTTGTTATCTAACACCACTGACCGCGAATGCATCGACCTGCTCTGGGGATGTCATAATACTTTACCTAGTTTCAAGAAGTGTCCGCAAGTAGTTACGATTCACGACATCGGCATGTTGAGAGTACCCCGTTTTTATCCCAGAGCCAAAGTGGACTACTTCCGTTGGGCAATCACGCATGCCGTCCAACGTGCCGATATTGTCGTAACCGTCTCCACATTTACGAAGAGCGAGCTTATTGATGTTTTGAGACTTCCAGAATCAAAGGTAAAAGTCGTCATGAACGGCGTCAGAAGCCATTACCGACTGATCAGCAACCCTGCAGATGCTTTTCGGGTCCGACAGCGGTACAATCTGCCGCCGAAGTTCATCTTTTCACTCGGAGTCCCGGAACCCAAAAAAAACCTGGAACGGGTAATCGGGGCGTACGCCGACCTCAAGAAACGACGTCCAGACATCCCCAGACTAGTCATCGGCGGTGGCAAGAACTTCGGCTGGAAGAACAGACGCATATACCAGTTAGCCCACACGCTGGGAGATACCATCATACTCACCGACTTCATCTCTCACGAAGACCTGCCCGTCGTCTACAACTTGGCCGAGATGTTCGTTTTTCCTTCGTTATACGAGGGCTTCGGCTTACCACCTCTTGAAGCAATGGCCTGCGGTGTCCCGGTTATCTCATCCAACGTTGCTTCGCTGCCTGAAGTTCTGGATGACGCCGCTCTCCTCGTTGACCCCACAAGACAGGAAGAAATCATGGACGCGATGGAGCAAATCCTTATAAATCCTGGTCTCAGCCATAGACTCAAAGCACGGGGCTTAGTAAACGCTGAACGTTTCAGTTGGCGGAAGACCGCTCAAACAATGATTGCAATATTCCGGGACGCCGCTGGCAAGGCATAATAATGGTACGGCTTTCGGTAGTAATAGTGAACTATGGCGCGCTTGATATTGTGACGCCTTGCCTCGAATCTTTGGCGGCTGACTCCAATAGCGGCTTGATTGAAGTGATCCTAGTTGATAACGGAACTCCTAGTTTCTCTGCGAATGAGCTTCAATCGAAATTCCGTTGGGTTCACATCATAGCTTGCAGTGAAAATAGAGGTTTTGCTGCCGGCTGCAATATTGGCATTAGAGACTCACAAGGCGAGTACCTCCTCCTATTGAACCCAGACACTCGCATCCCGAAAGGAACTTTACGCACCATGGCTGACTACATGGCAGCTAATCCGGATGTGGGCGCTGCAACATGCAGGGTGAATCTGAGTAACGGCAGTCTGGATCCCGCGTGCCACCGAGGCTTTCCGACACCTTGGGCCTCCCTGTGCTACTTCCTGGGACTTGAGAAACTCCTTCCCATGTCCCGGCTCTTCGGCCGCTACCACCTCACCTACGAGGACCTCGAAATGGCACACGAAATCGATGCTCCAAGCGGCTGTTTCTTCATAGTGCGTCGTTCTGTAGTAGAAACCGTGGGACTGCTCGACGAAGAGTTTTTTCTCTACGGAGAAGACATTGATTGGGCAATGAGAATCAAGGAAGCAGGTTGGAAAATCATGTTCAATCCTGCGGTTTCAATCGTTCACCTCAAAGGGATGGCATCTGGAATCAAACTGCAAACTACCAACTCCATCAATTCCTTGCACTCTGAACGAGAACGCGCATATCACGCCTTTTTTGAGGCCATGCGTATTTTCTACCGTAAACACTACCGAAGCCGGTACCCGTTCTTCGTCGGCTGGTTAGTATCAGCGGCTATTAGTATCCGGGAAAAACTAGGCCATGGAAAGAAAACTGTATGACGGCAGTGGGACACGAATCTTGGGATGGAGCTAATCGGAATTGAAGATTGGAGTCGATGCTGGGACGCTGCGCCATACCCTGACAGGTATCGGTTGGTATCTATGGCAAGTGCTCCAGGAGCTTGCAAAAACTGCCGATAAGGACTCAATATACCTGTATGCCCCGCGCTCGCTTACCATCTGCCCACACGGGAAGAATATCCACCTGCGCACAGGGCGGTCCTATTTACCAGGCTCGTTCTGGTTGCAAATTCAAGGAAGGGCGGTCGTCCGGCAAGATTCTCTCGATTGTTTCTGGGGCCCAGCCCACATTTTGCCTTTGGATCTGCCTAGCTCGGTCAGAACCGTGATTACCGTCCACGACCTTGTATGGTTGCTCTATCCCGAAACCATGGCGCGCTACAACGTCTTCGTGCACAAATTCTTCTTTGAAAGATCCGTGTGCCGTGCCAACGCGATAATAGCTGACTCGGAACAGACAAAACGAGATCTTGTAACTAAACTTGGAGTGCAAGAATCACGGGTCACCGTGATTCATGGAGGTGTTGAAGATATGTTCCGGCCTATACCTTCAGAATTGGTACACTCCAGGCTCCAAGGGATAGGCATCACGGGAGATTACATCCTTTCAGTTGGCACTTTGGAACCCAGAAAGAACTATCCGTTGCTCTTTCGCGCCTTTGCCCAACTACGTAAGGGCTTGACGCTTGTAGTGGTAGGACAGAAAGGTTGGAAGTATCGCAATATTCTTCAGGAAATAGACCGACTCGGCCTGCAGGACCGACTTCGTCTGTTGCAATATGTTCCGACCGAAGACTTAGTTACACTCTATAACGGTGCCCGGTTCTTGGTTATGCCTTCGATCTACGAAGGTTTTGGTTTACCGATCCTGCAAGCAATGGCGTGCGGAACTCCAGTCCTAGCCAGTAATTGTTCAAGTCTGCCAGAAGTCGGAGGGAATACTGTAGTATACTTTAACCCAATGTCCGTCGAATCACTAACGGTAAAAATGTCAAACTTGCTCACAAACGAGTCCCTCAGAGCCGAAATGCGCAAAAAAGGCTTGCTCCGTGCCCGACAATTCACTTGGCAGCGAACCGCGAAGAAAACACTAACACTTCTTCGTGACCGTCCGTGCCCGCAAGGATCGCCCATCTAGTTGCTGTAAATCGCCGACTTAACACCTAAGAACGAAGAGATTTCAGTCTCACCTATTACGCGCTTCAATGCGCCAAAATGCGATGCCTTGAAAAATTTCTCTAGCACAACTTCAAAACAAAACTCGTGCAGGAAACGTAATGGAACCGGTCGGCGATGCAAGAATCAAATGCCAACCTGAAGCTGTATGAGGATTTTCTGCTGAGATACCCTGTTTTCAGACATAGTGGAATTTCTGCGCCAGTAGTTGTAGTCAAGCATCGTCTTCAAACGGTCGCCGAACGCCAGAAAATTAAGCCCCACAGTCACTCCAAACTCATGCTTATCCTCTGACTGAAATTCTATCTCGAATCGCGCTACAGGTTCCAGTATCCCAAAAAGCTCGTAGGCCGCCTGAACGTGAAATGAATTTCTCACGGGAACTCCCCAAACCGCATGCTGTACCTCGGCAAGGGCCTGAAGCGACTCTCTATCTAATAGGACCTCTCCAGCTAAGTTCCAAAACTGAACATCCTCCTTATAATACCGTCCGTAGTACCCTCGGCAAGCAAACTTCAGACCAGAACTGGCCGAAGGTTTGAACACGAAGCATCCGCACATGTCCTTCCACTTATTCTCGTCATACTCATTATTCCTACCATTGCCATTGACGAGCGCGCCGGCGACTTCGAATAGATTTCTCTCATAGCTGGTCATGAGTCCAATATCTCTAGAACCCCAAGGCTTCCAATGATGACTAATAAGGGAATATTCTATTAGTTTCAATTCGCAGAGTTTGGCCCACGCCTCGAAACCCAGTGGAGGAATAAACTGCCCCACCCGCAGTCCGAACCCACTGGGCCAATGAAAGTCAATATACAAGTCATAGGCAGAAATGCTAGCGAGGTCGAAGTAGACCCGCATCGAGGCCACCGAGCTAATGTGTCCGGTCAACCCAATGAATGCCGCACGCCGATAGAAGTCAAAACGGCTGTCCGTCAAGCCAATTACTTCGGTCTGCTGCCAGCAGCAGTTTGCCCAAATTAACGCATCGGCAGAAAGCCGTTGCTCGACGAGACTGACTTCACCCCAAGTCGTTGCCGCCAGCAAAGGCAGAATCACCAACCAACCTAAAAAAGTCACCCTTCTCATAGTATTGCTCCTTCGTAGCACAGCTAACTAGACCACCATCTGAAGCGCGCAGGTATCGAACCTGCCGGTTCACTAACCACGCTACAACGGCTCTTGAGTTCCCTAGCCAGAGCCACACATCGCGGTTCATCCATATCAAATAGTAAAGCCGACTATCCAAGTGTCAATTACTTGCTAGTGCCACGATGCAACCGCACTGACACGTCGTCGTCCTCTATGCATGACAACGGGAAACAGCAAGTGTATGCGACATCCACGCCCTGAATGTGAGAATTCCCATCCAGCGTAAGGGAATGATGCGCGGCTGGACAAACCATTCAAGAAAGCTACCGCTTTCACCGGACTACCTTCCTCCACGTGACCTGCTTACTCAGGCACGTGACTCTCAGCCCCATAGTCGAATGGAGCTAGCGCGATTGGAAAAACATAGTCTGATAGTCCGCGACCATAAGCACACACAGTCAAGAAAACCGTCATGAGGATGGAACCTAGATACTACTCCCCCCGGGCACACTAGAAACAACCCACCAACTTGACTGGACTTGAGGCGCAATGTAAAAGCGCTATGATTATTGCATGAAGCTGCTCTTGAACGCTGCTTTTAACACCAAGGTCCCTGTCGGCATCGCTCGTTATCTGCGGTGTTTGGTTCCTCACCTTTCACGATTGTGCAAACTCACTGTACTGACGCCCGACCCCGAGCTCTTCGCCGATGACTGCGAAGTAATCAGAATCCCTGACCTGACTCACTCTAGCAATCGCCAAGTCATCTGGGTAATAACTTCCCTGCGTGGCTATTGCACCAAGATGTATGATGTTCTCTTGAGTGCCACTCCAGTCGTGCCGCCGATGGTTAGAATACCCACCGTTGCGATAGTTCACGACCTAATACCGCTCGTGATGAACCAATTCCATCGCGCCAGAGACAAGACCACGTTCTGGCTTGGCCTCCAGACATTACGCTGGGCCGACGCGGTAGTTGCGGTATCGAAGTACACCAAAATGGACCTTGCTCGTCTAAAACTGGTTCCGACTAAGAGAATTCATGTCGTCTCCGAAGGGCCAGGTTTGCTGCCATCGAGCCAGCGACGCTCATTAGCACAACGGTTGCGTCCTTACATCCTCTACGTCGGTGGTCACCCCTTGCACAAGAATGTTACAAGGCTCGTTGCTGCCTTCGCACGACTGCGGACGAAAGGAAACCTGCGACTGATTCTTGTCGGCGGTGGTCACCCAAAGCATGTCGCCGTCACCAAGAATGCCATCAGAAAATACCAGCTTAAGGACCGGGTCACCTTGCTTCAGGATTTGTCCGATGAACAGCTCTCAAGTCTGTATCAGGAATGTAAGTTGTTCGTATGTCCTTCGCTATATGAGGGATTTGGATTACCGGTTCTGGAAGCAATGGCGCACAGTGCGCCAGTCGCATGCAGCTCAACTTCCAGCATTCCGGAAGTTGCTAGTGATGCAGCGGTTTACTTTAATCCCATGTTGGTCGACCAGATTGCTGGAAAAATCCAGCTATTGCTTGACCGCCCTGACCTACGGGCGCGGCTGCGCGAACGAGGCTTGGAACGAGCAAAGCAGTTCTCTTGGGAGAAAACCGCACGAGGAATCTATAAGTGCGCCCGGGCCCTAGTGGCCAGGTGCACTCGATAACTGATTTAGCCGGGGGGCGATTCCGGCTCCAGTTAATCCTGAGCCCAATCTATGCACACTCATCGACAAACCAAGTAGCACACCAAGAAGCATAAAGGCCCCGTGTTGCCAAATCACACAATCCATAAGCCCATGAACCGCATACACGATTATGGCTGCATTCAAGCCTATCGCAAGCCCTTTGCTTTTAGCTGACGGCACGCGCACAATCCTATCAACCCGCAGAAATGTTCCAATCGTTAACCAGAGAAAACTCGCAAAGCCAACCACACCAAGATCCACCAGAACTTCCAGGAAAATGTTGTGCGTGTTAAAAGCCACGCCAAAATACCTAGGCCAAGGGAATCCGAAGAAGTGCTTGACAAACCGGAAGTTCTCTATGCCCACTCCGAAAAGCCAATTACCTTTGAAGATATCCCAAGCATACTTCCATAACAGTAGGCGTCCCCACAATGAAGGGTCCTGAGTAGTCGTCTGCCCGACACGGGCAAGAACTCCTATCCGCAGAATGTCCAACGAAAGCAGTCCAAGAATTGCAGTACCCGCAGGAACTAGCAACCAGAACGAACGGGTTCGCACTAGAATATAGAGAAAAGCGATTCCAAATCCCAGCCAAGCGCCGCGTGACTTGGTGAAGAGCAAAGTAGCAAGAAGTATAATAAAAACAACAGATAGCACGAGTTTCCCCAAGGTTCTTTCTGAATCCAGAAAAGCGCCAATCACCACCACAGCAAAAACACCAACATGGGTTGCGAATACATTAAGATTGACCACCGCAAACGGGGTCTCAAGCGTCTTACCCAGAAAGCCGCCCACCACCCTAGAGGCCAGGAACGGAAGCAGACAACAAACGACTGCGTAGGTTGCCGCCATAGCATAGACTAATGCACGCACTTGCCGCAGGGACTGAGGAACGACCGCAAAAAACCAAGTTACCAGCAAGACTTCGAGGCCGACCACGGTATAGTACAGCAAGTCTGTTGACCCCCAGCCACGAAGTGTTGCATTCACACCCGCCAGAACAATCCACGTTGCAAGAATCACCAATGGTATGCGCTCAACCGTCGCTAATCCACTAGCTGACGGGACTTGCTTTGGAATGACAAACCTCGTCATCCGCAGAAAGAGAAGCAACCCCAGAGTTCCTGTATACAACACCACGTGCGCGTATTTGAGCGGCAGCAGTTCCAAAGCAGTCGCCGGCAACAAAGCAGCGAATGAGAACAACAGCCAGTAGTCGGCGCGAGCCAGCAGAGCAAATATCAGTATCTGAAGAGGCCCGACCAGAAAAAGGAATGCAACCGCCT
>JGI24025J20009_10003065_pt1 | contig 11589 bp, 9 predicted proteins | sample Cruoilmetagenom3_FD_20009 | JGI IMG/M metagenome (IMG submission 20009) | reverse complement strand
CTAATAAGCTCACTTTCTCTCACTATGATTAGAGATGTATTAGCATCTTTAAAAAAAACAAGAGGAATTGATTTAAATGAAAATGATATTATAATGGATGATCCTGAAACTTTAGAAATGATAAGACAGGGAAGAACTCTATGTGGTTTTCAGCTTGAAAGCTCAGGGATAAGAGGACTGCTTAAGAAAATAAAACCCAGAAATGTTATGGATTTAACTCTTGTTATATCCTTATATAGACCTGGCCCCTGGAGCTCAGGAATGGTAAACAGCTTCATTGAGAGAATGCATTCAAGGGAAGAAGTTGATTATATTCATCCAGATTTAAGACCTATTTTGAAAGATACATATGGGGTTATGCTTTATCAGGAACAGGTGATGAAGGTAGCTCAAAAAATAGGGGGATATTCGTTGGGTGAAGCAGATAAGCTAAGAAGAGCAATGACCGGACTCTCAAAGGAGATGATGACTTGTGAAAGGGGCAGATTTATTAAAGGGGCATTAAGGAGAAGATATTCAAAGGAGTTAGTACAAAAAGTATTTAGTTTGATAGAAAAGTTTGCAGGATACGGGTTTGTGAAAGCGCATGCTGCTGCCTACGCTCTGATTTCATATAAAACTTGCTATCTCAAAGCGCATTTTCCGGCTGAGGTAATTTGTTTTTTCTTAAACAATAACATGGGTTACTACCTGAAAGCTAACTATATTGAGGAGGCAAGACGCTTGGGTGCTGAGATACTACCACCAGATATAAACAAAAGTCAAGACCAATTTAATGTTGAAAATAGGGGGAAAGTAATAAGAGTAGGGCTATTATCAGTTAAAAAAGTTGGACCAGCAGCAGTAGCTGAGATTTTAAGAGTAAGAGAAAATAGACCTTTCAAATCTCTTTATGATTTCTGCTTAAGAATTAGCAGAGCAAAGGTTAGCCTGGCAGCAACAGAAAATCTGATAAAAGTAGGAGCCTTTGATTTTACAAAACTTACTCGCAGAGAATTGCTTTTAATTCTCAGATTTGTGAGTAGATTAGCTCGTAATCCAAAAGCTCATGGCACTGTCTCTTTTATTTGTGAAGATGAATTTGATACTAAACGTATCCATTTTACTGAAAATAATATTAAAGGTAGTGATTTTAATAAAAATAGTGTTAGAGGTAGATCTTTTACTGAAGAATTTGAGCATTTTAGCTTAGAAGAAAGATTAAGAACCGAAGGTAAGATTTTAGGATTCTGGGTTAGTGCTCATCCTTTAAAATTGTATGCAGATATTTTATCTTTATATAAGATAAAATCTAGTGGAAATTTTCATCTTTTGAAGAACAAGCACCCGATTATAGTGGCAGGGATGCTACTTCATTGTAGAAAGGAGAAGACTAAAAAGGATGAAGAGATGGCCTTCTGTCTACTTGAGGATGAAGATGGAATGTATGAGGTTGTTGTCTTTCCAAAAGTATATGAGAAAAATCGCTATCTTTTCTATAAAGCAGGTGCGCTTCTTATAGAAGGGGAGATCTCAAACAATGATGGTGACATCTCAATAATAGCTAACAAAATATGTGACTTAAATAAACTTTTCTAATACTTCTTTGTGTATATTAAAATCTCTTTCTGAATACAGCACGAGTCTTACAATGCTTGGTTTTTTATTATTTCTTAGGAAATTTATTATTGTATTAAAGGCAATTTCTGCTGCTTTTCTCTTAGGATATCCAAAAGCACCTGTACTCAAAGCTGGAAAGGAAATGCTTTCAAGATCTTTCTCTTTTGCTAATTTTAAACAATTTAAATAACTAGTTTTAAGTAGAACTGGATCGTTTACTGAAGAAGAATATATTGGTCCTACTGTGTGAATTATATATGGAGCTAATAAATCATAACCTTTTGTAATTTTGGCTTCTCCTGTTCTGCATACACCCAATTTTTTACACTCACTCCAGAGTTCAGGACCAGCAGCTCTATGTATAGCTCCAGCAACTCCACCACCTGGTGCAAGTCTTGAATTAGCCGCATTTACAATTGCATCAGTTTTTTGAGCAGTAATATCACCTTTTACAAGTTCTAAAACATTGTCATTTATTTTTATTACTATTTCATTTTCATTCATTTTTTACCTCCATTGTAGTTTTTTCTAATTTTTATATAATTAATATATCTCATTTGCTTTCAAATTTTCAATAATATAACATAGACATTTACTTTTAATATTTTAATATTTGATTTAGAATAATGTGTTCAAAAAAAATTAACATTAGTTTAAAATTTAATAATAATTAATGGAGATAAAGAAAATGAGTACAAATAGGGTAAGAAAAGTAGAAGTAGCTATTCAGAAAGAATTCAGTGAGATTTTGCAGAGAGATATAAAAGATCCAAGGATTGAATTTGTGACTGTGACTAAGGTAAAAGTTACTCCTGATTTAAGAATCGCAAATATTTATATCAGTATATACGGTTCTGATGAAGAGAAAGAACAAAGTATAAAAGGACTTGAAAGCGCAAAAGGATATATAAGGAGTTTATTTGCAAAAAGATTAGAATTGAGATTTACTCCTGAGATCAGATTTCTTTTTAGCAAATCCATTGAAGAAGGTATAAGGATATCAAAATTAATATCTGAATTAAAAGGGAAGGAAGGTAAAAAAAGTTGAAAATAACAAACCATAAAAATATTTCAAAGAAAATTGCGCAAATATTAAAAAATGAAGATAAATTTGTACTTTTTATTCATAAAGTTCCTGATGGTGATGCAATGGGCTCACTCTGTTCTGTATTCTGTTTATTAAAAAAATGGGGAAAAATTGTTGAAATAGCATGGGATGATGAAATTCCATATCAATATGCTAGACTTCCTTATGTAAATAGTTTAAAGCAAAATTACCCACAAATTGATTCTGAAACAATTATGATTTCTTTAGATAATTCCACTAATAATATCATCAATAAATTCTATCCAAATCTCAATAGAGATAACTATAAAATGATAATAAATATCGATCATCATTATAAAAATACAAAATTTGGTGATATAAATTTAATAATTCCAGAAGCTGCTTCTGTTACTCAGATTCTATATGATATTTTTAAGGAAAATAATATAAAAATAGATATTGAAATGGCAAAGTGTCTATATACTGGATTAGTAACTGATAGTGGGAGGTTTCAGTATAAAAATACTACTAGTCATAGTCATCTTATGGCTGCTGAACTTATTTCTATAGGAGTAAACCCTGATAAAATATTTAAAAGTATTTATGAAAATAAGCCTATATCTACACTTGACCTGCATAAATTAATGATTACAAGAACAGAAATTTCAAAGAGTGGTTCACTAATTTACTCTTATGTTTTACAGGATGACTTAGAGGAATTAAATCTTCCATATTCAGCTTCAATGGAATTTATAAATGTGATAAGAGCAATTGAAAATGTAAAACTCGCAGCATTATTTAAGCAACAAAAAGATTATACTTACAGAGTTAGTCTTAGATCATCAGGTGATACAGATGTTTCCAAAATTGCTATTAAGTTTGGTGGTGGGGGTCATCCAACGGCTGCAGGCTATCATTGTAATAGTAAAGATATAAATCATTGTATTAAACAGCTAGAGAATGAGTTCAATACAAATAATTAAATGATAAGTATTACCGTATCTATAAACAATCTTTTCTCTTTATAATTATAATATGATTCTTAGGTTTGATTTAAATGCATCGCATATATAATTCTTTCTAAGTTACAATAAAGTAATATTGAATATATGACTATTGTCTATTTTACAGTTTATTGAAATTATATTAATGAATTTTTAGATCCATATTTATTTTTAGTAAAATGCATAATTTTAAAATCGATGGACTAATAATAATTGATAAGCCTAAAGGTTTAACTTCACACGATGTTGTTGAGGAGATAAGGAATCTTTTTCCAAAAGTTAAGGTGGGGCATACTGGAACTTTAGACCCATTAGCAACTGGGGTTTTGCTTGCTTGTATAGGAAAAGCGACGAAACTTTCACAAATTTTAGTTAAATACAGTAAAGAATATGTTGCAGAAATAGAATTAGGATATGAAACTGATACGCTGGATAGTTATGGAGAGATAGTTAAAAAAATAAGTAGAAATGAGTTAAATAAAAAATTGGAAAAGATTAGATATAATGAAACACAAGAAAAAAATGAAATATTGTCAGGGCAAGATTTTAATAATGATTCTTATGTAAATTTAGAAAAAGTACTTACTAAATTTACAGGAGAAATAAATCAGATTCCCCCTATTTATTCAGCTATAAAATTTAATGGAGAAAAGCTATATAAAATAGCAAGAAGAGGGGAAGAAGTTGAAACTAAGCCGAGGAAAGTAAAAATATATAAAATTCAACTAATTACTAAAATAAAGAAAACCATCTTGAAAATAAAAATTAATTGTTCATCAGGAACATATATTAGAGCCTTAGCCAGGGATATTGGGCGATATTTAGGAACATATGCAACATTAACAAATTTGATAAGAACGGGAATTGGGAATTATAAGATAGAAAATTCTTATAAGTTAGAGCAATTGAAAAACTTAGCATTAGAAGAAAGAATTTCTGAAGCAGTAATTTCTATCTCAGAGATTTTAAGAGGTTATAAAGAAGTAAAGATTAAAGATTTTTTTAGAAAAATGATAGAAAATGGTGCTCCTCTTTCACTTAATATGATTAAAAATATACCTTTCATATGTAAAAAGGAAGAAACAATAATTATATATATAAATAATGAAAAAACTATAAGTCTATACAAAACGGTTAGAGATATTAATTTAGGTACAGAATCTAATAGTAAGATGGTAGTGGCAAAAGCTTGGATAATGCTAAATTAAGTTCTTATATACAAACTTGATGAGATTCTTGCCGATTTAAAATTTAATTTTTGATTATCTTTAATTCTTTTTTAAAGGAAAATGATAAAAATTGCTAAATTGAAAAATTTAAATAAACATAAAGAAAATTCAAATTATAAAAAGGGCAATGTATTAACCATTGGTTTTTTTGATGGTGTCCATATTGGTCATCAAAAAATATTAGGTATTGGTAAAAAAATATCATTGGAAAACGATATTCCATTTGTTATACTAACCTTTCATCCACATCCTAATAAAGTCTTTTTCCCTGCTAAAGAATTCTCTTTGCTTACATCTTTAGAAGATAGACTTAAATTAATCAATAGTTTTGATGTTGATTTAGTAATTGTAATAACTTTTACAAAAGATTTTTCAATGATAAATAAAGAAAAGTTTTTAGATGAGATAATAAAAAGGAAAATTAATCCTAAATTTTTAGTAGTTGGTGAAGATTTTAGATTTGGTTATAAAGCAAAAGGCAATGTAGATTTTTTAAAAAGATATTTTGAAGAACAGAATGTTAAGGTAAATATCATACCATTATTAAAAGTTAATGATAAAACAGTTTCCAGCACTCTAATTCGGGAATTAATAATGAAGGGAGAAATATTCAAAGCCAATAATTTATTACAAAGAACTTATGAAATCCATGGATCAGTAATAAAAGGTAAGGGGATGGGAAAAGTTATCGGTTTTCCAACAATAAATATTAAAATGTTAGAAGAACTGGTTTTACCAGGTAATGGCGTATACTTAGGAGAAATAAAGTCGAATAGTCTAAGAAGGTATTGTTTAATAAATATTGGTAAAAGACCAACTTTTGATGAAAAAAAAAGAACAATTGAATTCTATATTTTAGATACGAAGGAAGAAAAGGTTAAAGGGTTAATGAAATCAGAGATATTGAGATTATGTTTTATAGATAAATTGAGAAATGAGATTAAATTTGAATCAGTTGAAAAGTTAGTGAATCAGATTAAAAAAGATATTAAAAAAGCGAAAGGAATATTAAAAGAATATAAGAAATTTGAAAATCTTTCTTAAATTTTTTATGATAGCATTATTCATGATAGTATTTAACAATTTATTTAAGCAGTTAATAAAAAAATTTTTAAATGTGAGATTAAAAAAGTTGAAATAAAATTGTTAAAATAAAATATATAATATAATATATATATAATTCAAATATAGAAATAGTAGATTAACCACCCTTGCTTAGGATATTGAAACACAAACGATATCTTATGCTTGTAATAAAATGGAGGTAAAAATAATTGTCATTAGGTAAAGAAGAGAAGAAAAAAATTATAGAAGAATACAAAGTTCACGAAAATGATACAGGTTCTTCAGAAGTTCAATTAGCTATTTTAACCCAAGAAATAAACAATCTAACGGAGCATTTGAAGGCTCATAAAAAAGATTTTCATTCAAGAAGAGGTTTATTGAAAAAAGTGGGTAGGAGAAGAAGACTTCTGGAGTATTTAAAAACAAAAGATACTGGAAGATATAAAAAACTAATTAAGAAATTAGGATTGAGGAAGTAAGAAATTACAAAGAAAGAATTTGGAGAGGTCCTTCGCATTATTTCAATCTTACATTTCCCTTTTTATCCACAAAGTTTTATGTTTTTGGAATTCATGCTTAAAGTTTACCAGTAACATTCTTTAAATATATTATTCGTGATATGAATTTATAGTTTACAGTTTATAATTTAAAAAATAATATTAAATAATTATATTTTTAGCATATTGTAATTTTTTGATGTGTTGGAAATACTAATATTAGTAACTTTTAGGAGGTTATAATTTTGAAAAGTAATACAGTAACAATTCCAATAGAGGACAAGGAGATAATTTTAGAAACAGGGCAATTGGCGAAACAGGCAGATGGAGCTATTTTAGTTAAGTGTGGAGGTACAGTTCTACTAACAACTGTAGTTAAATCAAAAACTGAAAGAGGCGGATTAGATTTCCTTCCCTTACTTGTTGATGTTGAGGAGAGGATGTATGCAGCTGGGAAAATACCAGGAGGTTTCATAAAGAGAGAGGGAAGACCAAGAGATGATGCAATACTGGCAGCAAGATTAATTGATAGACCAATTAGACCACTATTTCCTGATGATTATCGAAATGAAGTTCAAATAATTGGCACCATTCTTTCAGTGGATCATATAAATCCATTCGACAATTTGGCTATAATAGGTGCATCTGCAGCATTAACTGTCTCGGATATACCTTTTTTAGGTCCAATAGGAGCAGTTAGAGTTGGCTATTTAGATGAGAAATATATAATAAATCCAACTTTTGAGCAGTTAGAAAATAGTTCTTTAAATCTAATTGTAGCTGGAACAAAAGAGGATATCATTATGATGGAAGCAAAAGCAGATGAGGTATCCGAAGAAGTTTTGATGGGAGCAATTGAAGCAGCTAAACTAATTATTAATATTCAGATTGATAAACAGATAGAATTCAGTAATATGGTTAAAAAAGCAAAGAATAAGGTATTAGATATTGCCAGGGAACCTTTATTAAAAGCGATTAAGGTTGAGGATTCAAATGCAAGACAAGGTGAAATTTCTAAAATTAAGAAAGAATCAATTTCAAAAGCTATACAATTTGCTTCTGATGAACTTAAAGAGGATTGGAAAGAGAAAATTTCAGATATGGAAAATTCTCTAAGAAAATTAGATAAAGAACTGATGGAAGATTTCCTCTATTTAAAATTGGTTGAGACACTGAAAGAAAAGATATTAGATGCCTTTCTGATTGAGGATGCTGAGGAAAGAAATGATACCTTAACTGAAGCAAAAAATCAAGCAAAAGAGAAAATTACTAATCAATATTTAGAATATCAAACAACGATAGTAAAATTCATAAAACAGATTGAAAAGGATGTAGCAAGAGAGTTTCTTTCAGATAAAATTTTAAATTTTGTACGGGAACCAATGTCAGACATAATTAAGATAGAAGATGCTAAAGAAAGAAAGGCAATGATCAATCAGTTAAAAGAAACAACAGTTGCTAAACCAGGGAAAGGTTGGGAGAAATATAATAAGATAATAAATGATATATTTTCCAATGTAACCAAAGATTTGATTAGAAAGAGAATTTTAGAAGATAAAGTTCGTTCAGATAACAGAAAACCTACGGATATAAGAGAGATTACATGTAAAGCTGGATATCTACCCAGAAATGTAGTTCATGGATCTGGATTATTTACAAGGGGAAAAACACAAGTTCTGTCAATACTTACATTGGGAAGATTAAAAGAAGAGCAGTTATTAGATGATTTAGGTATAGAGGAAACAAAAAGGTTTATGCACCATTACAATTTTCCACCATTTAGTACTGGAGAAACTGGTTTTTTAAGAGGTCCGAAAAGAAGAGAAATTGGCCACGGTGCTTTAGCGGAGAAAGCATTATTGCCAGTTATTCCAAATGAGAATGAATTTCCATATACACTAAGAATAGTATCTGAGATTTTAGAATCAAATGGTTCAACCTCAATGGCAAGTGTTTGTGCAAGTAGTTTAGCTTTAATGGATACAGGAGTTCCGATAAAAAAAGCAGTTGCTGGAATAGCATTAGGTCTTATAAAAGAGGATGATAAAGTTGTGATTCTATCAGATATTTTGGGAGAGGAGGATCATTATGGAGACATGGATTTTAAAGTAGCAGGAACGAAAGATGGAATTACAGCAACACAAATGGATATTAAAACTACAGGTATAACTACACAAATTATAAGCAAAGCCCTTAAGCAAGCAAAGGAGGGTAGATTATTTATATTGTCAAAAATGTTGGAAGAGATTAGTGAACCAAGAAGTGAGATGTCCCCGGGTTCTCCAAAATATATAATGTTAAAAGTTCCACTTGATAAAATAGGTGCTGTCATCGGAACAGGCGGAAAAGTTATTAAAAATATAATTGAGGAAACGGGAACAGAGATTGATATTCAGGATGATGGTAGTGTTTATATTTATTCAACAGATACAGAGAGTGCTGAAAAAGCTAAAAAAATGATAGAAGATATTACAATAGAATTTGAAATTAAGATGCAGATTCCAACAAATAAAATAGGTGAGGTAATCGGAACTCGTGGAAGTACAATAAAAAATATTCAGGAAAGCACCAACTCAAATATAAATGTTAACGATGATGGTACATTATATATAAAATCTAACAATGAAGAGAATCTATTAAAAGCTCAAAGAATGATTAAGGATATAGTTGGAAAAGTTAGATCTGATTCTGTAAGAGATGTCAAAATGGGTGAAGAATATACTGGAACTGTAGTAAACACTACATCTTTTGGTGCATTTGTTGAAATACTACCTGGTGTTGAGGGATTACTTCACATTTCTAAATTATCGGATGAGAGAGTTGATAGAGTAGAGGATATAGTAAAAGTCGGAGATAAAATTAAAGTTATAGTAACTGGAAAAAGTTTTTCTGGAAAGATAAATCTTGATTCCCCTGAGCTTAGGGGAAAAACAGGTAAACATTAAATTAAATTACTATATTGTGTTTATATGACATTAATAAATGATTTATGAATAAAACATCAAAAATAAAAGAGATTTATGATCTTACCAGGTTAAATAATGGATTAAGAGTCGTCAGTGAAAATATACCCCATTTTCGTTCTATTTCTCTTGGCTTTTGGATCGCAAGAGGTTCAAGAGATGAATTAAAAAATGAAGGAGGAATTACCCACCTTATTGAACATCTACTTTTTAAAGGTACAAAGAGAAGAAATGCAAAAGATATAGCAAAAGAATTCGATGAAATTGGAGCAGAATTTAATGCCTTTACTTCAAAAGAATATTTCTGTTTATATTCCAAATTTTTAGATGAGCATCTAACTAAAGTTTTAGATATATTATCAGATATGATAATGAATTCGAGATTTTCAAATAAAGATGTGAATTTAGAAAAAAATGTTGTTTTAGAAGAAATAAAATCAAGAAATGATAACCCCCATTTAATTGTTACTGATTTATTCTATAGATCACTTTTTGGTGATCATCCTTTATCCAGACCAGTATTAGGATTTCATTCTGTTGTAAAATCTTTAACAAGAGATTATGTTTCTAATTATTATAAAAATTTTATATCTTCTAATAATACTGTTATAGCAAGTGTTGGAAATATTAAACACAGCTTTCTTTTAAGTGAAATAAACAAATATTTAAAGATACCTGCTAACTTGGTTCAGAAAAGAAAGAAGATAATTGCAGAACCAAGAAAAAAAATTGCTCTTAAGAAAAGAGATATTGAACAAACTAACATATGCTATGGAACAACTGGCTTGGATAGAAATAATGAAGATAGATTTATTTTATCAGTATTACTTAATATCTTGGGTGGAAGCATGAGTTCAAGACTTTTCCAGGAGATAAGGGAGAAAAGAGGATTAGCTTATAGTGTATATAGTTATCATTCAACATTTATGGATACAGGGTCAATCTATATATATGCAGGAACAAGTGTACAAAATGTAGAAAAAGTAATAAAAGTAATTAAAAAAGAGATTTATAATCTAAAAAAGGCTAAAATAAAACAAGATGAACTTGACAGATCCAAAAGTAATATCAAAGGAAATATCGTTTTAGGATTAGAAGAAACAAACACCAGAATGATAAGAATTGGAAAGTCAATTCTTTGCAGGAATAAGATTTTATCAATAGATGAAATTTTAAAAAAAATTGATAATGTTAGTTTAGATGATCTGGTAAGGATTTCAAATAAATTCTTTGATGATGATCGTATGGTACTTGCTGCAGTTGGACCAATTACTAAGAAGCAATTAGAAAAAGCATATTATGTTTAAGTAAAAATATATAAAATTCTTATTGGATATTTTGAGATTATAATAGTTAAAAATGGAGATAGTATTATGATAAGAGTAGTAGTAACTGGAGTGAGTGGGAAAATGGGTGGCGCTATTTGTAGAGGAATACTTTTAGAGGAAGATATTAAATTAGTAGGAGCTGTCAGTAAAAGCAAGTCAGGTATAGAGTTAGGTAAAATAATTGAAGATCCTAATGCAGGAATTATTACTGTTAAAACAATTAAGGAGGCATTAAATAGCAATCCGGAAGTTCTAATTGACTTTACCCATGCTTCAGTTGCACCTGATAACATTATTTTTGCATTAGAAAATGGAATTCATACAGTGGTTGGAACAACAGGGATAGATGATCAAAAAATAATAGAGATAAAGGAGAAGGCAGAGGAAGTTAAAGCCAATGTTGTTATGGCACCAAATTATGCAATTGGAGCAGTAATGATGATGAATTTTGTAAAGAAAGCAGCTCCAAACTTTAAGGATTGTGAGATAATNGAACTTCACCATGATAAGAAAGCAGATGCACCATCTGGAACCGCATTGGCAACAGCAAATCTTATTAAATCTGTATATAAAAGTAGGAAAAGATTAAAAGATGGAGAAAAGGAGAAGGTAGAGGGAGCAAGAGGATGCTTTGTATCAAATATTCATATTCATAGTGTAAGATTACCTGGTCTTATGGCACATCAAGAAGTAATATTTGGAACTACAGGACAGACATTAACTATAAGGCATGATTCTATATCAAGGGAGTCATTTTTACCTGGAATATTTTTAGCAGTGAGAAATGTAGCAAAAATACCAGGATTCACATATGGAATAGATAAGTTAATAGGATTTTAAATTTTTATAAGTGTTA
>JGI24025J20009_10003063_pt1 | contig 11591 bp, 10 predicted proteins | sample Cruoilmetagenom3_FD_20009 | JGI IMG/M metagenome (IMG submission 20009) | reverse complement strand
CCTGGTATTCCCTGGCTGCAACTGGTCAATTTGGTGTTGGCTGCTTGGCCTACATTGCATTTGGCAGCGCCTGTGTTATGCCCAAGCACATAATTTGCTATTATGTGGAAGTAGATACCCTCGAAGATCTGTACCAAATCGCCGATGGCAGAGAGTGAAACAGCACACCGAGGAGTGAGGGACATTGAAGAACTTGCTCGTCACCGGCGGGGCCGGGTTCATCGGCTCCAACTTCGTTCGCTACATGCTGGACATATACCCCGACTACCACGTCATCGTCTATGACAAGTTGACGTACGCGGGCAATCTAGACAATCTGCTGGACGTCAAGGACGACCCGCGCTATGGTTTCGTGCACGGCGACATCTGTGACGCAGCGAAAGTGGAAGCTGTCGTGCAGGAGCACGATATTGACGCGGTTGTCAATTTTGCCGCCGACACCCACGTGGACCGCTCGCTCATGGAGCCGGGCAGCTTCATCCAGACCGACGTCTACGGTACCTACGTGTTGCTGGAGGTGGCCCGCAAGTTCGGCCTGGAACGGGTCCATCAGGTATCCACCGACGAGGTTTACGGTCAGGTGCTGGAAGGCTCCTCTCTGGAAACGGACACGTTGGTCACTCGCTCGCCCTATTCCGCCTCCAAGGCTGGCGGGGACCTGATGTGCTACGCCTACTTCGTCAGCTTCGGCGTGCCGGTCACCATCACGCGAGGAAGCAACAACATCGGGCCATTCCAATACCCGGAGAAGGTCGTCCCCCTCTTCATCACCAACGCTATTGACGACATTCCCCTGCCCCTCTACGGCGACGGGCGGCAACAGCGGGACTACCAGTACGTGCTGGATCACTGCCAGGGGATTGACGTGGTATTGCACAGGGGCACGCCCGGCCAGACCTACAACCTGGGCACCGGCGTGGAGACGGAAAACATCGTCATGGCCCGCTTGATCCTCGATCTGCTGGGCAAGCCGTACAGCCTCATCCAGCACATCACCGACCGGCCCGGACACGACCGCCGCTATTCCCTCAACTGCGACAAGATCGGGGCGCTAGGCTGGCGCAGCCGCCACTCCTTCGAGGAGGCTTTGGAGAAGACCGTGCGCTGGTACGTGGACAACGAATGGTGGTGGCGCAAGATCAAGACGGGAGAGTATCGGGAGTACTACAAGCGGCAATACGCAGGGCGCGAGATCAAGTAGTCAGCGCAGAAGCGGAAGGAAAGGAGCGGAACATTCTATCCGTCCCGCTTTTTCCGCTTTTCCGCTGCCCAGATAGGTGGCCCAACAGCGCGACCTTTTTCTCGCCGTGTCGTCTACTATGATAAGCCCCTGTGGGCCGGACAGGGGAAGGGCGGGGCGGTTCTTCACACGGGCCGCTCCGCCCCGGTTGACGACAGGCGAGTTTCCTTGTCCGTTCCTCGCATCTTCTCACCCCGCCGATGGCGTTTCACCACTCCACAAGCACACAGCCTTCCAGTTGACGAGTCCGCGGGCCTGTGAATGACCGCTGTGAAGCACTTCGTCACTCTCCTTTGACTTTGCCTCGGACTTGGGCTATAATCCTACGCCGGAGGAGGAGACGGAGGAGGCAGATGAGGCGTCAGGTAAGACGAGGGCCGCTGAGATGGCTGGTGCCTGGGATACAGGTCAAGCGGTGGCTGCTGGTGCTCATCGCCGGCCTCACGCTCTTTGGCCTCGGCTGTGCCTACCTCCTGCGTGGCCTCTACGAGGTTCGTCCTCTGCCGCCGTTCTTCTATTATCTGACGCTGCAATTTGTCCCCCGCTGGGGCCGGGCGCTGCTTTTCGGCCTTGTGGGGAGCGGACTGGTGATCTTGGGGTTAGTGCGCCTGAACCAAGCGCTGCTGGCGCCTTTCCTGCGCCCCGGCCAGGAGAAGGTGGTGGATGCGCTCTATCGGCATCGCCAGCGGCAGCGAGGGCCGAAGGTGGTAACCATCGGCGGGGGCACGGGGCTGTCGGTGCTGCTGCGGGGGCTCAAGGAGTACACCGATCACCTCACCGCCATCGTCACCGTGGCCGATGACGGGGGAAGCTCGGGGCGGCTGCGCAAGGAGCTAGGCGTGCTGCCGCCGGGCGATTTCCGCAACTGCATTGCTGCCCTCTCGGAGGCTGAGGGGCTGACCTCCCGCCTCTTCCAGTACCGCTTCGGCGAGGGTGTGGGGCTAAACGGCCACAGCTTCGGCAATCTCTTCATCGTGGCCATGGCCGAGGTCACCGGCAGCTTCGAGCGGGCGTTGGTGGAATCGAGCCGCGTGCTGGCCGTGCGCGGGCGCGTGCTCCCTTCGACCTTGCAGAACGTGACCCTTTGCGCCGACCTTCGGGAGGAGCAAGAGGGGACAGAGGCTGGCTGGCGGCGGGTGGAGGGGGAATCGAGCATCACCAAGCAGTTGGGCACCATCGCGCGCGTGTTTCTGGAGCCGGAAGAAGCATCAGCCTACCCGGAGGCGGTGAAGGCGATTCTGGAGGCCGACCTGATCGTCGCCGGGCCGGGCAGCCTCTACACCAGCGTGTTGCCCAATTTGCTGGTGCCGGACGTGACCCGCGCCATTCGGGCTTCTGGAGCGATGAGGGTGTACATCTGCAACGTGGCCACGCAGGCGGGGGAGACCCATGGCTACAGCGTGGGGGATCACATTCGGGCCATCCAGAAGCACGTCGGAGGAGATCTCTTCCGCACCGTGCTGGCCAACGACCGTTTCCTCGGGCCAGTGGCGGCACCGTCGGGGGCAGAATGGGTGTTGCTTCCCCAGGAGGAGGATGAGGACTATCGGCTGGTAACAGCAGACCTGGTGGACGAGGAATCGCCGTGGCGACACGACTCGCACAAGCTGGCACGCCGGCTGATGGAATTGTATGAAGCGCAGGTGCGAGCAGAGAGTTAGAGCGCAATACCGTGGACAAAGTATGACTCGCTTCATTCAACCACCTGGGAGGTTGCAAGCGGAAACGCAACTGCTCGGCCCGGCAAGAATTGGACAGGGGTGAACACGGATTCGACGGAAATGTGCGGATACATCCTGAGAAATCCGCGAGAATCCGTCCAATCCGTGGAAATCCGTGTCCCACTCTTTTGCTTCCCTGTCTTGGAGGACATCCGATGAACAAGAAGACCGTCAGAGACATAGACCTGTCCCGCAAGCGCGTGTTGGTGCGGGTGGACTTCAACGTACCCCTCAAAGATGGCGAGGTGGGCGACGATACCCGCATTCGGGCCGCGCTGCCCACCATCCGCTATCTTCTGGAGCAGGAAGCGGTCGTCATTCTCATGTCCCACCTGGGGCGGCCCAAGGGCAAGGTGGTGCCTGCTCTCTCCCTCTCGCCCGTTGCCGCTCACCTGCACACGCTGCTGAGACGGCCCGTGGCCTTCGTCGAGGAGTGTGTGGGGCCAGAGGTGAAGGCTCTCGTTGCAAAGCTCCGCCCTGGCGACGTGCTGTTGCTGGAGAACCTCCGCTTCCATCCCGAGGAGCGAGGCAACGATCCCGACTTCGCTGCCCAACTGGCTGCCCTGGCCGACGTCTACGTGAACGACGCCTTCGGCACGGCCCACCGCGCCCATGCGTCCACCGCCGGCGTGCCGCAACATCTGCCTGCGGTGGCTGGCTTCGTTATGAAGAAGGAGTTAGAGTTCCTGGGCCAAGCACTGGAAAGCCCGCAGCGCCCTTACATCGCCATCCTGGGCGGGGCCAAGGTCTCTGACAAGATCGGCGTCATCCAGGCCCTGCTGAGCGATGTGGACGCACTGCTCATCGGCGGTGGGATGGCCAACACCTTCCTCCTGGCCCAAGGTCGTGAAGTGGGCGACTCGCTGGTGGAGGCGGACAGCGTGCCCCTGGCGCAGCAGTTGATGGAGGAGGCGGGCGAACGGCTGCTGCTGCCGGAGGACGTGGTTATTGCCGACGAATTCGACGCCGATGCCGCGGCTCGTGTGGTACCCGCAGACGCCGTGCCCGCCGGCTGGCGCATCATGGACATCGGCCCGGCGACAGTGGAGCGCTACAGCAAAGCGCTGGCTCCGGCCCAAACGGTGGTCTGGAACGGCCCGATGGGCGTGTTCGAGTTTCCGCGCTTCGCCAGGGGCACCTTTGCTATCGCTCGGGTGCTGGCTGAGGCAGACGCTGTGACCGTCATCGGTGGCGGCGATTCGGCGGCTGCCGTGCGCCAGGCGGGTCTTGCGGACAGGATGACCCATATCTCCACCGGCGGTGGAGCGTCGCTGGAGTTCCTGGAGGGCAAAGAACTGCCCGGCGTGGCGGCCTTGATGGACAAACAGGAGTGAGGACGTGAGCTTCTTGAAGCGGTTCAGCAGAAGCCTCGCTGGTGGCAAGCGGGAAGACCCCTATGCGCTATGGGTCTACGTGCGCTGCAAACGGTGCGGCGAAGCCATTGGCACGCGCATCAGCCTGCGCAGTGACCTCTCCATACGCTACGACGAGAGCGGGCGGGCTCGCGGCTACGACGTGCGCAAGGTGCTCATTGGTGGCAAGCGGCGCTGCTATCAGCCTGTCGAGGTGCGCTTGACCTTCGATACCAAACGCCGCCTGGTGGATCGGGAGATCATAGGCGGCGACTTCATCACCGCCGAGGAGTTCGCCGCGGAATCGGCGAGCGAGTGAGAGTCCAAGAACAATACGACCAACCCTCCCGCAGGTCAACTCTCGTGACCCGCGCGGGAGGGTTCCTGTTGAGTTCAGGAGCACATCATGCGGAAACCCATCATCGCTGGCAACTGGAAGATGCATAAAACCATTGACGAGGCTGTGGTCCTGGTGGATGCCATGCGGGCCAGCCTCGATGAGATCGAGACCGTGGAAAGCGTCGTCTGTCCACCCTTCGTCGCCCTCAGCGCTGTGGCCGAGGTGCTCAAGGGCAGTCGCGTGAACGTTGGCGCCCAGAACATGCATTGGGGGGAGGAAGGGGCCTACACGGGGGAGATCGCACCGGGCATGCTGGCTGGCCTCTGTCAGTACGTGATCCTGGGACACTCCGAGCGGCGCGGCTACTTCGGCGAGACGGACGAAGGGGTGAACAAGAAGGCCAAAGCAGCGCTGGCCCACGGCCTGACCCCCATCATCTGCGTGGGAGAGACGGAGGCGCAGTACGATGCTGGCGAGACCGATGCTGTTGTGCGTCGCCAGGTGGCGGCGGCGTTGCAGGGGTTCAGCGCTGAGCAGGTGCGCTCACTGGTTTTCGCCTACGAGCCCATTTGGGCCATTGGCACGGGCAAGGCAGCCACAGGGGAGGATGCCAATCGAACCATCGGGGGCATCGTGCGCGGCACCATCGCCGAAACGTACGACCAGGAGACGGCCCAGGCCGTGCGCGTCCAGTACGGTGGCAGCGCCAAGCCCGCCAACATCGCCGAGTTCATGCAGCAGCCGGACATTGACGGCGCGCTGGTGGGCGGCGCAAGTCTCACAGCGGACAGCTTCGTGGAGATGGTGCGCATCACGGCCCAGCTTGGGAGCTAGCGGAGTGTGGACGCCTGGAGTGCGCTGATCTGGTTTCTGGTCAGTCTGACGACCCTGGCCTTGTTTAGCCGCTGGCTGAGCGGGCTGGTGCAGGGTGTCGGCTGGTTGCTCTTCCGCGATGAGCGGGCTGTGTTCCTTCTGACCTACGTGGTCTTTCTCCCCGGCATCCTCATCCATGAGTTGAGCCACTGGGCTGTGGCCTGGCTACTGGGGATGCGCCCACGGCAATTCAGCCTGTGGCCGAAGCTGCGCGGCCGGCGGGTGGAGATGGGATCGGTGCGCGTGCGCTCAGGGGGGACGCTGCGCGACAGTCTGACGGGGCTGGCACCGCTCCTCGTGGGCAGTCTCATCATCCTCCTGGTCAGCTATCGGATTTTCGACGCTGCGCCATTGCAGCAAGCCTGGCAAAGGGGCGGCTTCGGCGCCGCCTGGGATGTCTTCTGGGCCGCCTTCGGGGTACCCAACGCCTGGCTCTGGGCCTACCTGGTATTTGCCGTCAGTAACGCTATGTTCCCCAGCTCTTCAGATCGGCGGCCATTGCTCCCCTTGCTGCTCTACGTTGCCATCACCGGGTTGTTCTTCTACCTGATCGGCTGGCTACCCCGGCTGGTCATCCCCGCGGACATGATGGCCCAGGCAAGCGGAGCGCTGCGCACGCTGACCACTGCCTTCGCTTTCACCATCGCCTTGGACATACTCATCGCCTTACCGTTATTGGCCATGCAATTCCTGCTGGTGCCGTTACGGAGCGAGTGACAGCATTGTGCCATTCGGGCAAGATCTGAGGGAAGTCGGCAGCGCGGCTTGTAGCAGCGACTTCGGTCGCCGATCGAGCGGAAGAGGCGACTGAAGTCGCCATTACGAACCTATCACTCCAACATTGGCAGAGTGTTGGGCGACCAGAAGCGAATCGCACCTGCAAAAGCAAAGAGGCGGGCAAATTGCCCGCCTCTTCTTCGTCTGCATCAGCAGACCCTCACTGTCACAAGCCGTAGCACTTGCGATGGTAAGGGACCTTTCGATTTCGGGGCCGACCGCTCGGTTCCATAGCCATCACGCGCACCATCAGCAGGTCGCCCTGGGCAATCTCACCGCCGCACTTGCTGCAGGCGTGACCCGTTGACCTCCGGCGGCGAGCCTCCAGCGTAGCGGTGTCGGCGCCCATCTTCGTTGCCTGTGCCATCTCTTCTTCCTCCAAGTATGATCATTATGACTGTCCGAAGACACAAGCGGAGATCATACTCAAAAACGAAGGTTTGTCAAATCCGACACAGCACTTTCGCGGGCAGTGGCAGTGGCTGAGTGGACAGGTACACAAGTAGACAAGGGATGACTTCCTTGTCTACTTGTCTACTTGTGTACCTGTGTGCTTGTCTACTCCCCACTTCAGGCCGGAATCTTGGGCAGTTCCAGCAGAGCTTTCTCGATCTTCTCTTGTTCGAGCGCGTAGTCGGGAAGTTCCTTCCGATGGTAGGCATCGTAGGCTGCCAGGTCGAAGTGGCCGTGACCGCTGTTGTTGAAGAGGATGACCTTGGCCTTGCCTGACTCCTTGCAGGCCATGGCTTCGTCGTAGACGGCTTTGATGGCGTGGGCCGTCTCGGGGGCCACGATGAAGCCTTCGGTCCGGGCGAAACTCTGGGCTGCCTCAAAGACCTCGTTCTGGTGATAGGCACGGGCTTCGACGAACCCGTCCTCCAGGAGGCGGCAGATGATGGGCGCCATGCCGTGGTAGCGCAGCCCCCCCGAGTGAATGGGGGCGGGGATGAACCCATGGCCCACGGTGTGCATCTTCGCCACGGGGCCGGTCTTGGCCGTGTCGCCCCAGTCGTAGGCGTAGATGCCCCGGGTCAGGCTGGGACAGGCGGTGGACTCTACGTTGACGACCCGCATGTCCGGTTTGGTGCCGTCCAGCTTGTCCTTCAGGAAGGGCAGAAAAAGGCCGGCGAAGTTGCTGCCGCCGCCGACACAGCCGATGAGGATGTCCGGGTAATCGCCCGCCATCTCCATCTGTTTCCTGGCCTCCACCCCGTTGATTGTCTGATGCAGGAGCACGAAGTTGACCACGCTGCCCAACGAGTACTTCCACCCATCATGGGTGACGGCGTACTCCAGGGCCTCGCTGATGGCGATGCCCAGGCTGCCCGATGTCTCCGGGTCCACGGCCAGGATGTCCCGGCCGGCCTTGGTCCCCGAACTGGGGCTGGGAACGACGCTGCCCCCCCAGGTCTCCATGGCGATGCGCCGGTAGGGCTTCTGGTGATAGCTGATCGTAACCATGAAGACCTTGCACTTCAGGCCGAAGAGCTGGGTGGCAAAACTTAGAGCGCTGCCCCACTGACCGGCCCCCGTCTCGGTGGCGAGCCCCTCTAGGCCTTCTTCCTTAGCATAATAGGCCTGGGCCACAGCGGTGTTGGGCTTGTGGCTGCCCGGGGGGCTGACCCCCTCCCATTTGTAGTAGATTTTGGCCGGAGTGTCCAGCGCCTTTTCCCAACGGACGGCGCGGTAGAGGGGAGAGGGACGCCACATCTTGAGCACGTCCTGCACCTCGTCAGGGATCTCGATCCATCTCTCCTGGCTCCCCTCCTGCATAATCAGCGCCTGGGGGAAGACCGGCGCCAGGTCGTCAGGCGTCATCAGTTCCAGCGTCACCGGATGCCGGTACGGCGGTGGCGGCGTCTTCATGTCCGGGATCACGTTGTACCAATGAGTAGGCAACTCTTTCTCTTCCAGTAGATACTTGTACTGCGTCATTGTTGTTCCTCCTTTGAGTGTGTTTGGTGTGGCCTGAAGTCCGAACGGGCACAAGGCCCTATACTACACGACACTGTCAGGCTGGTTTTGATGGTCCGTAGCATAGCCCCTCGTGGGCGTCCGGACGGGCACAAGGCCCTATGCTACACATCTTGTGTACTTGTTTCCCTGTTTGCCTCGATAGCCCCTCCTTACCTCACGATGACCGGAGATGCCTCACGCATCGAGAAAAACGGACCGGTCGGTGAAAAACTGTTTGTAGAGCCGATAGTGCATCGTGTCTTCGTACTCCACCTCCTCAATTCGGGACGAGTCGAAGCTGAAGATTTGGGCTCCCGGATAGGCCAGCAGAATCGGCGAGTGAGTGGCCATGATGAACTGAGCATGGCCTCCCGCTTCCAGTTGTCGCAAGATCTTCAGGAACTTCACCTGACTCGCAGGCGATAGAGCGGCCTCGGGTTCATCGAGGAGGTAGAGCCCCTTGATGTGATAACGACCGCTGAAGTAACTCAGGATCGCCTCGCCGTGCGACAGCGTGTTGAGGATGCGACCACCGTGGTACTTCAGCCGGCCAGGATCGCAGAGAGCAACGTCGTCGAGAAAGTCAGCGAAGTCGCGAAAAGTCTCGGCTCGGAAGAGAGAACCCGGCACACTGCCGTTTGCCCACGTCGCCGTGATGTAGTCTGACAGATGGGTCTCGTAAGGGTTGTTGTGGGCGAGGTGTCGTCTGGGCTTGTCCCAGATGTGGATGCCGCACTTTCTGGTGATGGCGTCCAACAGGGTGGACTTCCCCGAGCCGTTCTCGCCTACGAAGAAGACGACAGACTTTCTGAAGGTCAACTCCGAAGTTTCCCTGAGAATGGGAACGTTGAACGGATAGAGACGATCCGTGGGGTAGCTTTCCCTATTGATTCTCACTTTGACGAGATGCATGTCGGGTCCTCCTTACTCAAGCACATGCCTTTAGGAATACATCAGGCTTGGTGAACNTCCGACGTCCGAGATCGGGTCAGCCCCATCTTCTCCTTGACTTCGGCCAATGTGGCCTGGGCCAGGGGACGGGCGCGGTGAGCTCCGTCGGCCAGCACATAGCGAACGTAATCCAGATCAGCGAGCAGGGCGCGGTGTCGCTCCTGAATCGGCGACAGGTGGACGATGATCTCATGGGCCAGGATTCTCTTACACTCCAGGCAACCGATGGACGCCGAGCGGCAGCCACCAGCGATCTCCTCAAGCTGCTTGGATGGGGTATAGAGTTGATGGATGGTGTAGATATTGCAGCGGGTTGGTTCGCCAGGATCGGTACGGCGCATGCGAGCAGGGTCGGTGTAGGCACGGGCCAACCGCTGGCGGATCACCTCTGGCGGATCGGTCAGGGTGATGTAGCTGCCCGGTACGCTCTTGGCCATGGCCCCCGGCCCTTGGAGACTGGGCACGACCGTGCCCGCCGTCTGAAAGGCCTGCGGTTCGGGGAAGGTCTGGCCAAAGGCATTGTTGAAGCAGCGAGCCACCTCGCGGGTGAACTCGATGTGCGGCAACTGGTCTTTGCCCACTGGCACTGTAGTCGCCTTGTAGATCAAGATGTCAGCAGCCATGAGGATGGCGTAGGCCAGCAAGCCGAAGCTGGCGGAGCCATAGCGAGCCCTCTTGTCCTTGTAGGTCGGTAACTGCTCGAACTTGGGCACTGGCATCTGGGCCCCCAACAGCCAGGCCAGCTCGACATGCTCTGGGACATCGGATTGCACCATGAGAATAGTGCGCTCAGGGTCAAGGCCCGCCGCTAGGTAGTCAACGGCGATGTTGAGCACGCGATGGGGCATCAGCGCCGGATCAAAGGGTGCGGTGATGGCATGGTAATCTACCACAGCGTAGATGCAGGCGTGGGTCTCTTGCAGCGCCATCATGCCCTGCACCGCACCGTGGTAGTTGCCCAGGTGAATACTGTCGGCCGTCGGTTGAATACCGGAAAAGACACGGTTTGGTTCTTGTTCCATGACACTCACCCCCTGCGAATAGACCTCCGAGGTTTTCGAGGTTTATTCGAACTGGAACGCTAGAAACACATTGCCAGAAGCCTCCAGAGGGTGCTATCGCATAAACCTCGGAGGTCTCGGTGAGCAAACGAAAAGCCCCCGTCCCTATAAGGGACGAGGGCTTCATGCTCAGTCAGAAGCACCCGCGGTGCCACCCTTCTTAGGCAAGCTCCAGGCACGACCGGCTTTCATCCGCCGACGTTGGCGGTCCGGTGGCAACAAGCAAAAATCCCCGCCGTGATGGCAGGGAAACCCTGTGAGCCAGCCTCACTCATTGCAGGGACGGGAGGCGCGTCCATGCGCTCCGATCCCCTCAGCCCTGATAACGGTGGCGTCTCCGGCTCGGCATACTTAGTCATTTAGTCCTATAGTCCATATGGCCCGGTAGTCAAGCTTCTCGGCCAGGCGACCACCAGACCAACCGACCATATGACCAAGCGACTGTTCCGCCTGCAGCTCCCAGGGCCATTCGACGACCGGCACCGGCGTCGGGCTTCCACCTCTCCCCAACTCTCTGGGCCGGGCACTTGGCCGCCTACTCGTCCTGTTCGTCGCTTTTGCTCTCTATGAAGTTGATAAAAGTATAGCACACTCTAGCAGTCTGTCGGAGAAGTTTTGCATCTCTCTGACACTTGATGTAAACTTTGAGCATGGCTAGAAAATTCACAACCGTCGATTACGAAGAAATCCTCGATCTCCAAGTCAGTCTTCGAGATGTCTTGCCATTTGACCATTTGGCCCGTTTTGTGGTCAGAGTCGTGGCTCAACTGGATTTGAGTTCGATCTACAATCAGTACAGTGCCTTGGGTGCACCACCCTATGCCCCCGAAATCTTGCTGGCCTTGCTGTTCTATGGGTACGCCACGGGGGTGTTCAGTTCGCGCAAGATTGAAAAGGCAACCTACGAATCCATCCCGTTTCGCTTCATTGCTGGAAACTTGCACCCTGACCACGACACCATCGCCGACTTTCGGAAGACCTTTTTGCCAGAGATCCAGGAGTTGTTCGTCCAAATCTTGCTGTTGGCGCAGGAGGAAGGCAAGCTCGAGTTGGGCAATATTAGCTTGGATGGGTCGAAAATCCACGCCGACGCTTCCAAGAGCAAAGCGGTGAGCTACAAGCGTCTGCTCGAACTGGAGGCCCAACTCCGCCAGGAAGTAGAAGAGTTGCTGGCACTTGGCAAACAGGCCGACCAGGTCGAATTGCCGGAGGGTTTGGTGATTGAAGATGAGATCACCTTCCGCAAGAACCGACTGGCGGGCTTGGCCGAGGCCAAGGCTGTCTTGGAGGCTCGTGCACGAGAGCGCTATGAGGCCGAAC
>JGI24025J20009_10003061_pt1 | contig 11593 bp, 30 predicted proteins | sample Cruoilmetagenom3_FD_20009 | JGI IMG/M metagenome (IMG submission 20009) | reverse complement strand
TTTTTGAACTTTTTGTTATAAAGGGAGTGGAACTCGTCTTTGTTGAAAATAAACCTTCTAAAGGCATAATTGCAGGTATCCATATCCTCGCAAAAAGGTTCAGGATAAAAGTGGTAGGGAGAAAACGATTGAGCGTAAACATCTTTAAATCGGGTGATTGTCTTTTTTTTGTATTTAAACTTCATTGTCTCGGGGTCGTATTCCGATAATTCTTTAATCTCTTGATTGTCGCAACGATAGTATTCATAAATCGGGGCAGTGCCAAAAATTGAAGCATCTAAAAACGCCTTATACATTTGGACAATGAATTTACCAATCTCCATTGAGTAGTTGGTAATTTCCTGCATAATCTCGGCAAAAGGCACATCCTCGTTACCAGAAGGCAAAAGCATTAAGGTAGGATTTTGTTGGACATACTCGGCCATAGCTGATTGTATCAACCAAAAAGTCATAGGTACCCACACGTTGGATCGATACTCACCCGTGGTATCCCTGTCAACATCAATTAATTTTGAGTCGAAATAGCCCTCCCATTGACGCTCAAATTTTTCCCAATTTGTATCTACATAACCTCTAGCATCCCTAGCATCTTCAAAGCGCTGGTAGCTTTCGTTTAGACGGATTCTCTCCTTCTCTGAGGGGCGATATGACTGGGATGGTGTCTTGTCCTTATCGCTCATTAGTTCATCTCCTTATCTAATCTTAATTTAAAACTACCGCTATTAATTTCTGTCCCCGTTATTCTCAATAAATTAAACCCGCACTTTGTAAGATAGGCATCTTTTGATTTATCTCTTATTATTTGTTTTGGTAAGGAATGCCAGTAATCACCATCAGCCTCTATGACTAAATGAAGAATTGGAATGTAAGCGTCAACTACAAACTTTCCATTGATTAATTTTTGTTTCTCAAACAGAACCCCCTTTGCTTTCAATTCCTCATAGAGCTTTTTCTCGATTGAAGTGGGTTCTCTCATTTCTGCCATTTTTTTAATTCCCAGTAAACCTATTTTTCTATAGTAACTTTTACTCCTTCGGTTTTTTTTCTGATATTCGCTTAACTTCCTTTTTGTTTTTTCAGACATATTCCATTTTGCCTCACTCATTTTTCTTTTAGATTCTTTTGTGTGTCTTTTGTTCTTCATCCAGGGGGTTTTACCCTTCATTGCCTCGCTTATCTTTTTCCTCACTTCGGGTCTCTTAGCTGGATTTTTGTTCCCCTTCATGGCTTCACTTATTTTCTTTTTATGTTCCTCGGACTTTTTTTGCCCTTTTTGAGAAGTAGTATAACCAGTAACTCCTTTGTTCCAAGGGGTAAAAGTACCCTTTGGTCTCAAGGTATGCCCTTTCACAAATTGTCCCTTTTTATTTCTACTCGGTGTTTTTTCGTCAGTCATTAAAAAAATTAGAAACAATGTCTAAGACACGGCCTTGCCGTAATTTTGTCTCCATTCTGAAGTAGAGTAGGAGTAAATACTTTATATCATTTTTTTTTACTGGTGTCAACCATTATTCTTTTGGTAACGCTTTCCATCATTGTTTTTTTTGTTGGCTTAACCGCCTTCATTTCAACAAACTTGTTGGTGTAATTGTGCGTTTTAACCGTAAATTGAATCTCGCCCCACCCCAATTCTTTGGAACTTACAATAAAACTATAAATTTCATAAAGCGTTGGGCTTTCTTTTTTTAATTGCTGAATAAAACTTTTTTTCATTATCGATAGGTTGCGCCAAATGACGGATCCCACATCTGAGTTGGAACTTTTACTTTATTAACATCTTCGTTTGAAACTAATTGAATAACTTGCCAACAACCAGCCAATGCAATCACTCTATCATCGTTTTTCCCCGTTATTGCTGATGGATAATGAGGCGTCTTCTCTGATCTGATAAATGACATATGTTCTTTGATTGTATCTTCGTCATAAACTACTATCTCTCGTTTCAAAAGAGCCTCGCTTAGTCCATCTAGCATCAGAGGTCTAGTTTTTTTATTTGTTGTCCAACCAAAACGCTCTTCTTCTTTTTGTTCTTGTAAATCAAAAGTTTTCATTCTCCAAATTCTGGGATATTCCAATTCTAATAATCTAGCTATTGTTGCTTGTCCGGTGTTCCTTTCAACCGCTATCCAGGGATAAAGACCTGTCATAGACTTAATAAATAACCCCATTTTATTTGCTTCGTTGCCTAAACTGGCCGACCCAATATCCGTTTTGGTTTCGGCCGTCTTGGAGTGATAAACCATAAAAGCGTCTAAATACTTTTTAGACATCGCTACTCCCGCCGAATAATCCCCGCCTTCCGCAGGGTCAACAAAAATAACCGTTGTTTCGTTTTTGTCGCACTCTCGGAATAATTTATACATTTTCTCTAAAATATCTTTCTAATTTAGCCAAATTCTTTAACCTTTTAACAAACCTCGTAACAAAATTACCCTTTGGGGCAAGATCAATATAATCATTATTGGCCTCCCAATCTACTTTTTTATCTGGCTTATTGGAATAATAAACATAATTATCATCACGCTCCCTGCCAATAAAATGATTAATAAGTCTTTCTTGCCCATCATACACTCCCCAAATAGAAGCGTTGGGCTTGTTTTTCAAGGGAATAAACCACCCTTTCCGCCTAGTAACAAAGTCGCCTTGCTTTAAATCACTTCTAATCCTCGTTGTTCTTCGGTCTTTCATTTAACATGCCCCCTAATCCACCAACCAATACTGATAAGCGTTAAAGCCCCCAATAGCGTTCTTAAAGGCATATCCATATAGAAAAGCCAAACAACACTAACTGCTAAAAGGGTTAAAGGCCAATCAAGCCATTCATTCATATTGTCCCCTTTTCATTATAGGTTAATTTAACTTTTTTCAAAACATTAAAAATTTTATTCCAGAAAGTAAGCAATGTTGTCTTTTCAGGCGTAATCATTGTTTTTTATCAAAAATCCACTTTTTAATTATAAGCCTAAATAAACTCCCCCCCGGGAGTTAAAAGCCCTTCTTTAATCGGTTTTTTAGTTTTGCTCAGATACCATTTGAGTGTTGGCAAATCAAAAAAACACGAACCGGCAGATAAAAAGCTTTCTAGGGGACTAGAAGGATATTCTCTCCTCCCCTTGTTTTTATCCTTAAACCCCTTCATTTTTAGGTGATACCAGTATAGTTGATTTGAATCTAAATGGTATAGCTTCCTCAACTCTATTTCGGTTGGCAGAAACTTAAACCCAGGAGGGCAAGAAACACGGTATTCTTTAAAGACAAACCAGGGAAAGAACCTTGAATAAAAAGGCGATTCATTCTCCCCCCATTCTCCCTTGCCCCTATACCATTCCTCATAGAAGAAATCCCCTACTACATTACCGGTTGACTCCCTGACTATCTTGCCTCTACCCATTGGCACTTGCTGCTCTGCCCCTGTGACCAAATCTTCAGCGTTAATTATCGGTGTATTGGGATAAAAAGCAACCTCGGTCCAAAGTAAATTTTGTGTTTCTCCACCTCTCCCTAGCACCTTAGAACCAGCCGAACCAACAAACAACTCCGGACCCGTTTTAGCTTTAATGTAGCTTGTTTTGTTGTCAACTTCTAAAAAGTCTTTTCTTCTGACCTTCTTAATGTCCAAATAGCTATCTAAAAACATACTAATCCGTTGAAAATGGGGCTTGACCTCTTCTAGTTTATGACTAATCACCTGGCCGGAGATAATAGGGGCTAATCCTATTGAACCAAGTATAAAATCGGTGGTGAAAATTGCTTCCCAGACGGCAGAAAACCCCTCTCTTCTAGCTTTACAGATATTCTCCCTTATGCCCTCGAATCCCTCGTAGTCTTTTTTTAGTTGTTCGTAGTATAAGTTTTGAACGGAGTTGAAGATAAAAGGGACAATTTCCCCTTTTTTGTTTTTAATTCTAAAATAAGTTTCAATAAATTCTTTATATTTAATCATAATCACCCTTGCAATGATTATTCTATTGTATCACCTTCAATAAATTTAGCGTCTCGTTCCTTTAGCTGGTTAAAAATATTAAATTGAACCCTTGTTGCTGGTTGTTTGTCTACGCCCAACCATTTAGCGGCCATTTCCGCGGCTTTTAATCTCGTCGGGTGGTCGGGAATCTCAATAAAATCTTTCGTCATTGAATTGGCGTCTTTCATTCCGTCGCCCTTTTTATTTACAACCATTGCGCTAATAACTTTATTCGCCTTCGTTGCCTCTTTAACGGTTTCCACAACTTCCCCAAGTGAAAGCCCTTGGGCTTCTAGGAATAGAATCGTGGGGTTCTTAACTTTTCTTAGAACCTTATTTGCGATAACACCCGCAACATTTCTATTCTTGCATTTATAAACTTTCATTGCGGCGTCTGTTCCGTTGCCACTCTCTAGCCACCGGACAATAAACGCCGCCTCTTTTGGCTCTAGTGTAGTTAAAAAATTCTTGGACATTTTCTTTTTTTTCGCCATTAGACCGCTTCTAAGCCCCTTTTAAAATAACAGCAAGGGGTAGTTACCTTTATTTTTTTCCTTCCCCGCCACCTTTACGCATAATTTCTTTAACTTCCTTGGCAAAATCGGTTCTATATCTCATCATTCCGGCGGAACTCAACAACCTGGTAATAACCTTAACAATTAGCGGTATTAACTCATCAAGGCGTAGATCTTTTACCTGCGCAGGGGTTTCCACTACGGCTACAGCCGGTTCAGTCTTGGCGGGCGCTTCTTTGGTTTTAACCCCGCCAACGCCAGTTTTAAACCTATCCGGCGAGAGTTTGTGCCATTTGCTTTTAGTTTTAGACATTTTCACCTCCTTTCAATATTTTAACACTTTCAATTCTTTTGCTTAAGTTTGAAAAACTGCTTGTCTTCGTCGTCAAGTTTGTCATAAAGCTCTTTGTTGATAGATATATCCATAACATTTAATAGACAAAAAATTGCCATAACGGCCTCTGCCAAATCTAAAATCGTTTGGCGTTCGCTTCTTCTCTTTGACGAAAACAGAGAAAAAGACCTAAAATTTAATTCAAACCGGTCTGCTTTGCTCATTATTTACTATCCCCTTTTAGCTGAACTTTTAATCTACAACACAATTCTTTTCAAAACATTTTCCAGTTTATCGTTGATTTCAAACAAAGCCCCTATCAGTTTTGTTTTTCCCTCTTCCCCTGCGTGTTCCCCTTTTCTTTGCTCAACTTCTGTTAGAATAGGTTCTAACGCTTTTTCTATTCTCTCAACTTTTGACACGGTTCGAGAGAGAATATCAAAAACTGTGGATAGTCCTTTGGAATTCGTTTCTTCTCTGGTTGTTGTTGCCATTATTTATCCACCCCCCTTCTTTCCCAAACTTTTAATTCTTATCAGCGTTCTAAAATCCTTAAACCCGTGAAATTTATTAGCACTAATTGACATTACATTTTTGTCATTGTCTATAACACCAGCGTCTTCTAATAAGTCATTTGAACTAACGATTGCATTGTCAATGTCAATATCAATTTTTCCTTTTAATTCAAATTGATAGTCAATATGAATTGGCCCTGTCCACCGTTCCTTATATTGCTTTAACTGCCAAAGGGCGTTTTCCTGCCAATCCTTGTAGGTTTTTGATAAGTAAAGCCCCCCGCCCCTGCCACGCCGGTAGTTTCTTTTTTTGCTAATTAGACGGCCATTTAAGATAATCATTTTTTAAGATATTTTCTTTCTAACCAATAAAGAAACCAAAAAACCAAAAATACAAAAACAAACGCTCCGAAATATTTGGCTAAAGCCACTAGTGGCCCCTTTGGGGCTAAGATTGTTTTCATTTCTTTACTTTTAAATCGGAAATCATTAACCAAACAACCAATCCCCCATAAAGCAAGGCAAAAAAAACCGGTTTAAAATCAGGTTCCGTAAACACATAGGGAATTGGCAAAACCAACGAAGCCAGAATAATCCATTTAATAACCTTTTTCATTTTTTCTCCTTTCAAATTTTAATCTTTCAATTTCACGTTCATCTTTGCTGACTTGACAAACATCGTCGCTTGTCGCTTACCTCCCCACATTAACCAAGCAAGTGTTTTACTCAGGCCCGCTATTAAATGCATCGCTTCGTCAACCCTCATATTTGTTACCCAGCAATGAGACCCATCCTTTAGATTAACAAACTCAACTTTGATGATGTCTTCTGGAACCCCACCCTTCTTGTTGTAAACAATGCCAACGCGAAAATAAGAGCTGTCGCCGACACGGCTCACCCAAATATACCTTTTTCGCTGTTTTTTCATTCTTCAAATTTTAATTCCTAACTTTTTACATTTTTGGCGGATTTCTTGTTTGGCTTGATTGAAACCCCTCACTAGCTCTGGAGAGTTACCTTGAGACATTAAATCTGTTTCTTCTCCAATCACCTCACGAACAATCTCCTCAATCGCAAACTTAATCTGTTGTTTAGTTCCGTATGATATCGGATAATCTTTAAGAATATAATCAATCGTCTTTTGTTTTTTGGTCATTTTTTCTCTCCTTCTATTTTTAAACTTTTTTGGGCATAATTACCCCACCAAACCCAGTTGAACCAGCAATCCTATAACCTCTATCATTTTTGTTTACTTCACTATCAACAATATCAGAAAAATGAGCTGCTATATTGTATATTTTGTAGGCAGGAAAAATGAACTCTTTAACTTTTTTTCCATTATGCCTTATTTCAACAAGGGCATCGCCTTTTGACTTTTTAGCATCTTTTAGATACCAAGCCCTTACATTAAAGTTCCTATCATTAATATCAAATAGGCATTTCCCATCTTTTTTCCTTTTCATTTTTTCTCTTTTCCTTTTTTAGCAACACTTTTAAGCTTGACTACAACATAAAATTTCTCGTCAAAAGATTCCTTTTTTTTAATCACCTTGCACCAGTAACCATTGTTAGCCAGAATACTGACCAACGCACTCCTATCATCCCAATTATCAATGTGAAATCTAACAGTTTTCATTTTCTTCATTTCCAAAACACAAATAAAAAACTAATAAAGACCAAAAAGAGGATGGATATTACCCCAATCACACCACAGATATCCTCTTCGTTTTCTTTTAACCATTCTTTGATATTGTCAAAGTTTATTTTAATCATTTTGGCAAAAACTCCTTTAACAAACTCCTTGTAGTAAAGGCGTTCATAGCATTTATTGCCTCTTGCTTAGTTGAATACCAGGCCGACTCATTTTTAAAGTTTCCCTCCCCTGCGTAAATCGTTAAAATTTTAAATCTCCCGCTGGAACAGGCACGAAGTCTTGACAAAAGTCGCCGTTTTGAGCCGCCATAATACATCTTTACCTTTTTAGAATTTTTAGGCCTAAAGTAGACCCTAATTTTGACTGTCTTTTTAACCAGCTCTTTATAATTCATTTTGCCCCCCAGCACCTCTTACTTGCTAACCAAGAACCGGAACTTCCCCAGCCAAACTTATCAAATATCTTTTTGGCGCACCGAATATTATCGTCGGGGTTAAATGGGTCGCCAGCACAACTAAATTGCTTAAATGTCGGGTCTATGATTTGAAATAATCCTTTGGCCGAAGAATTTTTGTGTGTCGCGAAAGGATTAAGTGAACTTTCACAAAAAGCCACTTTAATCGCCATCTTTCCATCAGCCCCAAATACCGCCCTGATTTTACTTTTGGTATCATTGCCCACCACTAAGTGGCCACTGGTGGCTTCCCTGGCAAAAGCCCCACTGGCGGGAGCTAACACGCCTTTGCTTTGTTTTTTATCTTTTATCGCCCTATCAATTTCTTCTTCTATTCTATGCTTCAGAATTTCCTCTTTTAACCATTGCTCGTCAACGGGGCTTAAGGTTTTATCACGAATCAAGAACGGGCTTTGAATAATGATTATCTTTGAACCGCCGGTTAGAATTCCAACCAATAAGAGAAGCAGGAATAGGATTAACGCTCCAGTTAAGCCGTGTAGAATTGGTTTAATTTTTGGTAGCTTTTTCACAATTCCTTTTCTATTGCCTTTTGAACTCCGTTAATCATAATAATTTCTCCACTTGCATTTTTTCTAACATTATGTCCTTCCTTTTTAACTTCCCTCAAAGCGTCTTGCCAACAACTTTTGCAAGCAACTGGATAACCATGTTCACTTAAAAAACAAACACCACACCAAGAACACTGTAATCCGCTTATAATATCGTCTGCAATTGTTTCTCGGTTAATATTTTTTATCTTTGGTAGTTTTTTCATTCTTCCCACCTCTTTGTTTTCTTTGTAATTTTTTTACCGATAATGTCAAACCAAGTTTTTTGGCACTCTTCTGGAAAAGATAACCTGAATGCTTCAAAAAAGTCGGCCAGTGTCATTTTTTTATCATTAACAGAAGCCCAAATAACTGCCAACCTGTTAATCTTTGCCCTATCGTTTTTATCAAGAATAAGGTCGTTGATTGGTCCCATATTTTTGCCTGTCAACTTAAAATTTATATTTACTTTAGTCATTTTTTTCACCTCCTGTTCTCAAAAGCGGAATTTCTTTAATTTTCCCGTCTTCAATCGCCAGCTGATACTTGGGCAACAAGTCTTGAGAAATTGTCCTGCCGCCTGGTAAAACAATATGGGGCATAAAAATATCTAAAAATGCCTTTAACCCATTGTCCCAGGCGTTCAACAAGGATTTAATGTAGAAAAACAAAACTCTATACTTGATTCTTTGGTCTTTCCAACCAAATTTATCTACCTCATCTTCATCTCTTTTATAAGGAACATCAATTCTGACTGTTACTGGCTTTTTGACTTCCTCAAGTTCAACTTGGAAGGCAACCGCAAAAACATCATTTGTTTGTGTGTGTTGCACCATAAAAATACCGTATTTGGCAAGCTCCCTTGTTATTTCCGCCTGCGAATTTTCCACCCTAACTTGAGTTTGGCTATAGCTTCTGTAACTTGGCTTAATCATTATTTACCTCGATTTTGAATCCTCTTGAGCAAAATTGAAACATCTTTGTTAATTTTCTGCTCGGTTTTAAGATTTAACTCAGAAAACCATTTGATAATTTCCCTCAGCGCCCCATCTAACTGGTCGCCAAGGAGAGTCTCCAGCTCTTGTAATAGAGTTTGTTCCGACCATCCCCTCGGCTTACAACGGTATCTCTCCCATTCTCTGCCAAAAGCAATACATCTCCTTATAAACTCTTTCTTCGCTTTAGTCATTTTGTTTTTTTTCATTTTTTCTCCTTGAACCTTCCAAAAAATGTAATACTCTCTGGTTTAACCTCTGCTATTACTGTTGTCGGCTTATTAAAGAATATTCTTAAACACACCTTAATCTTTCCCCAAAGAGTCGGCCAAGTAAACCTAGTATTATAAATCAAATAAATCCCTTTCTTATAACTCCTTTTCCTTCTCTTTTGTAAATACCACTTTGGGGTTTTAGTTTTCATTTTTTCTCCAATTCATTTAATATTTTCCTTTTCCACTGTTTAACCTTTTGAATATGACGATTGTAGCCGTAATCGTGTTGTAAAATACCCATACGTTCGTAAGACCCTTTAGTGTTTATCTTTTTGACTGGCACACTCCTTACTACTTGTTTAATGACCTTTGCAAGGAAAAATTTAAAATCTATTTTCATATTTGTATCCATTTTGGAATAGGTAGTTGGATATATAAATTTAAATTCCTTCTCAACTTTCTTAATGTTCATTTTTCCTCCGCTTTTTTAACTTTTTAATAATAACAGCCCTATTCCTAAAACCACCCAAGTTCTAAAATAAAAAGGTAGCCCCAGACTATATCTTAAAAATAGAACAAATAAATAAGTGCCACCCAATGCAAAATTAAATAGACTCATTTTCCCTCCTTAATTAAATTATTTTCAATCAAATAAATAAGCATTTTGGCCATTGCCTCAACTAGAGACTGCTTCTCACCTTGATAATTTGTGCTAAAGATGTTGGAGTAGTAAATTTCCCACTCATCTCTTTTTGCCCATTTCTTATCTTTGTACCAACCACGATGATGCCGAATATTTAACCACTGCCCTTGCTCATATTTATCAATTAAAAGTTCTGGCAACATTTCCCCCAACTCGGTGCAAGTAAAGGCGGAAATATCTGAATCCTCAGAGAAAAATGGTGGGAACCCTTTTCCTAGAATCTTCCATCCTCCAGTAAAAGTTGTCTTTGGTTCTCCTTCGTTTTCCCAATTACAGCTTTTCCAGTAAAACAAACTCTCCTGCCTACAACCAAGTTGCTTTAATCGCTTCGCTAGTCTAAGCGAACAAACTTGCTTTTCTAGTTTCATTTTCCCTCCTTTTCTAAAATTTCCAACATTTTCTTCCTAATTTCTAATCTATTTGAAGCCACCACTAACCTTTTCAGCTTCTTGATAAAATAATCAACGAACTGCTGGTCGGTCGCCTTGTAGCAATTAACAAATTCACCATATTTTTCTAACGGTATTTTTACTTGTTTTAAATTCATTGGTTTACAACCTCTCCCTCCTCTGCTTCAGGATGTTTAGTGGTAACTTTTGCGTCTAATAAAATAAACGCCTTTTTTTTCATATTTTCGAACAAGGTTTTGCCGTCACGCATAATCGCATAAGGTAAAAATATCTGTTCCATTTTTACCATTCTCGTCTCCAATATGGCCATTTGTGCCTTGACCCAATACAAAACTATTCTCCATGCCACTCTTAGAGCTTGGTGTTCGTCTTTAGCAAATCTTCTCGGTATCTTGCCTGCCTCGTATTGTTTTTTTAGCACTTCTTGGACTGGTCTTGGGTCGCAAGGCAACTTAATTCCAATTTCTTTTTTGGGGGTCGTTATGCTAAAAGATAAAGACTCAATTTTCCCGCCATCATCATAATTGGCCAAAACCGACTTAGCTCCGTGAGAAACTAATTCTTGTTGAATTTCAGCTATCGTTTTGGCTGGTTCTATTTTAGTTGTATAGCAAAAAAGTTTATTGCTCATTTTCCCTTTTTAACTTTTTAATTATAAGTCTCTCCGAATACGGCTCAGGTTTAACGCCGAGCCGTATTCGCAACCACTAAGTGGTCACTTCGTGACTACTCGCCGCTAAGCGGCCCCTTTGCCGCTTTCCTTTTGCCCGAAACTTTTAAATGTTTTTTTGCTATGAATATCAAACAACTCTTTTGGAAATTGCTTTTGAAATAAGGCAACCCACTTTTTATGTCCCGCCGTGGATTCTTTTTTAGTTTTGTATTCATCTACAATCACCCAGGCCCCATTGTTATATCGAGGTTCTTCAATGCCAGTTTCGTAAAAACCAGTATCGGGTGTAAAGCAAGTGTCAACGACTAAACCCCCTTTTTCGTAGTGCCCCGTTTCCCTTTTTAGTTTATTTTCTCTATTCTCAAAAAACATACCACTAAAACCGCTTTTAAGTCCTCCGATTCCTAAATCAAAAGCGTCTTTACCTGATAAATTCTTTCCTTTCATATTTCCCCTTTTCTATTTTTCCCATAATCTTCCATTAAGTTTTTAGCTTCGATAATTAACTTCCACACGCTATCCGCTTCGTCGTCAACAATGTTTTTATTATCGCGGAATTTTTTATATTCCCGCCACAGGTCAGACATTGCTTGCTGTAATTCAACCGCCA
>JGI24025J20009_10003056_pt1 | contig 11615 bp, 14 predicted proteins | sample Cruoilmetagenom3_FD_20009 | JGI IMG/M metagenome (IMG submission 20009) | reverse complement strand
GTCAAAGTAGAAGCCGCCCCTGCTTGGCATTTAATCGTGCCATTGCGGGGGCGCACTCCGCGCTTCTTCTTTGCCCAAATACTCCCGCCGGAGGCGGTCCGAGGTATCAGATAGCACAATCGCTTCGTTTTTCGCATTATAATTCCCTCGCGATCAATTCTTTCATGATCTCGTTGGTGCCGCCATAGATACGCTGCACCCGTGCATCGGTCCACATTTCGGCGATCGCGTATTCTTGCATGAAACCATAGCCGCCGTGCAGCTGCAGACATTCGTCCAGCACCTGACACTGCAGATCGGTTAGCCAGTATTTGCTCATCGCCGCTGTCTCGACTGAAAGCTCCCCGCGCAGATGGGCGGTAATACAACCGTCCAGAAATGTTCTCGCTACCACGGTATTGGTCTTGGCTTCGGCCAGCTTGAATCGGGTGTTCTGGAATTGTGTGAGCGGCCCGCCAAAGGCCTCGCGCTCTTTGCAATAGTCGATAGTCAGACTAACGCCGCCTTCCATCGCCCCGACAGCACCACAGCCGATGATCAGGCGTTCTTGTGGCAACTGCTGCATCATTTGGTAAAAGCCTTGGCCCTCTTCGCTGCCCAACAGGTTCTCCGGCGGGATTTCGACGTTGTCAAAGAACAATTCTGACGTATCCGCGGCTTTGAGCCCGATTTTATCCAGATTGCGACCACGCGTAAAACCTTCCGCCTCTGCTGTTTCCAGCATTATCAAGGAAACGCCTTTGGCCTTTTCATTAGGGTCGGTTTTACAGGCGACCAAAATCAAATCAGCGTGCTGGCCATTGGTGATGAACGTTTTTGAACCGCTCATCTTGTAAACATTGCCGTCCTTGATCGCCCGCGTTTTGATGCTTTGCACATCCGAGCCAGCGGAGGGTTCGGTCATTGCTAACGCCGCTACCAACTCGCCCGATGCCATCTTGGGCAACCAGCGTTTTTTCTGGTCCTCGGTGCCGTATTCCAGAATATAATGTGCAACGATGCCGGAATGAATTCCGTTCCCCCAGCTTGCCAGATTTGCACGTCCGCTTTCCATATAGATCACAGCCTCGTGGCCGAAATCACCGCCGGCGCCGCCGTATTCTTCGGGGATGGAGGCACATAGAAGGCCGAGTTCGCCTGCCTCCAACCATGTGTCCTTGTCCATTTCGCCCTGTTTGCGCCACTTCTCGAACTTCGGTGCCCATTTGTCGGCAATAAACTGGGCGGTCATTTCCTCGAGCATCTTGTGCTCGTCAGTCATCCAGTCGGATCTGAGATTGTGAAAGGTCATTTTTCCATACTCCCGGGGGCAGGGGCTCCATATTCGTTGACGAACTCCGCGAAAATGCTCCTTAGCTTATCGGTGTCGGCAAACTCGTCGAGATTTTCCAGCAAAACCGTTAGCAAATAGTTGTTGCCCAACCCGTATTCCGCGTTGAGCGCGCGAAGGCGCTCGTAGGCGGGTTCGGTCAAATTCATAGACCGCCGAACAGGTAGGGCTAAACGTTTTGCCATCAGAATGCCTCGGCTGCGAGCCCCATCACCGGTTCGGCACCTGTGGTTATGCGCGCTAGTCTCAGGGCGGTTTCAGGCAATGATCTAGCCATATAGTAGCGCCCTGTGGCAAGTTTGGTCTCGTAAAACGCCACGTCACCGGCACCCGCCGTCAATGCTTCGTTCGACGCTTTGGCCATACGGGCCCACATCAGACCCAGTGCTACATGGCCGAACAGGTGCATAAAATCACTGGAACCAGCCAGCGCTGCGTTCGGGTTTTTCGCCCCTTCGGACATGAAATACATCGCCGCTGCTTGCATGTCTTTGGAGGCTGCTTTGAGCGGGTCGAGGAAGTCGGCCTTCAACGCCTCGTCGCCTTCGTTTTCCTTAATGAACGATTTCACGATTTCGAAGAACGCCATGACGTGCTTGCCGCCGTCGCTGGCCAGCTTGCGACCCACAAGATCGAGCGCCTGCACCCCGTTTGCCCCTTCATAAATCATTGCGATCCGCGCATCGCGCACGAACTGCGAGGCGCCGGTTTCTTCAATATACCCATGACCGCCGAAAATCTGTTGCGCTTGTACGGCCATGTCGAAACCCTTATCGGTCAAGAAGCCCTTGATAACCGGCGTTAGCAGCGAAACCAGCCCTTCGGCGCCTTTGTCCTCAGCCAACTCGCCCGCATCAAGCAGCGTTGCGCCCCACAAAATGAACGCGCGCGCGCCTTCGACAAAAGATTTTTGTTCCATCAGGGACCGGCGCACATCGGGGTGCACTATCAGCGGGTCAGCCGGACCATCCGGATTTCTCACGCCTGTTACATTGCGCCCTTGAAGCCGCTCGCGGGCATAATCGGCGGCGTTTTGATAGGCGATCGATGCCTGCGACAGGCCTTGTAGGCCGACACCCAGACGGGCGGCGTTCATCATGGTAAACATGGCGCGCAGACCTTTGTGGGCGTCGCCAACAAGATACCCTTCTGCGTCGTCAAAGTTCATTACACAGGTGGAATTTCCGTGGATGCCCATCTTCTTTTCAAGATTGCCACAGACAACGCCATTCCGGTTACCAAGCGAGCCATCCTCGTTGACTATGAATTTAGGTACAATGAACAGCGAAATGCCTTTGACGCCCTCCGGTCCACCCGGAATTTTTGCCAATACGAGGTGGATGATGTTATCCGCCATGTCATGCTCGCCCGCCGAGATGAAAATCTTCTGGCCGGAAATCTTGTAGGAACCGTCAGTCTGCGGATCCGCCTTGGTGCGCATCAAACCCAGATCGGTGCCGCAATGCGGCTCGGTCAGGTTCATTGTGCCGGTCCACTCGCATGTCACCATCTTGGGCAGAAACTTTACCTTAAGTTCGTCCGATGCATGGGCACGGATCGCCTCGTAGGCACCGTTGGTCAAACCTTGATACATATTGAATGCGAGGTTGGCGGATACATGCATCTCGCTAACGGCGGAGCCAAGTACATAAGGCATGCCCTGACCGCCATATTCAGGATCACCAGCCAAACCTGTCCAGCCGCCCTCGCGGATCATATTGAACGCTTCCTTGAAGCCGTTCGGCGTGCGCACCACGCCGTTTTCCAGCTTACAGCCTTCGGTATCGCCTACCACGTTTAGGGGGGCCAAGACGTCGCGGGCGATCTTGCCGGCTTCGTCCAAAATCGCACCGGTGAAGTCGCGGTCGAGATCGGCGTAGCCCGGCGTGTCGCTTTCATGGACACGCAGAACATCATGCAGCACAAAATCCAGATCTTTCAGTGGCGGCGTGTATGTAGGCATTTTCGAAATCCTTTGAGTGTTTATTCGGCGGCCAGTTTGACACCGCGATCGGCTAGAACCGTCTCACCCCAAACCAGTTGTTCCTTCAGATCGGCGATGGCTTCGGTCAGCTCGTCGCGCTGTTCTTCCATGTCGCGCAGGCGTGCCTGCGCCAGCTCGTAAGTCTTGGTCAATTGCGTAGTCTGTTGATCGCCAAGGGAGTAGAGGTTCAGCAGTTGCCGGATTTCCTCAAGGCTGAAACCGAACCGCTTGCCTTGCAGGATCAGTTTCAGGCGCGCGCGGTCACTTCTGGTGAACAGGCGTTTCTGGCCTTCGCGGATCGGAAATATCAATTCCTTGGATTCATAAAATCGCAGTGTCCGCGGAGTCACATCGTAGGACTCACACATCTGTCCAATCGTCATCAAAGATTTAGTCATTCTTCCCTCCCAGGTTGACGTGAAGGTAAAGAGGGAATTTGTCAAAATCAAGTAAGGTTGACGTGAACGTAAGGTGACGTCGCGTCAGCCAAGCTGGTCAAGCGAATCCTGTGTCACCTGGCGCAAGCGCTGCAATTCGCAGGTTATCTCGTCCAGTTCCCGCTTGCGCTGTTCCAGTTCTTCAATCTGATCGGTTGACATTTCGATCCAGCGTTCCATCTGGCTGCGGTTCTGGTCGCCTTGGTCATATAACTCCAACCACTGCCGGATTTCTTCGAGCGGAAAGCCAAATCGCCGACCTTGCCGGATAAGTTTTACCCGCGCTTTTTCCGTCGGACCGTAGTATCTGGTGCGGCCCTTCTTCACTGGAGAGATCAGCTCAAGATATTCGTAGTACCGCAAAGTGCGCGGGGTCACTTCGAAAAGCGCACACATTTCTTTCAGCGTTAACGTTTCTGATGACATGCCATTCCCCTTTTTGCGCATTTTGAGCAAGCAGAGCTGATTTGGCAATCACAAGAAAGCGTTTGGTGCAAAGAAATAAAATCCATAGGCTAGCAGCATGGCGGGCAGGGTGCTGTACAGCGTCGCTGCTACGGCTGCTTTAGGGTTCAACGCGATCGCAGGAAACAGCGCATCACCATCATTCGAGATCGCATTCCCCATCAACGCCGAGAACGGAATGATGCCGTTTATATACAACGTCGTGACCAATACCTGCGGCCCGCAACCCGGGATCAGGCCAATCGCCACACCCATTAGCGGCAACAGCGGTGCTATCGCCGAAAACGCATCCTTGAGGTCCACGCCCAGAAACGTCACCACATAGTCATAAGCCAGATAGGCCCCGATCACCCAAATCGAGATAAAGCTCGTTTCTTCCGCCGCTCGTGTAAAGGGTGCATCGTCTACATGAGACATCGCGTGCACTGGCGAAGTAACCCAGACAAACAGCCCGAGCGCCGTCCCGATTAACCCGACAGCGGTCATCCACGGCCCGAAAACCGCCTCCAGATCAACCTGCGCCAATTGCGAGACACCCATCACGAGACCAGGCAAGACAACCGCAACATAGGCGTAGTCTCTGGGGCGAATGCGTCCGATCAACGGTGCCAGTTCACATGTCGCGGAAGGAATGCCGCGAAAGTCGGTTTTGTTGAACAAATCCACCAGATATCCGGAGGCGATTCCGACGATCAAGGATAACGGCAACACCACGATTGCCACATCGGGCCGCGTTGCGATCAAAAGGAACGCTGCGTCACCCATCGTCGCGGTCAGGGCAGCGACAACCGCCCCGAATCCCACATTGCCGGACGAATAGGCCGCAACCACAACCACGGCACCGCCGCATCCGGGGGTCGCACCAAGGAGGGCCGACATCGGCACCTGAAACCCGCGCGCATTGCGCAGGGCGGCGCCTAGATTGAAGTTGAACAGCCGTTCCGCCCCGTAAAAGATCAACAATGTCGTTGCCACAAAGGCGCTAACCTGCACATAGGCGTCGGTCATCAGGCCACGCGTCAACTCGCCAAGTTCGCCGGGGAAGGCTGCCAAAACCATCAAAAGCAACACAACAGGCAAGCGTTTCCCCCGAAACGGACCTAATTTTTCCGGAAAACTCCAACCGGTTTTCGGGGCGGTGGCTTCAATCGACATAAGCATTTCCTGCAATTGCGAATTATTCTCATTTGCAATATGGCGAATTAGACTGGCATTTGCAAGCAAAATATGGCCAGACTTTTACCAAGCCCAATTTCCGAGTCGGAGACCAGCCCATGACCAGCGACGAACAACAAACGCAACGCCGTAAAATCGCCCGACAGTTTATAGAGGCCATCCCCCATGCGCGCGATCTCGGAATGAAGCTGCTCGACATCGGGGAAGGGACGGCCGAAATGTCCATCGACTATGACCCGCGTTTCGTCGGCGATCCGGGTACGGGCGTTTTGCATGGCGGAGTCATCACCGCATTGTTGGACACCTGCTCAGGGGCGGCGGTATCGGCGCACCCGCTGGTTCCCTCCGGCACGGCGACAATCGACCTGCGGATCGACTACATGCGCTCCGCCACCCCCGGCCAACGCGTCATCGCCCGCGCCGAATGTTACCGCGTAACCCATTCCGTCGCCTTCGTGCGCGCCACCGCCGTTGATGAAAACGAGGATGATCCCGTCGCTTCCGCCGCCGGTGCCTTCACCGCCGGCCGTCCGAAAAAGGAGGGCGCATAATGCCCCGTCCCAAACCCGAACCGGTTCAAGTCATCAAACAACGCCGCGATGCGGCCTTGGCCAAGCTTGCCGGCAATGTTCCCTATATCCAGCACCTCGGCGTTAATTTCGACCGCCGTGGCGACGAGCTCACCGCAAATTTGCCGTTCAACGAAACCCTGATCGGCAATCCGTTCCTCCCGGCAATCCACGGCGGCGTAACCGGCGCCTTCCTCGAAGTCACCGCAGTGGTGGAGCTGATGTGGTCCATTGTCTGGGACCAGATGGAAAGCGGCGGTCCCGCCGCCCTCGCGATCGAGCGTGGCGAATTCCCTGCGATGCCCAAAACCATCGATTTTACCGTCGACTACCTGCGCACCGGCCTTCCGCGCGACGCCTATGCACGGGCGCGTGTAAATCGCTCCGGACGTCGCTATGCCTCGGTTCATGTCGAGGCATGGCAGGACAACAAAACCAAACTTTTCGCGCAAGCCACGGGCCATTTCCTGATGCCCGATCTGGACGGTGTGGATGGACGCTGACACAAAGGCGATCACACATCGCCGTGTCTTGCATATCGCCATCCCGATCGTCATTTCGAACGCCACTTATCCGATACTCGGTGCTGTGGACACCGGCGTCGTGGGGCAGCTAGGCGAGGCCGCACCGATCGGCGCAGTCGGCGTCGGCTCCATCATTCTCGCGGCAATCTACTGGATTTTCGGCTTCCTGCGTATGGGCACATCCGGACTGGTCGCCCAAGCCCGCGGCGCAGGGGACGTTCCCGAAACCGGTGCCCTTCTGGTGCGGGGTCTGATGATCGGCGCGGTGGCAGGACTGGTCTTCATCCTCTTCCAGTCGGCGCTGTTCTGGGGCGCGTTCAAAATCTCCCCCGCCACACCCGAGGTCGAGAACCTCGCCAGCCAATACCTGTCCATCCGCATCTGGGGCGCACCCGCCGCCATCTCGACCTATGCCATAACCGGCTGGCTGATCGCGATGGAACGCACACGCGCCGTCCTGATCTTGCAACTCTGGATGAACGGTCTGAATATTGCGCTCGATATCTGGTTTGTACCTGGCCTTGGATGGGGCGTCGAAGGAGTCGCCATCGCCACCCTGATCGCTGAATGGAGCGGCGTTCTCCTTGGCCTATGGCTTTGCCGCGCGGCCTTTGGCGGCGACCAGTGGCGCGACTGGAAGCGGGTATTTGACCGCATCAAAATAAAACGAATGGCGGTCGTGAATGGTGACATCATGCTGCGTTCGGTGCTGCTGCAAACCAGCTTCCTGACGTTCCTGTTCATCGGCGCAGGTCTGGGCGACGAGACCCTCGCCGCCAATCAGATATTGCTGCAATTCGTCGGAATCACCGCTTACGCCCTAGACGGTTTTGCCTTCGCAGCCGAAGCGTTGGTGGGCCAAGCTCTCGGCGCCCGCAACCGCGCAGCACTCCGGCGCGGCGCCTGGCTTTCCAGCAAGTGGGCCTTTGGCGCGAGCCTGCTACTTGTCGGCGCTTTCGGCCTTGCGGGCACTACAATCATTGACATCATGACCACCGCACCGGACGTCCGGATCGAGGCACGCTCCTACCTCTGGTGGATGGTAATCTTCCCGATTATCGGCCTGCCAAGCTGGATGTTCGACGGCTTCTTCATCGGCGCCACCCGCACCCGCGAAATGCGCCTTGCTATGTTCCAGTCGGCCATCGTCTATGGCGCGTTGCTGTTTGTGTTGGTCCCGACGATGGGCAACCACGGGCTATGGCTGTCACTGATATTATTCGACATCGTCCGTGCGCTGACCCTTTGGCGCTACTACCCAGCGCTCGAAGCTTCGGCGGATGAACCGTCAGAGAATATCTAGAACCGACTCTGGCGGCCGCCCCAACGCAGCTTTCCCCTTATGGAAAACCACAGGCCGCTCGATTAATATCGGGTGCGCAGCCATAGCGGCAATCAAAGCATCATCCGTCGCGCCTCGCAGACCGAGTTCCTTATAAACCGCCTCACCCTCGCGAATTAATTCTTTTGGCCCGACACCCAACAATTTCAAAGCCGCACGCAATTCCGCTTCCGTCGGGCTATCCTCGAGGTATCGCACAATCGCAGGCTGAAGGCCTGCCTCCTCCAGAATTGCCAGTGTCTGTCGCGATTTCGAGCATCGCGGATTGTGCCAAATAATAGGCTCGCTCATAACCAAATCTCCCGTTTGCTGCCCACGGCATCGGCAACATTGTCATACCCGTCACGTTCCAGCAGTTCATCCAGCCCACGTGCAATATCCGCCGCCAGACCGATACCTTTATAAACCATCGCCGTATAAAGCTGCACCGCCGAAGCCCCTGCTTGAATTTTGGCATAAGCCTGCTCGGCGGAACCAACCCCGCCAACTCCGATCAACGGTAACTTGCCGTCGGTCAATGCTGAAAGCTGCGCCAGAACCCGCGTGGATTTCTCGAATAACGGTAGTCCGGACAATCCGCCCACCTCGGCCGCCTGCGCACTGGTTAAACCTTCGCGCGACAGAGTGGTGTTGGTGGCAATAATTCCGGAAATCCCCGTCGACAGCGCCACCTCCGCGATGTCCTGCAAGTCCTGCGGCTCCAGATCTGGCGCGATCTTCAGAAACACCGCCACCGGCTTCGCCAGCTTGGCATTCTGGGCCATGACACCGTTCAACAACCCCTCTAGCGCAGCCTTGCCCTGCAAGTCCCGCAGCTTTTCGGTGTTGGGTGACGAGACATTCACGGTGGCAAAATCCACATGCGGACCACAAGTCGCCAATACTTTGGCAAAGTCCTCGGATTTGTCGCTGCTGTCCTTGTTAGCCCCGAGGTTAATCCCCAAAACGCCACCCTCGGGCCGCGCAGCCAACCGCTTCGCGATCACATCCATGCCCTGATTGTTAAACCCGAACCGGTTGATCGCCGCGTCATCCGCAGTTAGCCGGAACAATCGCGGCTTCGCATTCCCCGCCTGCGGTCGCGGAGTCGCGGCACCAACCTCGATAAACCCGAAACCACTTCGCAACAAAGGCGCAATCGCCTCGGCGTTTTTGTCAAAACCGGCCGCCAAGCCTATTGGGTTAGGTAAAGCCAATCCCGCCACAGTCGTCGCCAAACGGTTCGAAGTCACTACCCCCGGCGTCGGCGTCAAACCCATCCGCAACGCCCGTAACGCCCATCCATGCGCCTGCTCGGGGTCGAGCAAATGCATCAAAGGCAGGCCGATTTTCTGTAAGGCTGCTTTCACAACACACCATCCGGAAATACATGCCCGTCGACCCCATGCGGCAACGGCTTAACCCAGACAATATCTTCCATCTTCAAAGCCCTATACAAATGCGGAAACAAGTCGCCGCCCCTCGATGGCTCCCACTTCAAAGCCTCCCCGAGCGTATCCGGATCAAGCGCCAGAATCTTCAGCCCTTCTACTTTGGAAAAATACTTGAATACAGTCTCGGCAACCTGCGCACCAGTCGAGATATGAATATAGCCGTCTTCAAGATCGATAGGCGCGCCGGTGGTCTCACCCGCTGCCTCAAAGGCTGCCCATTCGTCAGCCCGGAATATTTTGTAAATCATCATGACCCGTCTTTGCGACAGCTTGGCCAAAGGGTCAATACTCTTCTCCGCTTCCGGATTTCGCGTAGGCCTTTAAACCGTCGCCCAGATGCACCCACGGGATTTTTTCTTCCGCGTAAACGCTGAAAGTTGCGGGTGTATTTTCTGGATGATCGAGCGTTCCGGTGTAGAGATGGATTTCTTCGCCATAGCGATCCGCATCAAAGGCCAAAGGCGTTCCGCAATCCCCGCAGAATAACCGGCGAACCCCTTCCGACGAAGGATACACCGCAGGTTTTGCGCTGGTCCATTCGAACGCGGTCCGGTCAAAACCAACAAAAGCGGCCGCCACTGCACCGGTCGAGCGGCGGCAGTCTTCGCAATGACAAAAGCACGACCAGTTGACCGGCTTTGTGCTCTCGTACGTCACGCGGCCACAATGGCAACGACCCGTTACGCTGGCACTCATAAATGTCCCTCGGCTTTAGCCCAAAGCATCGTCGCGTCGAGCGCCTCTTCCATAGGGGCGAACATCTCGTCCAACTCGTCGGCGGTGATAATCATCGGCGGACACATGACGATACTATCGACGACAGCGCGCACGATTACGCCGCGTGCAACCAACTCCGCCGCCATTTTAGCGCCTACTTTGCCCGGTGTGTCGAAACCTTTGGCTGACGCATTTGGCACCATCTCCAAAGCGCCCATCAGACCGAGGCTACGATACTCCCCAACCAGCGGGTGCTCGGCCAATCGTGCCAGATGCGCTTCGAACTTCGGCGCCAGACTTTGGACATGCCCTACGATATTGCGCCGCTGGTAAATCTCCAAGGCCTTCACACCAACCGCACAGCCCATCGGGTGGCCACCGTAAGTAAATCCGTGCCCGAAGGTGCCCAGTTTGCCCGAATGCCCCTCGATGACATCCGCCATATCCTGATTGATTGCCACAGCTGACAAAGGTGCGAACCCTGCTGTTAGCTGTTTGGCCATAGACATAGATGTCGGCTTCATACCCAGAGTTTGCGAGCCGAACCATTCGCCGGTGCGACCAAAGCCGCAGATCACTTCGTCCGCGATTAACAGGATGTCATACTTCTCCAACACCGGACCTATGGCCTCGAAGTAGCCCTGCGGCGGCACCAACACGCCGCCAGCTCCCATTACAGGTTCGGCGATGAAGGCGGCAACTGTATCTGGCCCTTCGGCAATGATCTGGGCTTCCAGTTCTGCGGCCAAACGGGCGGAGAATTCCAATTCGCTCTCACCCGTAACGGCTTCTTTCCAGTGATGTGGCGTTCCGGCGTGCAATATGCGGTCGACCGGCAGATCAAAGTCCATGTGGTTATACGGCAGGCCGGTCATCGAAGCCGACACAATCGTCACCCCGTGATAGCCCTTCTTGCGGCTGATGATCTTTTTCTTCTCGGGCCGCCCCAGTGCGTTGTTGTAATACCAGATCATCTTGATCTGCGTCTCGTTCGCCTCGGACCCAGAGGATTGGTAGAACACCCGCGCCATACCCGGCGCCAGTTCCTTGATTTTCTCGGCCAACTCAACGGCGGGCTCGTGGGATTTGTTCCCAAACAGGTGGTAGTACGGCAGCTTGTCCATTTGCTCCTTGGCGGCGTCGACCAACTCCTGATCGCTAAACCCCAAACCGGCACACCACAGACCGGACATGGCCTCGATAAAGGGTTTGCCACTGTCGTCGAACACCCGCACGCCTTCACCGCGTGTGATGATCTGCAAACCGGTTTCGCGCAGGGCGGGCGAGTTTGCATAAGGATGGAGCAATGCTTCGAGATCGCGGGTCTGCGAATTCGGGAGGGGTGTGTTCATGTGATAACCTCGGTGAATTGGATTTACCGCGAGCCTAGGAGTGCAAATTGCAGCCGTCAATCGCTGCTAGACGTTATGAAGTTTTTAATAATCTGCAGTTTTCGCATTTCGACATTTGCACGACTCGCTAACATGCTGTTTACTCGATCCTGTATTTCAATTTCGGAGGGAAACATGAAAACATTTCGTATACTTATGGCTGCTTCGGCACTGGCAATGTCTGCCACTGGCGCTCTGGCCGATTATAATCTCACAATTCTTCATACAAACGACTTCCACGCGCGCT
>JGI24025J20009_10003055_pt1 | contig 11615 bp, 11 predicted proteins | sample Cruoilmetagenom3_FD_20009 | JGI IMG/M metagenome (IMG submission 20009) | reverse complement strand
GCCCCAAGGAGAGTAGTCCACCCGCATGGGCTGCCAGACAAAGTATAAATGAAGGATTAAGAAAATGCGTCATGGTAATGGTTACCGTAAACTGAACCGTACACACGAACACCGCAAAGCGATGTTCGCAAACATGGTATGCTCGTTGGTAGAGCATGAGCAGATCAAGACGACTCTGCCAAAAGCCAAAGAATTGAAGCGCATCATCGACAAGATGATCACGCTAGGTAAAAAAGGCGACTTGCACTCCCGTCGTATCGCGCAATCGCGTATGCGTCAGGAAGATGCCGTCAAGAAATTGTTCGACGTGCTTGGCCCACGCTATCAGGAACGTAAGGGTGGTTATGCCCGCGTTCTGAAAGCTGGCTTCCGTTATGGCGACATGGCACCGATGGCAATCATCGAGTTGGTTGACCGTGACATGGACGCAAAAGGCGCTGGCGATAAAGCCCGTGTTGCGCTCGAAGAAGCAATGGCTGACGAATAATTTGCACTGACCTCTTAAGGTTGGCACTATTGAACCTCGGGTTTGGCCCGGGGTTTTTTCGTTTTGGGGGCGTGGGTTAATCGATGACCATATTTGACGGTGCCATTGTCTTGATTGCGCTGCTGCTTACGGGAATTACGATGCTCCCAAAGCTTCGTAATAATCTATGTTGGCGCGCGACTGTTACACCGCTCGCATCGATAATAGGCAGCGGTTTTTTGGTCGTCGCCCCACTTTTGGCAAGTGTTGCCGGTTCCTACGCCGTGATCGCAATGATGATGATCGTGGCGTTGGCCTATGCCGTCGGGCACGTCATTCGCTTTAATATTCTTAACGCCGAAGTGCTCGAGGCATCACATAACGGACCCACAGGTCTGTCCGCCTTTGCAAGAGTTTCCAACGTCTCGCTAACTGTTGCCTATGTGATTTCCATTGCCTTTTACATCCGCCTTCTGGCCTCGTTTGCCTTATCCCTCACGCCGTTGGCCGGTGACTTTACAGAAGATATCCTCGCGACGATTATTCTAGCGGGTATCGGCTTGGTTGGATGGATGCGCGGTCTGAAAGGTTTGGAAATAGCCGAGACGATTTCGGTCTCGATAAAGATTTCCATTATCGTTGCTCTGCTGGTTGCCCTGTTCGCCTATAATCTTGGCACCGGGCAGTGGACTGCAGATTTACCGCATGCGGATGCCGATAGCCTGATGCGGTTGAGAATGTTGGGTGGCATGTTGTTGGTGGTGCAAGGATTTGAAACTTCGCGCTACTTAGGTGCTGCATACCCGGCCGAAATGCGAAGTCGGACGATGCTGTGGGCGCAATTGTCCAGCGGTGTAATTTATCTGCTTTTCGTCGCCCTCATTGTGCCGGTTCTTCTTTATCTTCCTGCGGGTCAAGCTGACGAAACCGCGATCATCGGAATATCGGGGCAAGTCGCTTGGGTTCTACCGATCCTGTTGGTTTTCGCCGCGCTCATGAGCCAGCTTTCCGCAGGCATTGCCGATACGGTCGGAGCGGGCGGGTTGGTCGCCGAAGAGACTGATAGACGGGTATCTGAGCAATTGGCGTATCCGGTTCTTATCGCATTTTCGATTGCCTTGATCTGGATGTTTAACATTTTCGAGGTCATCGCGATCGCATCACGGACGTTTGCGTTTTACTATATGATGGAGGCCGTCATTGCCTTCATTGTGGCGCGGGAGGTCCTGACCGGGCATAAACGGGTTGTTCAGCTCGTCTGGTTTGCAAGTTTGGCCATAATACTGGCCTCGGTCGTCGTGTTTGCAGTTCCCGCCGAATAGATAAGTGCCGACACACCTTTTCCTTTGGCGAATTTCTAGATAGGTCTGGAATATGGCCGATCTTTTTGACACAGCTGGCGAAACGCCCGGTAACGCTCCACGTCCGTTGGCTGATCGGTTGCGCCCGAAAACTTTGGGCGAGGTGATCGGGCAAGAACATATTCTTGGTGCTGACGGCCCACTCGGGCAAATGCTGTTGCATGGAAACCTTTCGTCGCTCATCCTTTGGGGGCCACCCGGCGTTGGCAAAACGACCATCGCGCGGTTGCTGGCTGACGAAACCGATCTTGCGTTTGTTCAAATCAGTGCGATTTTCACAGGTATGCCGGACCTGCGAAAAGTTTTCGAGGCCGCCAAATTACGCCGCCAAAACGGTAAGGGCACTTTGCTCTTCGTGGATGAAATCCACCGTTTCAACAAAGCCCAGCAAGACGGTTTTCTGCCGCACATGGAAGACGGCACAATTCTTCTGGTTGGGGCTACGACCGAGAACCCGAGCTTCGAGTTAAACTCCGCGGTGCTTTCACGAGCACAAGTTATGATCCTGAATCGCCTTACGCTCGCCGAGATGGAACTTCTGGTTCAACGTGCCGAAAAGGAAATGGGCAAAGCGCTACCGGTTACCGCAGATGCGCGAGATGCCCTGATGGAGATGGCAGACGGGGACGGGCGGGCGTTGCTTAACCTTTTGGAGCAGGCGTTTGTATGGAAGGGTAAGGTTGATCGTGACGCCCTTTCAAAACGTCTATCAAGACGCGCACCTAAATACGACAAATCGGGCGAAGAGCATTACAATCTTATTTCTGCACTACATAAATCCGTTCGTGGCTCCGACCCCGATGCGGCGCTGTACTGGTTCGCAAGGATGCTACAGGGCGGCGAGGATCCGCGCTATCTGGCGCGAAGAATTACGCGGATGGCGGTTGAGGACATTGGCCTTGCTGACCCTGACGCGCAACGGTTGTGTCTGGATGCATGGCAAACATACGAGCGTCTTGGTTCCCCGGAAGGGGAATTGGCATTGGCGCAATCGGTAATGTATCTGGCACTCGCGCCGAAATCGAACGCGTCGTATTCCGCTTTTAGCAACGCGATGGCGGCGGCAAAGCAAACGGGCTCCGAGCCACCGCCCAAACATATATTGAACGCACCGACCGAGATGATGAAAGATCATGGCTTTGGCGAGGGGTATCAGTACGACCACGACGCTGAAGACGGATTCTCGGGTCAAAACTATTTCCCCGATACAATGAAGCGTGGAGTATATTATTCACCTGTAGAGCGCGGCCACGAACGCGAACTAAAGAAACGCCTCGACTATTTTTCCAAACTCCGCACCAAGCGCAAGGGTTGACAATTGGCGCTCGCGCGCATTGAACAGCGCCAAAGGAGACACCATGTCAGTGTTGTTACAAGTTGCACTCGGTGGCGCCATTGGCGCTTCGGCCCGTTATCTTAGCGGTGCTGCGATTTTGCGTGCATTCGGCAGCGGTTTTCCGTATGGCACGATGTTCGTGAATATCGTTGGATCATTTTTGATGGGCTTGCTGGCTATTTGGTTGATGGAGCGTATGGACGGCAGTTTTTCCAGATATGCTCCGTTTCTGATGACCGGTGTATTGGGTGGTTTCACGACCTTTTCGGCTTACTCGCTTGATGCGCTCTACTTGATGGAGCGCGGGCGGTATATGTCGGCGAGTATATATATGGGCGGCTCCGTGGTTCTGGCAATCGCGGCGCTGTTTTTGGGAATGACTTTGGCAAGGGCTATATCATGAGCGGTGTTCAATATCGGGAAGTGGATGCAGACGGCGACGACCAGCGGCTTGATCGTTGGTTCCGCCGGGTTTTCCCGCATGTTCCGCAAGGGCGGATCGAAAAAATGTGCCGCAAAGGCGAAATCCGCGTTGAAGGCGGGCGCGTGAAAACCTCGACGCGATTGGTTGAGGGGCAGAACGTCCGCATTCCGCCACTTCCAACACCGGACGAGGCGGCGCGAGCACGCGCCGAGCGCGTACATGTTTCGGACGCCGACGCCAAAATGATTCAGGGCTGCGTGATTTATAAAGACGACGATATCATCGTGTTGAATAAACCGGCTGGCTTGGCAGTGCAGGGCGGTTCAAATACTACACGTCACGTTGATGGCATGGCCGAGGCGTTGCGCTTTGGATTGGATGATAAGCCGAAGCTGGTGCATCGTCTGGACAAAGACACATCCGGCATTTTGCTGCTGGCGCGTAACGGGCAGGCGGCCAAAGGGCTGACTATGGCGTTTCGAAACAAGTTTACGCAAAAGATTTACTGGGCTTTGGTCGCTGGCCATCCGGACCAACAAGTCGGCACAATCCGTTTTGGCTTGGTGAAGCAGGCAGGGCACGGGCCACATGGCGCAGGCGAAAAAATGATCTGTATTCCACCGCGCCAAATCGATGAAACGCCAGGTGCCAAGCGGGCGACTACGGATTTCGTTGTGATTGAAACGGTTGGTAAACGCGCGACTTGGTTGGGGCTATCGCCGATCACTGGCCGGACCCACCAGTTACGCGCGCATCTGGCCGAGATTGGCTGTCCGATTGCCGGCGATGGTAAGTATGGCGGCTCCTCTCAGGTGAACGAGGGCGAGGGCTGGGGTTCCCAACTTGGTGGCGTTATCTCAAAGAAAATGCACCTGCATGCGCGCTCCATTAAGTTCAAGCATCCACGCACGAATAAAGAATTGTTCTTTGAGGCTGATTTGCCCGAGCACATGCAGCGAACTTGGGACTTCTTTAACTGGAACCTGAAATGGGCGCCAAAAGATCCGTTCGAGATTCATGAATGAGTGATCTTCGTCTTGTTGTTTTTGACGTCGACGGTACGCTGATCGACAGTCAGGACTTTATTCTGGAAGCCATGCGGCGAGCATTTTCTCGCATGGGTTTACCTGCGCCAACCAATGCACAAACGCTTTCGATTATCGGGCTTTCGCTGGAACAAGCGGTTTCCACGATTGCGCCGGATTTGTCGCCTGTCGAGGCACAAGCCGGTGCCGAACACTATCGGCAGTCCTTCATCGAGATGCGCGCCGAAACGGGCGGGGAGGCTGCGTCACCGATGTATCCCGGTGCGCGGGACGCTTTGGAAAGGCTGTACCTTCAAGACGAAACACTGATGGGCGTGGCAACGGGGAAGGCTAAGCGTGGTCTGGCTCATGCGTATAAATCGCATGGTATCGGGCATTATTTTGTCACCCACCAGACGGCTGACGGACATCCGTCAAAACCAAACCCCTCGATGTTGTATCAGGCGATGAGTGATACTGGCGTTGATGCAAACCGTTCGGTTATGATTGGTGACACGGAATTTGATATTTTGATGGGCAAAGCCGCCGGTTTTGCAACTATCGGCGTTAGCTGGGGCTACCATCCGGTGGCACGTCTGCAAAAAGCGGAACCGGACTATATCATCGAGTCGTTTGACCGGCTCGACAACGTGCTGGATAGAATTTGGATGAGGACATCATGAACACGGCCCTTCAAAAACGTTTCTGGAAAGAGGTTTCTGTGCGTCCGGAGGAGGCAGGGTTCGGGATATATCTGGACGGAAAGCAGCTCAAGACCCCGTTGAAAGCTTCGTTGCTGGCACCGACACAGGCCGTCGCCGACGGGATTGCGGTGGAATGGGATGCTGTTGACGAAAAGATCGACCCGCTGACAATGCACCTGACCCGTTGCGCCAATGCTACGATAGATAAAGTTGTTGTGGAGCATGACGCTGTGGCCGGTTTATTGTCGGAATATGGCGGGACCGATCTGTTGTGCTATCGCGCGGACGGTCCGGTTGAACTTGTACGCCGACAATCTGCAGCATGGGATCCGATGCTTTCGTGGATGAAAGACGCACACGGAATTTCGCTGCTCACAACCACTGGTGTGATGCATGTCGCCCAACCCGAAGACGGGCAGAAGCGCCTTCAGGAGTGGACGCGTTCTTTCGATCCCTGGCGTCTGACAGCTCTGCACGATCTCGTAACGATTTCCGGATCTCTCGTTCTCGCATTGGCGATCACAGAAAAGCACTTGAGTGCCGAGCAGGTCTGGCCGCTGTCGCGTATTGACGAGACTTGGCAGGAAGAGCAGTGGGGCGTCGACGAAGATGCGGCTCAAGGTGCGGAGCTGAAACGGGCGGATTTTCTGAAGGCGGCGAAGTTGCTGGACCTGCTGAAGAACGGCTGAGTTAAGTAAAAACTCCCAATATGACAGGGTTTTTGCGGGGGATTCGGGGATTCCCGGAAGAGTGATTTTTCAGTGTAGGCAGGAATTCTTACTATTATTGGAAATGCATGCTGAAACTTTCAGCAGTTTAGTTAATCATCAATAAATTAGTTGGCATATTTGTTATGCATTTCAAATCATGATGTGCGTCATCACGGGATGTATTGCCGAAAAAAGGTCAGTAGATTTTACCTAAATGACTGCTGACCTTTTAAAACCAACGGTGAAAATTGCAAACGACGTTCGGATACACCAGTATTTGCCCCCACATNCCAGTTAAAGATGAGTTCAGGTTTATGCGGTAGTGAATACCCGTACCTGAATTTCTGCAAATTGACACAATTATTTTGCAAACCCCCAGATGGGTCAGGCAAACTGACCCATCCAGTATTTGAGGCTTTCTCTTGACCATTTGAACAACAATTGTTCAAACTGTGCGGGTTGCGGCCAAACTTCGGCCGCGCGCATAGAATCGCTCCGACCATTAGGTCGGTTTGCGCTCGGTAAATTTCCGGGCAATTCACCAGGAAGAGGTAAAAATGAAAAAGACTATCGTACTCGGCACTCTTGCAGCCGTAGGTCTAACAGCAGGCATGGCATCCGCCGGCACGCTGGACGACGTTAAAGCAAAAGGCGAATTGGCATGTGGTGTTTCCACTGGTCTAGTTGGCTTCGCTGCTCCAGATGCTAACGGCGAATGGGCCGGTTTCGACGTATCCGTATGTCGTGCTGTTGCAGCTGCTGTTTTGGGCGATCCAACCGCGATCAAATTCGTTCCACTAACAGGTAAAACACGTTTCACTGCGCTGGCTTCCGGCGAAGTTGATGTGCTTGCACGTAACACAACATGGACATTCTCCCGTGATGTTGACCTGAAATTCACTTTCGTAGGCGTTAACTACTACGATGGTCAGGGCTTCATGGTTCCAAAAGCTTTGGGTGTTTCCTCGGCTACTGAACTAGACGGCGCGACTATCTGTATTCAGACTGGTACAACTACCGAGCTGAACTTGGCTGACTACTTCCGTTCCAACGGAATGTCATACGAGCCTGTGCCAATCGAAACAAACGCGGAAAGCCAGCAGAACTACCTGGCCGGCGCTTGTGACGTTTACACAACAGACGCTTCCGGTCTTGCGGCAACACGTGCAACATTCGAAAATCCGGATGACCACATGCTTCTGCCAGAAATCGTATCCAAAGAGCCACTCGGCCCGCTTGTACGTCACGGCGACGACCAGTGGGGCGACATCGTTCGCTGGACTTTGAACGCGTTGATCACAGCTGAAGAGCTCGGTGTAACTTCTGCAAACCTTGCCGAGAAATCTGCTGGTACAGACAACCCAGAGATCAACCGTCTTCTAGGTTCCGAAGGCAATCTGGGCGAAATGCTTGGTCTTGACGCAGCTTGGGCTGCTCGTGCGATCGCTGCCGGTGGTAACTACGGCGAGATCTTCGAAGCCAACATCGGTGAATCCACTGCAATTGGCCTATCTCGTGGTCTGAACGCTCAGTGGACGCAGGGTGGCTTGATCTACTCCCCACCATTCCGTTGATTTGATCAACACTTTTGGGGCGCACCGACGGTGCGCCCCTTTCTTTTACAGTCCAACAATTTAGGTCGATGTCAGCGAGTAGGGGGAAACCTCACATAAACGCGCGGTGTTCGGCTTTTTCATAGGAGGGGGTACGCCATGTCCATGGCAGACCAAACAGCATCGAAACCGTCGTTTCGACTGAGCATGCTGATCTACGATACCCGCTACCGTTCCATGACAATTCAGGTAATTGCCTTGATATTGTTTATGTTGGCGGTTGCGTGGCTACTAAGCAATGCGGCAAGCAACCTTGCGGCGCTGGGTAAACCATTAAGCTTCAGCTTCCTTTCACAGCCTGCTGGTTATGATATTAACCAGACGCTGATTGAGTATAACAACCAGATGTCCCACGGACGTGCTGCGCTTGTTGGTATTCTGAACACGCTGCTAGTTGCATTCTTGGGGTGTGTTCTGGCAACCATTCTCGGAGTTACCATTGGTGTTCTAAGACTGTCCAACAACTGGATCGTCTCACGTCTTATGACGATTTATATTGAAACATTCCGAAACGTACCGGTTTTGCTTTGGATTTTGTTGACGATGGCGGTTCTTATCGAGAGCTTGCCGAAGATCGCCCTGTTCCGCGGCGAAAACCCGATTAATACAATGAGTTTCGGGAATTCCGTAGCGTTTACTAACGCTGGTACCTTTATCCCTAAACCGATATTCCTTTCGGGCTCGACTCCGGTTGTTGTGATCTTCTTTCTTTCCCTCGTTGGAATTTGGGCGTTTGGCCGCTGGGCACATAAACGTCAGGACGAAACAGGTGTTGTTCTTCCGACGTTCTCCATCAAATTGGCGATCTTCTTTCTTCCCTCGATCGCGGCATTCTATATTCTTGGCCAACCGATCACGCTGGAATACCCTGTAATGGCGCGCTTTAGGTTTGAGGGTGGTTTTGTAATCCGGAACTCGCTGATAGCTTTGTGGTTGGCTTTGTCATTCTACACAGCTGCATTTATTGCCGAGGCCGTTCGTGCGGGTATTCAGGCTGTATCCCATGGTCAGACCGAAGCTGCTGCCGCGTTGGGCATTCGCCCACGCCGGACAATGCAACTGATCGTTCTGCCTCAGGCGCTGCGCGTCATCATCCCTCCGATGATCTCGCAATACCTGAACCTTACCAAAAACTCGTCCTTGGCGATTGCGGTTGGGTATATGGATATTACCGGTACGCTGGGTGGTATCACACTGAACCAGACTGGACGCGAGATGGAATCACTAGTGATCCTCATGGCGTGTTACCTGTCAATTTCGATTACCGTTTCGTTGTTCATGAACTGGTACAACGAATCCATTAAAATGAAGGAGCGGTAGAATGAGCAACCTTTCTTATGTCCGCACCGAGATGTTGCAGGAGCAGGCGCCACCGGTGACCCAGACAGGCATCGTCATGTGGTTGCGGGAAAATATGTTTTCCAGCATCGGCAACTCGATCCTGACTATTGTCTCAGGCGTTCTCATCTACATGGTGCTTGCGTCGATCGTGCCTTGGTTCTGGCAATCCAGCTGGACGGCTCATTCACTTGGTGAATGCCGCGAGGCGATTGCGCATACTTACGGAGAAGGCACCGAGGGTGCATGTTTCTCGGTAATCACCGAGCGCTACAACCAGTTGCTATTTGGCTTCTATCCTAGCGAGCTATACTGGCGCCCAATTTTGGCGTTTGTATTACTGCTATTAGCGACGGCACCAGTCTTGTTCCCGGCAATCCCAAGCAAGTACCTTGGTTTCTCTGCCTTGTATCCGTTCGCAGGGTTCTGGTTGATCTGGGGTGGCTCGCTTTGGGTGCCTCTCGCGGCAATCTTCGGCTTTGCGTTGGCGTATGCTGCTGCGGTTTACCTGCCAAAGGTTATCGGTTCGCTTGGCTCTGTTATCGCGGCGATTCTTCTACCGCTTATCTGGTGGATCGGTCTATCCGGTTCCGTGGCTGACGGGTTGCAGAACGTTGTACCACTTGCGATCCAGTCTGTGGACAGCATCAACATCGGCGGTTTCACCCTTTCGGTGATGATCGGAATTACCGGTATTACGCTATCGCTGCCGATTGGTATTCTGCTCGCCCTCGGGCGTCAGTCGAACCTGTTCGTGGTAAAAACCATCTGTGTGGGCTTTATCGAGTTCATCCGTGGTGTTCCGCTGATTACCCTGTTGTTCGTGGCGTCGACATTGCTGAACTACTTTATGCCTCCGGGCACCAGCTTTGACCTCATCTTGCGGGTTATGATCATGGTAACACTGTTCGCGTCTGCCTATATGGCCGAGGTGATCCGTGGTGGTCTGGCCGCATTGCCTAAAGGGCAATACGAGGCGGCGGATGCGTTGGGTCTCGACTATTGGAAGGCAACACGGCTTATCATCATGCCGCAAGCCCTGAAGATTTCGATCCCGAATATCGTCAGCAACTTTATCGGACTGTTCAAAGATACGACGCTGGTTTCGATTATCGGCCTGATGGACCCAATCGGTCTATCAACCGCTATCCGCGCCAACCAGGAATGGAACGGCATTGTATGGGAGCTCTTTGCTTTCATCGCCCTGCTATTCTGGATCGTATGTTTCTCAATGTCCCGCTATTCCATGTATCTTGAGCGCAAGCTTAAGACCGGACACTAAATCAGGAGCCTAGATAAATGACTCAAGAAATTAATAGAGAGATCGACCGCTCGCACATGCAAGTGTCCGACGAGGTCGCAATCCAGATCACGAACATGAACAAATGGTACGGGTCTTTCCACGTGCTTAAGGACATCAATCTGACCGTTAATCGTGGCGAGCGGATTGTGGTTTGTGGTCCATCGGGTTCGGGTAAATCTACCCTGATCCGTTGCATCAACCGCCTTGAAGAGCACCAGCAAGGGACCATCCTTGTGGACGGGACCGAACTGTCGTCGGATCTGAAAAACATCGACAAGATNCGGTCCGAGGTTGGCATGGTGTTCCAGCACTTCAACCTCTTCCCGCANCTGACCATTCTGGAGAACTGCACGCTNGCACCGATCTGGGTTCGCAAGACACCCAAGAAAGAAGCCGAAGAAACTGCGATGCACTTCCTCGAAAAGGTTAAGATTCCGGAGCAGGCGCAGAAGTATCCGGGCCAGCTTTCCGGTGGTCAGCAGCAGCGTGTAGCGATTGCCCGTTCGCTCTGCATGCAACCACGGATCATGTTGTTCGATGAGCCGACTTCGGCGCTCGACCCTGAAATGATTTCCGAGGTACTCGATACAATGATCGAGCTCGCGGAAGAGGGCATGACCATGATCTGCGTTACCCACGAAATGGGCTTCGCCCGTAAAGTGGCAAACCGCGTGATCTTCATGGATGCAGGTCAGATTGTGGAGGAGAACGAGCCAGAGCAGTTCTTCACAAACCCACAGTCCGAGCGTACGCAGCTGTTCTTGTCCCAGATTCTGGGTCACTAAACCTAAATTGCCCACCGTTGTGGGTAAACATATCTGGAAGGGCGCGGTTAGCTATGCTATGCCGCGCCCATTCTATTTGGGAAGTCGAAAATGAACCTATTCGCCGATATCAAGACATTGGTCCTCGAAAATCTGAACGAAATGGTCACCGAGGGCGCGCTGCCTGACGGTTTGAACTTTGCAAACGTGGCGGTTGAACCCCCGCGAGACCCTTTGCACGGCGACATGGCAACCAACGCCGCGATGGTTCTGGCGAAACCTGCCAAGATGAACCCGCGCGCGATAGCCGAGGCTTTGGCGGTTAAACTGGCCGATGATCCCCGTGTTCTATCCGCCGACGTTGCCGGACCGGGTTTCTTGAACCTGCGCCTCGACACGGCATTGTGGTTTGGCATCGTGACCGACGCGCTGTCGAGCGGTGCAAACTTTGGCCGCTCCGATATGGGTGGCAACCGCAAGGTCAACGTGGAGTTCGTTTCCGCGAACCCGACTGGCCCGCTGCATGTTGGCCACACCCGTGGTGCCGTCTTTGGCGACGCTTTGGCAGGTC
>JGI24025J20009_10003051_pt1 | contig 11623 bp, 13 predicted proteins | sample Cruoilmetagenom3_FD_20009 | JGI IMG/M metagenome (IMG submission 20009) | reverse complement strand
GGGTGACCCCCAGCGCCCTCTCACCAGCCAGGGCCTGCTTCCTTATCAAGCCGCCGCAGGAGAGGACGACGTCGTCCAAGTGGGGGGAGAGGTAAAGATAGTCATACTCCGCTTTCGACACGATGGGTTGCGACCTTTCTTGCCCACTGAATTATACCGTCAAACAGCCTATCATCTCTCCTTGTCGTGGTCAAGCCTTGACAGGGGCGTGAAGTGTGATATGATTTGAGGCTAAAGGAGGCAGAAATGAAGCGTGCAGTTCTCTTATCCCTGATTCTGCTCTTGATGGTTGCTTGTGGGCCCACGGCTGCTCCCACCGCTCCCAGCGGCCCCTCTCCCCGGGGAACCGATACCCCCACTCCGGCCAGCGACGAGGAGGCGATCCTGCAACTCCTAGCCGCCGAGGCGGAGGGAGTGGTGAATCAAGATATAGACCGCTTGATGGAGATATGGTCTCCCGACGGAGTGGTGACCGACGCCAACCATACCCCCGATGATCCCAGCGATGATCTGGTCTGGGAAGGAGGGGAGGCTATCAAGGAGAGGTATCTGGTCATCTTCCAATCTTTCCCCACCCAGGCGACCCACCCAGACGTGGAACTGACCATCAATGGGGACACCGCCGAGGCCACGACTACCACCACCATCGGCGTGGATATGGCTCCCAAAGGGGACGAGTGGGCCTTCGCCAAAATCGAGGGGCGCTGGTATATCACCAGTCTGACCTTCAACCTGGAGAAAGAATAGCCAAGAACTGAGGAACTAGTGTAAATCGTAAGCCACCCCGTCTATTGAGGGGGTGGCTTTGTTTGCCAGCGGACATTGGTGTCAAGAGTTAACTCCTTGCAGCACTTTGGAATTACTGACTCTCCTGATGGTCTATCTGTTCGAGAAAATCACCCAGTAGCTTTGTAGGGCAGGCCACGATAATGTGAGACTCTGGCAGCCAACGACTCTGTAGAGCTGTCACCCAATATTTTAGCTGACCCTTCTCATCCTCATAAAAAGCGAAGATTGGCCCCCCGCTCATTCCCTTGATAGTAGTGACTCCTTCTCCCAATCCAATGCGGCCATAAAACAGCGGTACATCGGTTGCTGGAAATTTATCTGGCCGTTCACTGAGCGGTTCTACTGTGTGTAGCGTTGGTGTAATCTCGATATTCTCGGGATTCACTCTTGTAAGTTCTTTTGGTACACCCAAAAGCATATAAAAATCAACTTTGGCAGGTTGCTTTTTCCAGACCTCTTCATTCAGGGCCTGTATATTATTCTTCTCCAAGAGTTGTTGATAGTATGGGGATAAGACCATTACACCGTAATCGAAATCTTGGTCTTCGCTTAAGCACCTTGGACTCGAATCTTTATATACGAAAGGGATGGGTTCACGATATTTAGCGCCTAACCCTAGGGAGTCAATCAGGTAACACTGAGTTATTTGGTATCCATGTTCAGTGGTACACTCTTCAATGTCGTGTATACAGTGGCCTGCCGTAATCAGAAACCACTGGTTGGCAACGGACAGGACAAAAGCGGTGACAACAATACTTTGCGAATCTGCACCCCTTTGAAAAGTGAAGAGGACTGGCACTAAATGCCTAAGGAAAAAGCTAACCAGTTCGTCATCGGTTGGCATTATGACCTGCTTGTGTCTAATGATTGCGACACATATCGGGTGGCCCAATCATTGATTGCTTTAGTGATGTCAGGAATTAACTCCTGACACTACAAACACCCTTTTCACTGGAACCATTATACCCTTTTCTCCGTCTATTAGTCGAGAGAGCCCTACTTGAGAAGGAGGCGCAAGATGAAAAGGATACTCTTCTCGGCTCTGATGATATTGGGGCTGATTCTCTCCACCACAGGACTAGCCTACGCCGACGGGATAATCATCCCCGACCCCCCTCCCCATGTGCCCCCCATTGAGGTCCCCAACCTGGCGATCAAATATCACCGGGTGAAGGTGACCATCGATAATCAGGTAGCCACCACGGAGATCGACCAGGTCTTCCTCAACGATTCGGAGTGGGAACTTGAGGGGACATATATCTTCCCCCTGCCAGAGGAGGCGGCCATCTCTGACTTCGCTATGTGGGTGGATGGGGAGAAGTGGGAAGGGGAACTTTTGACCCGGGAGAAGGCCCGGCAGATCTACGAGGATATCGTGAGGCAACGGAGGGACCCAGCCCTGCTTGAATATATCGGCCGCGATGCCTTCCAGGCCAGCATCTTCCCCATCCCACCGGGAGGAGAGAGAAGAATAGAACTGGCTTATAGCCAACTGCTTCTGGCCGACCAGGGGCTGGTGAAGTATGTTTACCCCCTGGATACCGAGCGGTTTTCCTCTCGCCCTCTAGAAGAGGTAGTCATCACCGTCCACATCCATTCCTCCCAGGCGATTAAGGCGGTATACTCCCCCAGCCACGATATAGCCATCGAGCGGGTGGATGACCATAATGTGAACGTCGGTTTCGAGGCCGCAGATGTGACCCCCGACCGAGATTTCGAACTCTACTACAGCCTTTCCGATGAGGAGTTCGGGGTGAACCTCCTCACCTACCGGGAGAGTGGCGAGGAGGGCTTCTTCCTCCTGCTCCTGGCCCCCAAGATGGAGGTGGAGAGCCAAGAGGTAGTGGCTAAGGACGTTATCTTCGTCCTCGACACCTCGGGCAGCATGGAGGGCGAGAAATTGAGCCAAGCGAAAGAGGCCCTCAGATACATTTTGGAGCATCTCAACCCTGGGGATCGGTTCAACATCATCGCCTTCAGCACCGGGGTCAGCCCCTACACCGACGAGTTGCAACCCGCTGCCAACCGCCATGAAGCCCGACAATTCATCGACTCCCTAAGGGCGGTGGGCGGGACGAATATCCATCGCGCTCTCCTAGAAGCCTTAGAGATGGCTAGAGGCGAGCGCCCCCAGATCATCATCTTCCTCACCGATGGCCTCCCCACGGAAGGGGTGGTGGAGATGGGGGAGATCATCGAGGATGTCAGGGAGGCGGCTTCCCAAAACGCCCGTATCTTCGCCTTTGGGCTGGGCGATGATGTGAACACCCTACTTTTGGATACCATCGCCCAGGAGAACCGAGGAGCCAGCGTTTATGTCCGCCCCTACGAGAGCATCGAAGAGGAGGTGTCCAGTTTCTACGCTAAAGTCAGCACCCCGCTCTTGGCCGATATAGACCTAGATTTCGGCGAGATTCGGGTGGAGGATACCTACCCTTACCCCCTACCCGACCTCTTCTTGGGGAGCCAGTTGGTGATGGTAGGGCGGTATTCCAATAACGGCCATACCACCATCGTCCTGCGGGGAGAGGTGAATGGCGAGGAGCAGGAGTTCCGCTATGGGGCCGACTTCCCGGCCCAAGGGGGCGAGGAGTTCATCCCCCGACTCTGGGCCACCCGGAAGATCGGCTACCTCCTCAACCAGATCCGGCTTCACGGCGAGAACAAGGAACTGGTAGATGAGATCGTAGAACTGAGCATCCGGTACGGGATAATGACCCCCTACACCTCTTTCTTGGTGAACGAGGAGATGGAGATCTTCGCCCCTGAGGGCAGGGACATCTTGTTGGAGCAGGCGGCCCCCATGATAGCGGCTCCCACGGCCGTCTCCGGGGGCGGGGCGGTCCAAGATAGCGAGGCTCGACAAGGCTTGTGGCGATCGGAAAGAGCGGCAGAGAGCCAAGTGGTAAAACAGGTGGGGGATAAGGTCTTCATCCTGCGAGATGGCATCTGGACCGATACCACCTACGAGGGACAGGGTACGACCAAGGTAGGCTTCGCTAGCGATGACTACTTCCATCTCTTGAGCGCCCACCCGGAGTGGGGGCCCTATTTCGCCGTCGGGGAGAGGGTCATCATAGTCCTGGACGGGGTGGCCTATGAGGTTACAGAAGAGGCTCAGCCCGCTATAGATCTCCCAGTCACTCCTCCCCGACCGTGGCTCCTCCGAAAGCCTCCTAGATTTCCTGACTCGGCTCTTCCACTGGCTCATGGGCCTGGCGAGTTAAAGAAGGGGGCTGGTTTACCCAGCCCCCTCAAGTTCTGCTTTCTCAAGCTTTTGGGCGCTTATGACGGTCTCTCTCTCGAGGCTTTCGCAATAATATTAAACCGCTTGCCAGCTGAAGAGCCACAAAGCCACCTGCGGCAACACAGCCGATCAGCAATCTAAGGTCAAAACGTGTGGGTCGGGACACAAGAAAAACCACCACAAACAAGATTGAGAAGAGAAAGCCGGTTGTCAGAGGAGCGTATCCCCATTTATTCGGACGTTTGCCCAAAAGGTAGGAGGGTATTCTTCCGCCAAGGTAGTAGCCAGGATCGTATTGATGTTCTAGCCATTCCTCATAAGTGTCTATGGAGCTCTTGCGCTTTTCTGTTTTCCGCATTTCTCTGCCCTTATCAGCGCCTGTCCATTAACTTGCTAGTCTGCGCAGTATTACATAACTCACTCATCAAGGCTATTATATTCGTAATGCCGATGTCATCCCCAACTCTGCGTTCCCGAAACGGTCACCTTGGATCTTTTTTCTAATACGTCTTCTCTCCTTTCTGTAGGTCAGGCTAGAAACATTATAACCCCTTAAGCGTCTACTATGTAAAAGAACCCTACCTGTGGCTGAGTTCCTCACCAGTTTTCTATGGCCCAGGCCAGTTCCTCTTGGGTCACAGTGGCGTTCCCCAGTTTACGCACCACCAGCCCCGCGGCATAGTTAGCCAGATAGGCCCCGATCACCGGGTCGAGGCCGGCGGCCAAGGCCAAAGTGGCTACGGCGATCACCGTGTCTCCCGCCCCGGTGACATCGAAGACCTCGCTACGGTTGGCGGCGGGGATGTGGAACGATACACCACCTCGGCTGGTGAGAGACATCCCATCTGCCCCCCTGGTGATGAGGAGCGCCTTCGCCCCCAGGTCGGAGAGCAACCGCTCCCCCGCCTCTTCGAAAGCCTCATCTATGAGGAGACGTTTTCTCAATATCGCCTCTGCCTCCCGCCGGTTGCATTTCACCAGATCGAAGCCACAGAAATTGTATAGGTCACCTTGAGAGTCAACGGTGATCACCTTCTTATGCTTCTGGGCTAGTCGCAGACTGGTGGCGATCATGTCAGTGCTTATCACCCCCGACTTGTAGTCGGAGAGGAGGATAGCCTCCACCTGAGGGGCGATCTCCTCCAGGTGCGAGCGGAGGGCTTTGGCGGTAGTCTCGTCCAGGGGTCGCCGGTCCACCAGATCGACGCGGGCCAACTGTTGAGGGAAGACCAAGGTCCCCTCCGCCACCACCCGGCTCTTGGTGGTAGTGGGGCGGCGGGCATCGACCACCACACCGGAGATCTCTACCCCCGCCTCCTCCAGTTTCCGCTTCAAGGCTTTCCCTGCCTCGTCATCACCTACTACCCCTATTTGATAGGCTACTCCTCCAAGGGAGACGATATTGTGAGCCGGGTTGCAGGCCCCGCCGGGGAGGTGGAAGCGGCGCTTGAACTCCAAGACCGGCACCGGAGCCTCTCGGGAGAGCCGCTCCGGGCGGCCCACCACGTAGTCGTCCAAGAATAGGTCGCCGATGACCACCACGCGCTTATCGGCCAGAGAAGGGATGGCGTCTAAGAGGTTTTGTTTGTCGATCATGATAGTTCTGCCTTTCTATACACCCTTGCGTACATCTGTCTCGAGAGTCAAGTCCTTCGAGAGTCCGGCAAAGCGGGCTATCTCCGCTCCAAATGCCTCACCCCCTTCTATTATTGGCGGGCCCATCTTTTCTTCCCATTCCTCGGTGAGTGGCAGACCTTGACGAATGCTATCTTCCACCTCCTAGATAACTGTCATCGCTTGCATTCTGATATCGGCGATTCTCCGAAATATGGAATCGAGAGATTGCGCAACTTCAGGGTCCAAAGAAGCAAGGACTACCTGAGGCGGATTGTCTCCGAGATTATTGATCTTGTCCACACTATCCTTGAGCATTTCAAGACGACGCTGCCGCTAGTATGGCTTCAGCCGCTCGTCGGCCCCTGCATCAGGCACATAGATTGTGCCTATGGCGTCGATATTCAGAGCCATCACAGCGTAGTCTAGTTCTGCTAGCCAGGGTTCTATCTTCTCAAGCCGTGATCGGTAGAACTCGGCCTTGCGTCTTCTGTCCTCCAGCCTCGTGGAAACCCAATACTGGGCAATTATACCAAGTAGAGTGGCACCTACGCCACTGAAGAACCAAAAGAATGCGCTCCAGTCCATCTACCTGCGACTCCTAATCACCAGCCAGGCGAACTTGGGCAGGGCCAGCATCCGTCTCCACCGCCAGGGTTCATGAAGGAGGCGATGTAACCATTCTAGGCCCCATCGTTGCATCCAGCGGGGGGCTCGTTTGGCCTTGCCGGAGATGAAGTCGAAGGCTCCGCCGACCCCCATAGCCACCGGCACCCCCAGTCGTCCCAGATGACGGTGGATCCAGAGGTCTTGTTGCGGGGCTCCATAGGCTACCAGGAGCAGGTGAGGCCTGGCGGCTCTGATCATCTCTATTATCTCTTCTTCTTCCTTGGGGTCGGGCGACCCCGCGTAGGTGCCCGCGATTTTGAGCCCCGGATTCTCCTCTCCTAGCCTCATGGCCGTGGCCTCGGCCACCCCTTCCGCCGCGCCCAGAAGGAAGAGCCAGTACCCCCGCCTCGCTGCCAGGCTGGCTATTCTCCTCACTATGTCTACCCCAGCCAGTCGTGCACTTAAAGGCGTCCCCAAGAAGCGAGCGGCCCAGAGAAGCCCCGCCCCATCGGGTAAAGAGAGATCCGCCTCTTTGAGAACCTGGAAGAAGTTCGCATCGCTTTGGGCCGCTACCACGAACTCCGGGTTGACGGTGACCACCTGATGGGGCCGCCCGCTCTCGATGAACGCCTCGATCCTGGCTAGGGCTTCCTCCCCGGTGATGTTATCCACAGGAACACCCAAGATCATCACTCGGTCTCTCTTCACCATCCCTCATCCTTGCAAAAGGCGTCCCGCGGCGGCCAACACCATCTCCGGCCTGACCTGGTCAATGCACTCCGGGTTCTCACAACCCTCCAGCCTGCCCAGTTGGAACCCGCGATAGATACAGGGGCTGCACTCAAGGTCTATCTGCACCACCTCGTGGCTTGGCCCCCAAGGCCCCCAAGCCAAAGGGTTGGAGGGGCCGAAGATGGCCACCACCGGCGTGCCCACGGCGGAGCCTAGGTGCATCACCCCCGAATCGTTGCCCACGAATAGACGAGATAGTCTCAACAAGGCGGCTAATACAGGTATAGAGGTCTTGCCTCCCAGGTCGATAGCCTCATAGCGCATAAGGGAGGCGACGCATTGGGTTAGTTCCGCCTCATCTGGGCCGCCCAGGAGGACTACCTGAGTCCCATACCTCTCCACAAGGGCATCGGCCACCTGGGCGAAGCGATCCGGGGGCCACCGCCGAGCCAGGCTATACTCGCCTGAGCCAGGGTGGATAGCCACCAAAGGTACGCTCTCTCTCCACCGGCCTGAGCCTTCGAGGAGGAGACGGGCTTCCTCCACCGCCCCCTCGGATACCGGCAATCTAAGGTTTTCGGTCTTCGCCCCTACCACTCCCACCACCTCCAACCAGTATTCCACCTCATGGCGACCACCGAAGCCTAGATCTTTCACCCGCTGGGTGAAGAACCAGCCCCGACCATTGTCCAGCCCGAACCGCTCCTTTGCTCCGCTAGAGAGGGCCAACCCAGCATATTTAAGGGTCCCCCAAAGAGTGGTCAGGTGGTGAAGGATGAAGAGCCAGTCATAGTTGCGGCCCTTCAGATTCCGCCACAGTCGGATGATATCCCAGAGAGAGGAAGGCTTAACCGTTAACAGGGGGCTATCATACCGGTGCTTCTCGAAGGTGAGAACCTCATCTACTAGGGGCGAGCCCGCTAAGATAGGAGCCGAGTGAGGCGTCACCAAAGCCTCGATGCGGAAATGGGGGAACGACTCTCGCAGCGCCCTGAGCGCGGGGGTAGCGGTGAGGAGGTCGCCCATGTCGGCCAGTTTAACTACCAAGATGCGTTTCGGAGCAGCCAAGTCTACTCCTCACCTTGTTGCAGTATTTGTAGTTGCAATCGAACCTGTTCCTTCCATCCCCTCCCATAATCACTCATAACCCTATAAACTGCTGTATTTACTCTTGCCAAAGCGCCGCCTTCCAATTCCTTACGTGACAAGCAGGATGTGAGGAAAGTCAAAACGGCTCTTATGTCATTGCCTTGTGGCCCCATCTGGCTGGGTCCCAGGATCTGACTTGCCAAACCCCAAAAATTCCTGTTCGTCTCATCGTGTTTCCACATATACTTCCACAACGGTGTTACATCTATCCAGTCACGGAAGAAGTAGCTAACGACGCTAGGCCCTGTACCAGTGAGATGGACCATAGGCGGATTGAGTATTTCCTGCTCTAGGAAACCTTTGGCTACAAACGGAAGCGCTTGCCAATCGTCCTTCACATCTCGCGTTGCCTCTTCCACCTTCCCATTTATGCAGTGTACTAAGTCTTCATAGTTGCCACTCCATTGCGTATTGCAGATGAACTGAGCGAGCCATTGCCCGATATAGGAGGTCTCTTCTACACCATACAGTCCGTGCAGTTGCTTGGCAGCCTTAACCGCCCAACCGAGCACTCGCCATCCACCTCTAACATGGGTGAACGCCTTTTGAACTTCTGGGAGAAGACTCTCTGTTTCGCAAGCACTTTTCAAGTGCTCAACGTGTTCAGGGGATATTTGAGCCATGCTCCTGGCCATCTTTGGGCCTCCGCCCGCCAGACGGCAAAGTTGGCCAAAGACTTTCCCAGATTGGCGAGCAAACCACCCCTGATCATAGATCTTCCAAAAGAAAATGAAATCCGGATCAGCATGTGTGTGTCCACAATCCGCGTCCCCCAGAACGCTGAACCTTTCCTTTCGCCACTCATTTTTGTATTGGGATTCAAACGCATCAAGTAGCCAATCAACCACCACTCGTTTATCACTCATAACTCCCTCCTACTTTTTCTAACACGCTCAAGGTCTCCCGGGCGCATCTCTCCCAGGAGAAGAACTTCGCCCGCTCCAGCCCTCTCTCTACCAGTTCCGCCCGTAGCGCTTCATCCTCTAAGACCTTTCTTGTCGTTTCCCTCATAGCCTCGACATCGTGAGGGTCGAAGAGGAGAGCCGCGTCGCCCGCTACCTCGGGCAAGGCCGAGGCGTTGCTGCAAACCACCGGGGTGCCTGCGGCCATCGCCTCCAGTATGGGGAAGCCGAAACCTTCATAGAGGGAGGGGAGGATGAAGAGGCGTGCCCCTCTCAATATAGCAGCGAGGTCCTCGGAGGCGATATAACCCGGAAAGTGCACTCTTCCGCCCAACCCCTCTGCTTTGTGGAGGATCTCCTCATACAGCCAGCCCTTCTTCCCCGCTAAGACCAGATGAAGGTCCGGAAAATCCCTGGCCAAAGATTGAAAAGCCTCCAAGAGGCGGAGGATGTTCTTGCGAGGGTGAAGGGTGCCGAGGTGCAAGATATATCTGTCGGGCAGGTGATACCGCTCCTTTACCCCCTCCCACCCGGCCTCATCTATAACTGGCTCTAGGTTACAACCGGGGTAAACCACCGTGATCCGTTCCTCCGGCACACGATATTTTTGAACCAAATCGTTTTTCGTGGCTTCTGAGTCGGCGATGATCTGGCTGGCTACGTTGGCATTGAAGCGGGTGGAGAGGTCCAAATAGAGCCTGTCGAAGGGTCTATGGGCTTGGGGGTAATATATGTAGCCCAGATCGTGGACCGTGACCACGGAGCGGGGATGAATTAAGGGTATGACATGAGCCGGCACGAAGAGGAGATCAGGAGGGCAGCGTACCATCTCCCAAGAGAGACGAAGATGGGTCCAGAGGCGGGGAAAGGGCATCACTCGGGCCTCCCATCTTTCACTTGGAGGAAATAACCCCGGAGGAGGGGCGGCATTGAAGTAAAGCCGGTATCTGTGATCGTTGAGAGCCAAAAGATGGCCTATGAGGTAGAGAGAATAATTTTCTGTACCCGTTCTTTGAGGGCTGATGGCTCGGCTGGCGTCGATGCCCAGAAGCATAGCAACCTCAGGCCGGCCTCTCCTCGAGGCTCATCACCTTCTTCACCCGCCGCCGATGCCGGTCGGCACCAGAAAAATTAGCGGAGAGCCAGGTTTTGACGATCTCCTTAGCCAACCCCATACCTATAACTCTCGCTCCCAGGCATAGGATGTTGGCATCATCATCCTCCCGGCTACTGCGGGCCGAGAAGGTGTCATGGCAGAGAGCCGCTCGGATACCTCTCACCTTGTTGGCCAGAATACACATCCCCACACCGTTGCCGCAGATGAGGATCCCTAAATCGAACTCCCCCTTGGCCACGGCTCTAGCCACCGGTATGCCGAAATCGGGATAATCGTCTCCTGGGTCTTTCTCCTGGGGGCCGAAGTCCTGATAAGTGTGTCCCAGTTCTTCCAAGAGGCTCAAGATCCCGGCTTTGAGTTCATAGCCTGCGTGGTCCGCTCCCACGGCGATGCGCATGAAGTCTCCTTATATAAACTATTTTAGCATACCCTGAGGGGATTAGAAAGGGTTAGGTTGGGGATTAGTTCGGCCAACCTTTCTACGGCTATGGCTCCCTTCCGCAAGACGGTAGGAGGAGAGAGGGTAAGGTCCACCACGGTGGAGGGTATCCCCCCCGGAGAGGGGCCACCATCAAGGATAAGATCGAGGCGAGCCCCCAGTTGTTGCGATACCTCATCAGCGGTCACGGGCTCCGGGCGGCCTGAAAGGTTGGCGCTGGTGGTGGCCAGAGGCGCTCCCGTCCCCTCGATGAGGGCCCGGGCCAGACGATGGTCCGGCACCCGAACGGCCACCGTTTCGCCGCCAGCACAAACTATCTCCGGGACGGTAGCCTTCCGAAAGAGGACCAGGGTTAAACCTCCGGGCCAGAACCTCTCTATGAGAGGCCAAGCGATAGGGGGAATATCCTGAGCCACCAGGGGAAGATCCTCCTTTTTGGCTAAGAGGAGAGGGATAGCCCTCTCACGAGGCCGCTCCTTGGCGGCGTAGAGCCTGGCAACCGCTTGGGGGAGAAAAGCGTGGGCTGCCACGCCGTAGACGGTATCGGTGGGAAAAGCCACCAGGCTACCGCCCTTGAGGAGTTCAATAGCCTCTGGAAGGGCCGAGGGCAGATCAGCGGGGTAAACCTTCACTTCAGTATATGCCTTTCTATAGCCACCGCCGCCCCTTCCTCATCGAGGGGGGGAACGACCTCGTCAGCCACGGCCAAAAGGCAAGGGCTGGCCTTGCCCACCGCCACCCCAAAGCCCGCCCAGGCCACCATATCCACATCGTTATCATAGTCGCCGATAGCCATTACCTCTTCACGCGGTATCCCTAGGTGATGGGCCAGATAGGCCAACCCCTGACCCTTGGAGGCCTCATAGTGGGTGGCTTGTAGAGAGAACGGATCGGGCCTCGCTAGGTTGAGGAGGTCTCGGAACCGCTCCGAGAGAAGGGATACCAGAGCCCGGATCACCTCTTCATCGCCTTCGAGCCGCATCTTGTGGGGCTCGCCAGGGAGGGAGGAGAATAGGTCCTCCACT
>JGI24025J20009_10003050_pt1 | contig 11624 bp, 12 predicted proteins | sample Cruoilmetagenom3_FD_20009 | JGI IMG/M metagenome (IMG submission 20009) | reverse complement strand
AATGGGCCATTGACAGGATAGCTCACAATGTAAAGGAAAGCAGGGATAAAAGTTTCGAAAAGAGAAACAAGAAGGGTCAGGTAGTGAACCGTACGATGGGAATAGCCTCTGTCGGCAGCGCTGCCATGGATAACGAAGAGTGTTTCATCTATCAAAAATTCTTAAGGGGGTTGGGTCTGGTATATATTGAACATCAGGCCCGTATCTGACACTCCGCTACTGTTGCGGCTCTGGCAGAGTCGTTCGGACGCGGCGCGATGACGAATCACTGGAATGATATTGCAAACAGTGATTGTATTTTAATTATGGGAAGCAATGCGGCTTCCAATCACCCTATTTCATTTAAATATGTCACCAAGGCCATGGATAATGGCGCGAAACTGATCAGCGTAGATCCGAGATTTACACAGACATCTTCAAAGGCCGATATTTACGCGGCTCTCAGGTCCGGTACCGATATCGCCTTTTTAGGTGGCATGATTAAATACATCCTGGACAATAACCTGATTCAGGAAAAATATGTCAAGTATTACACCAACGCAACTTTCCTGGTGAATCCCGATTTCAAGATGCCTGGTGAGAATGACGGTGTTTTCTCCGGCCTTATGGACGGAAAATATGATAAATCAACATGGTCTTTCCAGACGGACGCCAATGGCGTTGTCAAAAAAGACATGAGCTTGAAAAATCCCAACTGCGTTTATCAGCTTCTGAAAAAGCACTATTCACGGTATAACCTTGATATCGTATCCAAGATTACTGGTACACCGAAGGAAGATCTTCTGAAGGTTTACAAGGAATACACCAAAACCGGTGAAGTCGGCAAGGCGGGAACCATTATGTACGCCATGGGGTGGACCCAGCATACGGTAGGTGTCCAGAATATCAGGACGATGGGCATGATTCAGCTACTCCTCGGTAACATGGGTGTGGCCGGCGGTGGTGTCAATGCACTCAGGGGCGAAGCCAATGTCCAGGGATCCACGGATCATTGCCTCCTCTTCCACATTCTGCCCGGATACCTGAAGACTCCGAAGGCATCTCTACCCACACTGGCCGCGTATAACGGCAAGTACACACCGAAAACGAAAGAACCGAAGAGCCTGAACTGGTGGAAAAACTACGCAAAATATTCAGCAAGTCTCATCCGGGCCCATTACGGGATGAATGCTACACTGGAGGAAGGATATGGCTATCTGCCCAGGCTTGATGATGGCAAAACCTACTCCTGGTTGAATATCTTTGACGAGATGTGCAAAGGGAAATTCACCGGATTCTTCTCCTGGGGTCAGAACCCTGCCTGCAGCGGCGCCAGTTCCAACAAGACAAGACAGGCCATGACAAAGCTGGACTGGATGGTCAATGTCAATATCTTTGATAGTGAGACGGGCAGCTTCTGGCGAGGCCCCGGCATGGATCCGACCAAAATCAAAACCGAGGTCTTCAGTCTCCCATGCGCCGCTTCAATTGAAAAAGAAGGCAGCATCACTAACAGTGGTCGCTGGATGCAGTGGAGATACAAAGCGGTCAATCCTCCCGGAGATGCCATGCCGGACGGTGAGATCATTACGGAACTTTTTTATAAGGTCAAAGAACTGTATGAAAAGGAAGGCGGTCCTCTGAAAGAGGCTTTCACAAAGATGACCTGGGATTATGGTCCGAAGGGGGCAGACGGAGAGATTCGTCACCTCGATACCCATATGATCGCCAAGGAAATTAATGGATACTTCCTTGAAGACAAAACAGTCAAAGGGAAACTATTTAAGAAAGGTACCCTTGTCCCCAGTTTTGCCTATCTCCAGGATGACGGTTCGACCTCTTCCGGAAACTGGCTGTACTGCAATTCATATACGGAAAAGGGAAATATGGCAGCCAGACGCGGCAAGAAGGACAGCTCCGGCATAGGACTCTATTCCGACTGGGCATGGTGCTGGCCTGTCAACCGCAGGATCATCTACAATGGCGCTTCCGTCGATCCTATTTATGGAAAACCCTGGGACAAGGAACATCCCGTCATCATGTGGAATGGTTCAAAATGGGTGGGAGATGTCCCTGATGGTGTCGCAGCGCCCGGTTCGGGAAGGCCCCCATTTATCATGAAGCCCAATGGCGTAGGCGCTATTTTCGGGCCAGGCCGTGCGGATGGACCATTCCCCGAACATTATGAGCCACTGGAATGTCCCGTTGAGAAGAACCTCATGTCTCCTCAGTACATCAACCCTGCCATCAAGAGGTTTGACATTGACGGCACGGATATGGACAAAAGGGCAACCTGCGATCCAAGATTCCCATTTGTCTGTTCGACTTACCGCGTGAGTGAACACTGGCAGACAGGCCTTATGACGAGATGGTGTCCCTGGCTTGCGGAGATGCAGCCTGAAATGTTCGTCGAGATGAGTGTTGAGCTTGGTAAGTTGAAGGGGATAAAAAACGGTGAACACGTTATTGTAAAATCGATCAGAGGAAAAGTCGATGCAGTGGCAATTATCACACCCAGATTTAAACCCTTCAACATCAATGGTCAGACCGTTCATGAAATTGGAATTCCCTGGCACTTTGGATGGGTAACAACGGCAATGCGGAAGTACGTGCACGGTGATAAAAAACCGGAGATATTTACTTCAGGCGACGCGGCGAATCTCCTTACGCCATTTATCGGAGATGCCAATACCATGATACCGGAGAGTAAGGCCTTCATGGTAAACGTTGAAAGGAAGGGGGTGAAATAAATGACTGAGAAAGTTAAATTATATGATCTTTCGAAATGTACCGGTTGCAGAGCCTGCCAGTTGGCATGCAAACAGTGGAATCAACTGCCGGCAAAGCAGACCTATAACAGGGGAACATACCAGAATCCTCCCGACCTTCAGCCAAATACATGGAATCTTATCAGGTTCCAGGAAGTTTCTGATGGAAATGGCGGTGTAAAATGGTTATTCAGACACGATGCGTGCATGCACTGTACCGATGCGGCCTGTGTGAAAGTGTGTCCAAGCGGAGCTCTTTCCCATACGAAATACGGCACAGTAGCCTTTGACCAGGCAAAGTGCATTGGATGTAAGGAATGTATATCTGCCTGTCCATTTGAAGTGCCAAGGTATGATCCTGAGAACGATAAAATCACCAAATGCGATATGTGTTTTTCGAGGATAGCAAGCGATCTTGAACCGGCATGCGTTAAGGCATGTCCCACTAGCGCTCTACAGTTTGGTGACAAAGATGAGATGTTGAAACTTGCCTACAAGAGAGCTAAGGAACTGGGTGGAAATGCTTCCGTATACGGTGACAAGTTCGTTGGTGGAACTCATATGATATATGTCCTTCCGGAAAAGGCCGGCGTATATGACAGACTGCCGGAAAATCCGAGAGTGCCCCTTACCATCATAGCCTGGAAAGACTGGCTCAAACCCCTCAGTCTGCTGGCAGCAGGCGGTGTTCTGGCGGGTTCCTTATTCCACTACCTCATTCATGGTCCGAAGGATACGAGTGGAGATGGTGATCAGGCAAATCAGGGAGGGGGTGAATAAAATGATACCGAAAAAAGGAATGATAAAAGTATCTGATGCGTTTGAGAGGATTGTGCACTGGTGCCTGGCTATTTCATGTATCGTCCTGATGATTTCCGGTCTGGGAATGATGTTTCATTCATTCAACTTCCTGGCAATTCCAGTGGGAGGATTGAGAAACCTGAAACTTGTTCACAACTTTACGGGATTAATCTTCATCCCGTCTCTCTTATTCGCAATCCTGGTCTGGTGGAAAGAAGCCGGTGTGCTTGATCTGCCTGACGATTTTGAGTGGATCAAATGTGCGGGGGGTTACCTCTGGCATGTGGAAAATCCTCCTGAGACGGGAAAATACAATGTTGGTCAGAAGGCATTTTTTCTTGCTGTTGCCGGTTTTGGAATTATCATGATTATCAGCGGATTGATCATGTGGTTCCCCCTCAGCTTTTCCGCCGGCATGGTAAGGTTTATGTGTTTCCTTCATGCCCTCGGGTTCTTCGTCATTTTCCCGTTCTTTTTTGTCCACCTCTATCTGGGTACAATAGGTGTCCCCGGTTCCGCTCCAGCCATTTTCACCGGATATGTAACGAGATCCTGGTGTAACAAACAATGCCCGAAATGGTTGAGGGAAATGGAAGAAACAGGAAAACTGGAAGTGTACGGTGAAGAAAAAGCAGTTTCTGAGCATTAACTCGCTCTGTTAAGATCACTTATTACGGCGAATTTAACAGGGCATATTTCAAAAAGACCCACTCAATTGCGAGTGGGTCTTTTTTGGCAAACGATACGAAGAAGTTCTTGAATTTGAGGATAAAAAGATATAGAGAAATCAAATTCATGTAATTAAGAACAAAAGAGGTGTCAATCTAATGGGTAAAATGCTGAGGGAAACTTTGGAAACAATAGAAAAGTATAAAAACAAGAGCCCCCACTATGAGGAACTTCTCGAAATACTTGAAGAAATATTAATCCTCAGGGAAAATTACCGCCAAGACTTTAAGGAGGATATCTTTCAGGTAAATGAAAGTCACATCACGCAAAAACTATCCGGGGGTTTGCCTCTCGTAGATTTTCCCAGAAATAACTTCGACTTGAGTAAACCAAAGAAATACTTCTTCAACCTGTTAGAGATAGCAAAGAAGAGATCCCCCGGGGAAACGGAAAAAATCATTCAGGATCTGGAAGATGGGTCTCTTGATTATGAAACACTGGTATGTGATTCTTTTATACACCAAACCGATGAAGAAGCGTCAGAAGAAGACGATGAAAAACTTTTTGATCTGTTGGACCTGTTTGTCGAAGAAAGTCTCCGACCGGCCCTTGAAATCCTCGCTGATAAATACCGTAACGCTATCAAGGAATCACAATGGTCTGAGGGATATTGCCCTGTATGTGGGAAAGAACCGAAAATAGGGGAATTGAGAGAAGAAGAAGGATTCAGATATCTTTTTTGTAATCAATGTGGACTTGAATGGAATTACAGACGTGTAAAATGTCCATTCTGTGGTAACGAAGACCAGCAAACGCTGGCATATTTTACAGTGGAGGATGAGGAAAAATACAGGGTTGACGTGTGTAATAAATGCAAACGGTATATTAAGATTGTGGACTTTAGAAAAACAAGAGAAAAAGCAAACCTTGATGTCGAGGATATTGCCACGCTGCATCTTGATGTACTGGCCAATGAAGAAGGGTACGAATAGAGACCTTTGCATAACGTCCCCTTTTGACCAATTTCTGCGTCAGGCTCAAATTTTAATCCTCGAAATATCCGATATATTCCTGTGGTTAAAATTTTCGCCTTTCTTGAACTTGAACAAAATTGAACATTCTGCAAAGGTCTCGAGTAAACACTGTTCTGGATGCTGGATACTGACGGCTGAAAGCTGAGCGCTTTCTATGAACGATAATGATATTGCCACTGTTATTGACCTTCTTGTAAAAGAACTTGAGACAGAGAAGCTTCCCATCGTTTCCGGTCTTGCGGAGAAAGATTCAGACCCTTTTCAGATACTCATATCCACACTTCTCAGCCTGAGGACAAAAGATGAAGTTACAGAGGTGGCCACTCAAAGGCTCTTTGCCCTCGCCTCCACTCCTTCCAAGATGTTGAAGCTTTCTGAAGATCAGATCATCAACGCCATTTATCCCGTTGGTTTTTACAGAAACAAGACAAAAACGATCTTACATGTCTGTCGTGAATTGATCGAAAAATATAATTCCCGGGTTCCCGACACCATTGAAGAGTTGCTTTCTCTAAAGGGTGTAGGGAGAAAGACAGCGAATCTTGTTGTTACCCTCGGATATCAGGGTAAAGGAATATGTGTTGACACACATGTCCACAGGATTTCGAATCGTCTCGGATATGTAGAGACAAAAAACCCTGAAGAAACCGAATTTGCCCTGAGAAAAAAACTTCCTCACCAATACTGGATAATTTACAATACAATTATGGTCGCATTCGGCAGAAATATCTGCCGGCCTGTATCACCGCTTTGCAGCAAATGCCCCGTATCGGGTTACTGTGATAAGGCAGGAGTAACGAGGAGTCGATAAAGAATGAAAAGTGAGTGGTGCACACTTAAAATACCATCAATTAAATATACTTTCACCGGTTTTGTTCCACATTCGCTGTCTTATAAAATTTTTTCATTTCATGCTCTTTCCGTACTCTGCAAGCTCCTCCAATCCGACCCGATCAACCAGCATGATGTCCGGCCCATCCACTTCGATTAACTTCCGTGCCTTCATTTCTCCCAGGGTCCTTGAAAGTGATTCGGGACCGGTGCCCAGAATGTTTGCAAGCTGTAGTTTTGAAATGTTCAGTTTTATAACATTTTCGCTTCCCTGTTCCTCCGACAGATAGAGCAGATATGCGGCCACTCTCCCGGGAATTTCCTTCAGGGAAAGGTTTTCTATCTGGATAGTGAATTCACGAAGCCGCATTGAGAGGAGCGCCAGGATGTTCATTGTGAGAGATGAATTGTTTGTTATAAGATTTATGAATTTTCCCCTGGGAAAGAATAAAAGACGGCTTTTTGAGATTGCCCGGGCATTAGCGGGAAATGATTTTCCCGAAAAGACGGGAACAGCGCCGACAGTTTCCCCTTCTTTAACAATGTGGAGAATCTGCTCTTTCCCTTCCGGAGATACTTTATAAACATTTACGGTTCCCTCGACGACAAGATAAAAACCGTTCCCTTCATCCCCGTCAAAAAATATGAATTCACCTTTGTTGAAGTATTTATCAACAGATATTTTTCTGATCTCTTCGAGGTGGTCTTCAGGCAGTCCCCCAAAAAGCTGGCTCGTTAACAAGATATCATGTACTTTTGTCATAAACATGGTCCTTTTTTAAAAAGTGATATAGTCGTAAAAAGTCAAGATTGAACTTTTTACAAAGCCGTCAAGAAATATCACCTCTTCTTAACATAAGTCAAGGTGACGCTCTGTTCTTTGAGATAATTTAGCAGTCAACAGTAAAACCAATTTATTCTATACAAGGGAGGAATCACATGTTTTGTTATCAATGTCAGGAAACGGCAAAAAACACAGGCTGCATCGTAAAGGGCATCTGCGGCAAGACGGAAGAGACAGCGAATCTTCAGGACCTGCTTATTTATGTCTTAAAGGGAATCTCAATTTATGGTGAAGAGGTAAAAGAAAAGGGCGCATCAGACAATAAGTATGGATTGTTCATTGCCAGAGCCCTCTTTGCGACCATAACGAATGCAAATTTTGACAATGACAGATTGATCACACTCATCAGAGAAGGGCTGAAGCTCAGGGACGAATTAAAGAAAAAATGTGGAGGCAATATTTCGGGAGCATTGCATGACTCGGCTGTGTGGTTTTCGGATGATCCTGCTGAATTCAACAAAAAGGCTGACAGTGTCGGCGTCCTCTCCACTGACAATGAAGATGTCCGCTCGCTCAGAGAGCTGCTCATTATTGGATTAAAGGGCATTGCCGCCTATGCGGATCACGCCGCTATTCTTGGCTTGGAAGACGAAAAGATCTATGCATTCCTGATGGAGGCCCTTGCCTCCACAACCAAAGACCTGACCGTCGACGAGATGGTAGCAATGGTCATGAAGGCCGGAGAATGCGCTGTCACTGGAATGGCTCTTCTCGACAAGGCAAACACATCTGCCTATGGAGATCCTGAAATCTCAAAGGTCAGCATCGGCGTCAGGGGCAACCCGGGAATCCTTATCTCCGGTCATGATCTCAAAGATATGGAAGAGCTTCTGGAGCAGACAGAAGGAACAGGCGTGGACGTGTACACCCATGGCGAAATGCTGCCGGCGAATTCTTATCCCGCGTTCAAAAAATACACCCATTTCGTGGGCAATTACGGAAATGCCTGGTGGAAACAGGGAGAAGAATTCGCGTCCTTCAACGGCCCTATACTCATGACAACCAACTGTATCATTCCGGTTAAGGATTCGTACAAAGACAGAATCTTCACGACAGGAATGACAGGGTATCCTGGCGTGAAGCATATTCCCGACAGACCGGAAGGCGGTATAAAGGATTTTTCAGAGATCATAGAGCTGGCAAAGAAATGTGATCCTCCAGTCGAAATCGAGACCGGTGAGATAATGGGAGGTTTTGCCCATAATCAGGTTCTCGAGCTGGCCGACAAGATCGTGGACGCGGTGAAATCCGGGGCAATCAAGCGCTTTGTTGTAATGGCTGGCTGTGACGGACGTCATAAAACAAGGAGCTATTATACAGATGTCGCGCAGGAACTTCCCAAAGATACGGTGATCCTGACCGCGGGCTGCGCGAAGTATCGCTATAACAAACTTGATCTCGGTGATATCGGCGGTATCCCCAGGGTGCTTGACGCGGGCCAGTGCAATGATTCCTATTCCCTGGTCGTTATCGCCCTGAAACTCAAAGAGGTCTTTGGACTCGAAGATATCAATGACCTTCCCATATCTTATGACATCTCATGGTATGAGCAAAAGGCAGTGGCCGTGCTGCTGGCCCTCCTGTTCCTTGGAGTTAAGGGGATTCGCCTCGGGCCGACACTTCCGGCATTTGTATCTCCGGCCGTCCTCAAGGTTCTCATTGAGAATTTTGATATCAAGCCGATCGGAGATGTGAAGACAGATATCGAAGCGATGATGAAGGGAAAGTAATAACTCCTATTCTTCCAGAATTACGAAGGAGATTTGTTCATTATGAAGGAAATATTAATCATGTTTGCGATTGTTGCAGTCTGGTTTGTTCTCCAGGCCTATATTCTGCCACGGATGGGGGTGCCCACGTGACTGAATCAATCCTGCCAGTTGGCGGATAAAAAGAGTGATGCAGACAAACTTGGTGGCAAGGATATCGGCAAAGGGTAGAGTTATCATATCATGTCTGACGATCATTCAAAAATGGAGATGGAAAGCAGAACAGCTGAGGCGATGATTGAGATCTTCTGCCATGGACAACATGGCAATAAAGAAGGGCTCTGTCCTGAATGCCGGGAGCTTCTGGACTACGTTGTGCAACGCCTTGAAAAATGCCCCTTCCAGGAGAACAAACCGAAGTGCACCAAATGTCCTGTGCATTGCTACAAACCGGATATGAGGGAGAAGATAAGAGCAGTAATGAAATATGCCGGCCCCCGCATGCTTTATCGGCATCCTGTCTTGTCAGGTACGCATTACCTGACAAGGGAATAACTTACGCGCGGCCTGGTCCGTTCTAAATTGCTAAATCTACGAACACCACATCTATTCAGCGATTCCCGGGGAAACAGGCATGACGTCCCCCGATTTGTCCATTAATTTACAAATACCGCCATCTTTTCTTGCATTATTGAATCTTTCTTCCTGAAGTGTTCGAATTGCTTCTTTTCTATGCATCCAAAACTTGATTATTCTATGGCTGGATTTTTCTTGTATCTCGCAAGGAGCATGGACAATGTTTAATTACGAGAATGACCCATCTGTGATTAGAAAAATAGCATACACCTCAAATAGAATGGCGATTATTCAGGCTCGTGCCGATGGTGGTGGTGGTGTAAACAAGCCGAAACGAGGGAGAAAGCCACATTTCTGATTTTCATTAGTGGATGGCTTTTCAGCAAACGTTGAAAGTGCTATATTTGGTGAAGATTATACTTGACGATTGAGGATTTTCACTGTAGTGTACCTTTTCAGCAAATGTTGAAAGGTCGTTTAGCAATGAAAGTAAATGAGAAAAAAATGCTGGCAGAGGTTGAAAACGCCTTAAGAACTTGCCTGCAACGGGTACCTTTCCTGAAGATCGAGTCCCTGGAAAGAGAACTCAAGGTCGGAGATGTATGTATTGATATCGTCGCCACAGTGCGAATTGCAAGGCAACGACAGCGTCTTGCGCTTGAAGTTAAGAACAACGGTCAGCCCCGCATTGCCCGCGCGGCAGCCTATCAGCTCGCCCGTGTTCTGGAGTTTGAACCTGATATGTACGGTGTGTTTACGGCTCCATATATCTCACCCCAGACAGCCGAGATATGTGTTAAGGAGAAAATTGGGTATCTGGATCTTGCCGGAAACTGTCGACTGACCTTTGGCCCGGTCTATATCGAACAGGAAGGCAAACAAAATCCTTTTGCTGAAAAGCGGGATTTGCGTTCCCTCTATTCTCCAAAGGCGGCACGAGTCTTACGTGTGCTCCTGACTGATCCTAAAAAGCCGTGGAGGGTCCAGGCATTGGCAGAAGAGGCGGAAGTCAGTCTGGGACTGGTTTCAAATGTCAAAAGTCTCCTGGAAGACCGCGAGTGGCTTAAGAGTTCCGATGCCGGGTTGCTCCTCAAGGATCCGGAAAGCCTTCTATCTGAGTGGACTGAAAACTACAACGCCAGGAAAAATACACCTCGAAACTATTACACTCTGAAAAGTATTGCCGAGATGGAGGCTGACCTGGCCAAGACCTGCGAAGGGGAAGGAACAGCGTATGCCTTGACTGGTTTTTCCGGTGCGGCGCGATATGCCCCTTCCGTTCGCTACCAGCGGGCCATGGCATATGTGTCACATGATGTGGAAGGTACTGCGAAGATTCTCTCCCTGAAGGAAGTGACCAGCGGTGCCAATGTCACCCTCTTTACCCCCTATGACGAAGGCGTCTTGTACGGCACACGACAAATCGACGGGATTTGTATCGCATCACCGGTGCAGGTTTACCTTGATCTGCTCGGGGCGAAGGGCCGCGGTGAAGAAGCGGCCAAGTCAATATTGGACGAGGTGATCAGGCGCTCATGGTGACACGTAGAGATTATACAGATGAGGCGGTGAAAGCGGCAAAATCAGTACTGATCGAACTGACGCACCTTCTGAGTGAGTACCGGGACAATATCGTGCTCATTGGCGGCTGGATACCGGAACTTCTGATCCCCCAAGAACCGCGGCCCCATGTGGGAAGCATGGATATCGATCTCGCCCTGAACCATCTTAAAATCAAGGAAGAGGGCTACAAACTGATTGAAGAATTGCTCACTTCCCGCGGTTATTACCAAGAGAAAGATAAGCAGCCCTTCATCTTCTTTCGCGACGTGCCGCTTGGTAGTTCGGTGATAAAAGTGGAAGTTGATCTTCTGTCCGGCGAATATGAGGGTACCGTCAAGAAGCACCGCACCCAGGAGATCCAGGGAATAAAGGCACGCAAGGCACGAGGCTGTGATTTGGCCTTTGAAATGGTCAGCAAAGTATCCGTAGAGGGGAAAATCCCGGGTGGTGGACTGGACCGCGTGACAGTTAGAGTCGCTTCCATTGTACCGTTCCTTGTCATGAAAGGGATGGCGCTGGACGATCGGCTCAAGGAGAAAGATGCCTGGGATATTTACTACTGCCTCCTTGCCTACCCTGGCGGGATCGACGCGCTCTCGGAGGAATTCCGGCCCCACCTGTCCCATGGTTTGGTTCAGGAAGGACTTACAAAAATTGCCAAGCACTTTTCTTCTCTCAAAACGCTTGGGCCGAAGTTCGTCGCTGATTTTGAAGAAGCTGATGATCCGGAAGAAGTAGAGCGAATCACTCGTGACGCCTTCGAGCGGATAAATGCCTTCTTAAATAGACTGGGCCTTACATGAACTGAATTTAGGAGACGAATTTAGTATTGTGTCCCCCGAATTAAGCC
>JGI24025J20009_10003049_pt1 | contig 11629 bp, 14 predicted proteins | sample Cruoilmetagenom3_FD_20009 | JGI IMG/M metagenome (IMG submission 20009) | reverse complement strand
CGGCGGGAGCCTCGCCCACGAGCCGCTGGAGAAGGCCCGTCCTCCTCGCGCTTAGCCTATTGGTGGCCCTTATCACTTACGGCTCTCTAGGCATAGGGGCCATCGTGCCCGCCGAGATAGGGATGTGGGGGAAGCTGGCCCTGGGAGGGGTCTACTTCGCCTTGGTGGCCAACCCCTGGGTCCTCAGAGAGCGCCCTTTGAGGTTTGGGGTTGCCTTCGCCACAACGCTCATCATCTTCGCCGTCTTTTACGCCGCCACCCTCCAGCGTTCTCCCGCCCAGGAGGTACTGGCAAACACCTTCCTGGCTGCAAATGGCCTCCTGGGCCTAGTGGGCCTCTTCTGGTACTGGGTTGGACTCGACCTCTTCAATGGGGCCCAAGACCTGGCCGAGTGGCTGGTGGAGACCATCAAGACGCTGGCACCAACAGAGGCTCTGGTTATAACTATCTTCTTTCTCTGGTTCGCCTGGAGCATCCTGGCGCGCTGTTTTGCTCTTGCACCGCCCTTGCTTCTGGCAGAGTTCCTCGGCGCTTATGGCTGGGGGAGGGCCCTACTGCGCTTTCCTTCGAACCTCCCCATGGATTTCCTTGCCGCCCTGGATTACGATTTCTACATCACCATCGCCATCGCCCTCATCGCCCTCGTCCTCTGGGGGGTAAAGAGGCTCTCTTCCGAGGGCCTCATCTGGCTCTTCGGCCTCTCTATCACTGTTTTCTTCATCTTATGGGGCTATTTCAGCAACTTTTTCGCCTTCGCACCGGAGGAAGGTTTGACAGCCGGTCTCTGGCCCCTCGTCATCTATGTGGGGGGTATGATCTGGGAGATTTTCAAGGTGAGTCCGGGCCTGCTTGGTGCCAGAGGCTTCCTCTCGAAAGCCAGGCTCTTCCCGTTTCTGGGTTCGCTTCTGCTCCTCGGGGGGATCTCCCATCTGGAGCTTTTGGCCGGACATCAGCAGTTCGAAAGGGAGCTCGGCTTGAACTTCCTCTTTGGGATTCTCTATCTCGGCCTGCCCTATTTTCTTTACACCCTTCTTTACCAGCAAAAGCGCTATACACCTGTCCCCTCGAGGCATCTCTTGCTCCTCTTCGCCCTCGGTATGCTGAGCGCCATCCCGTCTCTCCTTCTTGAGACCATCTTCATGGCTCCTGCGTTTTGGTTGGCTGTGATCTTGGGCACCGTCTGGCGCTGGGGACGCTGGGACGAGAGATGGGATGGCCTGGTCTACGTTATAGCCTTGGCCTTGGGTTTCGTCACCTATTATGCCCATCCCATCTTCATTCCGATACCTGCTTTCACAGCCTCTCTAGGTTATCTTATGGACATTCAACAGCGTTACATGCTCAGATTCATCTACCCCTGGGATCTTGCCTGGTGGCGGATTGCCTTGGGCGCTCTGGGGGCTGCGGTTATCATGGGGTATCTACTGTCGGAGGCCCACTTAGCCAAGAGACGTTGGGCCTTGCTCTTTACTCTCCTCGGCCTTCTGGCAAGCCTTACCTTCCTTGCCGCTTGTGAGTTTGCTTTCGGCCTCTAAACATGCTTCCGAAGTCTGGATTAAGACGATCTGAGCGGGGAGACCTGTGCTACGTTTGGCCGGAGTGGTTCGCCATCATCGAGCCTTGGTGGGCAGCGTTCCTCACCGGCTTCTATGTCCACGTTGTCATTCAGGGCGCTCACTGCGCGGAGAAGATCCTGGCCTGGCTGGCGAAGAGCCCTTCCTGGCGCAACCTGACCAACTGAAGGAGCAGGTGGGGCGCGTTTACCTAAAGTGTGATAAAATATCCACGTCATGGTCATCGGTGTCTGTACCATCCACCTAGACTTGCCAGGTTGTCACTCTTTGAAGGATAAGCGGCGTATCGTAAAGTCGCTTTTAGCCCGTGTGCGGAACGATTTCAACGTGTCGGTCGCTGAAGTGGGCAGGAATGATGCCTGGCAACATGCGGTCTTAGGGGTGGCCTGTGTATCCAACGACCAGGGCTATGTCCATAGGCTCCTCACCAAGGTGGTGAGGAGTATCGAGAAGGGGCGGTTCGACGCTCAGGTGGCCGACTACGAGATAGAGGTAGTGTGAGGAGAAGAGGGTGCTCTGGATGAGGAGGTTAGAAGTCGCTGCTCGCCTGCCTTTCTATCCGTAACTAAGGAGGATTGAAATGAAGAAAACCGTTTTGGCGCTAGGCATGGCGCTGATAGTGTTGGCTGCCTGTCAGCCCTCACCATCGCCTATGCCCACGGCCACACCGACACCACTGTCGCCTACGCCCACAGCCATACCAACATCCACGCCCACGCCTCCGCCTTCGGGCTCAGGTTTACCCACACCCACAGGTTCAGCCATATGTGATGGTCTGGATGGAGAGATTGAAGTGCGCGTGCTGGTCGGCCCAGCAGAGGTTGTGGGGCTGGAGCCGTTTGCGGTGGGCAACATTCCCTTTGCCGTCACCACTGGCGAAGAACCTTACATTGTACAGGGAGGAGGCCCCATTTCATATGAAGATATCATGTTTCCGGTATGGGGGTCGTATGAGGTGACCCTGAACCTAGAAACGACCATCGCCGGAGAGTGTACGGAGGGAGCAAGCGGCGAGGAACTCCATATGACCTTGGACATGACTGGGGAGCAAATGTTGGAAGTTATAGCGGAAGGCTTTCACGGTGAGTATCCGTGGGCAGGCGAGGCTTCTTTCGACCTGAGTTTCCCGCTCGTGGAGGGCGCCACAGCGCAAGGAGAGGGCTGGCGTTTCATTCTTCATCCGCACAGCCGATAGGTGTAGGGATAAACCTGATGCTCCTCACCAAGGTGGTGAGGAGCATCGAGAAGGGGCGGTTCGACGCTCAGGTGGCTGACTACGAGATAGAGATAGTGTGAGGAGAAGAGGGTGCTCTGGATGATGAGGTTAGAACTCGCTGCTCGCCCGCCTTTCAACTTCCAGGCCACGGTTCGTTCCCATGGGTGGCGTCGTCTGGCCCCCTTTTCTTGGGATGAGGAGAGGTTGAGACGCGTGGAGCGGTTGTCCACCGGACGAGTAGTGAAATTAGCCATCGGTGGGAGTGATGAGTTGACAGGGGTTATCGTTGCCATAAGAGCAAACGAGGCTTTGACCGATGGGGAAGTGGGCGAGATAGAGGGTAAGGTGCGTTGGATGCTGGGGCTGGAGGAGGAGTTGACCGATTTTTACGGGTTATGTGAAGGGGAGCCAGCGCTCAGGCATGTGGTGGAGGAGGGGAAGGGGCACATCTTGCGCTCTCCTACGGTCTATGAAGATGTGGTGAAGACCATTTGCACTACCAACTGCACCTGGCGGCAGACGGAGGGGATGGTAGGGCGGTTGGTGGAGAGGTTGGGGGAGCCTTATCCCCTTGAACCTCTTAAAGCGTTCCCCACGCCGGAGGCTGTGGCTGAGGCAGGCGAGAACTATCTAAAGCAGGAGGTCAGAATGGGCTATCGGGCCTCATCCATCGCTCAGTTGTCTCGCCAGGTAGCAAGCGGCGACCTGGACCTGGAAGGGCTCAAGCATTCCTCCTTGGGGACGGCGGAACTGTACAAATGGCTCAAATCGATTAAGGGGGTGGGACAATATGCAGCCGCTCACATCTTGAGCCTTCTGGGCCGTTACGACTATCTAGGGATCGATACCTGGGCTCGCAAGTTGGTCTCGGAGCGGTTCTTCGATGGGGCGCCGGTTACCGATGAAGAGGTGCAGGAGGTCTTCGCCCCCTGGGGTAAATGGCGGTTTTTGGCCTATTGGTTCTGGGATTGGGTGGGGTGATGGACCCAAAAACGGTGGCTCTCTGGCGAGATGTGGCTCTCATTTTCTTGATGGTACAAGGGTTCATCCTCATCCTGCCAGCACTTTTCCTTATGGCTTACGCTATTCGGCTGTTGCGGCGGGCTAAAGGTAGCCTGCTCCCGGCTCTAACCTTTGCCCAAAAGAGGACAGAGGGGGTGGAGAGGGGGGCGCGCACCTTCTCCTCGCTCTTAGTGAGCCCTATTATCCGCACCATAAGTGCGGGCGCGTTCGTTCTAGAGATTTTGAAGGCCTTCTTGAGGAGGTAGTTATCCGTGTCTCATCCGTTGTCTCGGGGAGCGAGGCGCAGAGTGTTCTTGGGAGCCCTGATAGGGGGGCTGGTAGGCGGTTTAGCGGCCTTGATTTACGCTCGCCAATGGATGGAGGGGGGTGAGCGTGAGCGTCGGGGTCTCCAATGGCGGCAGGTGGCCCGGCTCGCCGCTCTCATGGTGGGGCTCCTACGGCAGATAGCGGAGATGGGTCAAAGTTAATTGACACCGCTTTTCTCAGGCTCTATAATAGAAACCGCCCTTTCCCAGGGTGGAAATTAGATTCAGGGAGGATAGATGTACGACTTGGTGATCGTGGGGGCGGGGCCGGCCGGGCTGACGGCCGGTATCTACGCTCAGACCAAGCGACTCTCTTCGCTGATCCTGGAAGCGAAAGGGATAGGGGGGCAGTTGACTCATCTTTATCCCCACAAGAGCATCCACGATTTCCCCTCCTACACCGATATCGTGGCCCACGAGTTGGCGGAGAAGATGGCGGCTCAGGCTAGGGAGATGGGCTGTGAGATACGGGAAGGGGAGGAGGTCACCGACTTGGATGTCGAGGAGGGGAAGATTACCCTCAACACGCCGAAGGGGACCTACGAGGCGAAGGCAGTGATCCTGGCTTTGGGGATGGGGCTTTTTGAGCCCCGGAAGTTAGGTATCCCCGGGGAGGAGGGCCTGGAGGGGGTCTACTACAACTGCCTGGATATGAGGTCCTTTGAAAGGAAGCGGGTCCTCTGCGTGGGCGGAGGGGACAGCGCCCTGGAGATGGCCCTCACCATCTGCGGCTGCGCTGGGGAAAGCACGCTGATCCACCGCAAGGACTACTTTCGAGCCGACGAGATGACGGTGGAGAGGGTGGGGAAGAGCCCCATCAAGGTGGTCTTTCGCACCGAACTGAAGGAGATCATGGGGAGAGAGAAAGTCGAGGCTGTACGGCTCATCGACAACGAGACGGGGGAGGAGAGGGTGGTGCCCATGGATGTGGTGCTCATCAGCATCGGCTTCATCCCCAATCTGGAGAGCGTGGAGCGGTGGGGACTGGAACTTAAAGGCAAGGCGGTGTTGGTGAACCCCGAAATGCGGAGTAACCTTCGAGGGGTCTTCGCCTGTGGCGATCTGGTCACCTACGAGGGGAAAACGAAGCGGATCACCACCGCCTGCGGCGAGGCGACCATCGCTGTAAATTCAGTCTATAAGTACATCAGGAAGCCCTATTGGGCGTGACAAAAGACGCAGTTTCTTTGGTCATTGAGTTGCCACACATCTATCTGTTCAACGGGGAAGAGGAAGAGATCGGCAATGAATAGAAAGGATGCCAAGAGCCCTGGATACATCTTGACCGGGAGGGGGCACGCTGCAAGTTCGTTGAGAGAGGAGGAGCTGGTGGCAAAGGGCAAGGCGCTGGGCGGCGTGCTCGCGCTGGTCGTGGGCGTTACGGAGACACCTGCGCGAAGCGACGGAGGGACTTCGAGAAAATGTGACCAGTAACATGCTTTGGAGGCACATGCCCCATTCGAGGTCACTAGCAGGCAAGCGCGGCAGGAGGCAAGTGAGAAGATGAATGAGACACAGCGCCAGCAGGTACTCAAGCGGCCGCTCTCCATCGAGGAGACAGGGCTGACCATGAGTCTGTTGGGCGAACTGGCTCTCAAGCTGATCTACAATGCCGGCGAAATTGCGGCCGGCGAAATCAGTCGCAAACTGCACCTGCCCTTTGCCAATGTGGTCCAGCCGGTGCTGGAAATGCTCAAGCGACAACAATTGATCAACGTCATCGGGGTGGCCGGCCTCGGTGAACGAGGATATCGCTACACCATCTTCAGCAAAGGGATCGAACGGGTTCACGAAGCGCTGGAGCGCAACCAATACGTGGGGCCAGCGCCGGTCCCCCTGGAACGGTACAACGCCATGATCCGTGCCCAGGCCGTGGGTAAGGTCTTGTTCGACGAAGCCGCGGTGGCGGCAGCCTTCGAGGGCTTGGTAGTCAACCAGGGCATGCTTGACAAGATCGGCGCGGCGGTCAACTCCGGCAAGTCGATCTTTCTCTATGGTCCTCCGGGCGATGGCAAGACCACTGCCGCCACCCGCATGGCCCGGTTGTTGGCCCGTGAGCCGATTTCCATTCCCTATGCCGTCTCCGTGGACGGCCACATCATTAAGGTCTACGACGAGTTGAACCACTCCCCGGTTGACGGGGAGCCTTATCCCGGGGAGGGGCACGAAGAACTAGGCCTCGGTGAAGCCAGCCTGGATGAGCGCTGGGTACTGGTTGAGCGCCCCGTCGTCATGGTGGGCGGAGAGCTAACATTGGAAAGTCTCAACCTCATCTGGGATCCGGCTGTCAAATACTATGAGGCCCCCTTCCAAATGAAGGCCAACGGTGGGATGTTCCTGATTGATGACTTCGGCCGACAACAGATCGACCCCCAGGACCTGCTAAACCGCTGGATGGTTCCTCTGGAGACGCGCGTTGATTTCCTGACCTTGCACACGGGCAAGAAGATCGAGATCCCCTTCGAACAGCTGGTCGTCTTCGCCACCAACCTGAACCCCGCCGACCTGGTGGATGATGCTTTCCTGCGCCGGATTCGCCACAAGATCAAGGTGGACAACCCCACGGCCGAAGAGTTCCACCAGGTCTTCCAGAACGCATGTGGGGTACGAGGCGTCGAGTACACAGGAGAGGGTTTCATGCACCTGGTGCGCGAGTGGTACGTCAAGCCCCAACGGGAGTTCAGGAACTGCCACCCCCGCGACATCGTCGATCAGTTGCTGGACATCGCTAGGTATAAGCATCTCAGACCACTAGCCACACCAGAGATGATTGACCGGGCCTGCTCCACCTATTTTGCCGATCTTTAGGAGACGAATATGCTGGATTCAATTCTGTTCCCACCCGATGGGATCAAGATTCTGGTGGTGGACGATAGCCGGGTGGAGATTCAACTGATGGAGGCGTTTCTTCACACCGAGGGGATACCGGGTCGTCTCCCCACCAGCGGCGGGGAGACGATCGAGAAGGTAGCTACAGAGAAACCCAGCGTGGTGCCCATGGATGTGGTGCTCATCAGCATCGGCTTCATCCCCAAACTGGAGAGCGTGGAGCGGTGGGGGCTGGAACTTAAAGGCAAGGCGGTGGTGGTGAACCCCGAGATGCGGACTAACCTTCGAGGGGTCTTCGCCTGTGGCGATCTGGTCACCTATGAGGGGAAGGCGAAGCGGATCACCACCGCCTGCGGTGAGGCGACCACGGCGGTGAATTCGGCCTATAAGTACATCAGGAAACCGTATTGGGCTTAAGAGCGGTGGTTCTTGGCCTTGAGGGGGGCTTGTCCGGTGAGGCGGGCGCAAGCCCCCTTAAATGTAAAGCGCTTCGCTGGAGTGAAAGTCTGTGGATAAATCTCGTCTCCGACGATACGGATCTCGAGCCCTCCTTCTGCTCCTCGTTATCTTGATACTAGGCGTTCTCCCCAAGCCTTTGGTCACCTTGGGCCCGCAACAGAAGGTTGAAACCGTAAACCCTAAGATGGGGGTCCATACCCGGCTCACCGATGAGGTGGAGGAGTGGAAGATAAAGCGCACCTTGGAGTTGGTGCGGGCTATGGGGGCCCCTTGGATCGTGGAGTATTTCCCCTGGGCCTACTGCGAGCCCCTCAAGGGGCGGTTCGACTGGACCCACGCCGACCTGGTAGTTGACCACGCCAACGTCCAAGGGCTCACACTCATCGCCAGGCTCGATTTCGTCCCCCCATGGGCGCGGCCCAAGAACACTACTAATAGTTACCTAGAAAGAGAGCGTTACCAGGATTTCGGCGACTTCGTCTACGCCTTCGCTAGCCACTTCCGAGGTCGAATAGAGTACCTCATCATCTGGAACGAGCCGAACCTGAGTTCTTCTTGGGGCTTCCGCCCTGTGGATCCGGAAGGGTATACGGAACTCCTCAAAATAGCCTATAAGAGGGCCAAATATGCCGACCCCGATATCCAGGTCTTGGCCGCTGGGCTAGCCCCCAACGTGGCCGATGAGGGCGACGAGTTCGCCCTCTCGGATTTGAGCTTCCTCCAGAGGATGTACGACGCTGGGGCCAAAGAGTACTTCGATATCCTGGCCGTCCACGCCTACGGCAACGTCTTCCCCCCTGACGACCCTCCGGCCAGAGATAAGATAAATTTCGCCCGGACGGAGTTAATCCACCAACTGATGGTGCAAAACGGAGATGGAGATAAGGAGGTAATCATCACTGAAGGCGGCTGGAACGATCATCCCCGCTGGACGAAGGCGGTGCGCCCCTCTCAACGGATCGCCTACACTATACAGGCCTATGAGAAGGCACGAGGGGAGTGGGATTGGTGCCTGGCGGTGGCCTTCTGGGCCTTCCGCACCCCCTGGCCGCAGCGGAACTTCCGGGATTACTTCTCCTTCGTCACACCAGAGTTCATCTTGAAGCCGATCTATGAGGAGGTGCAGGCCTACGCTCAAGGGGCCACTGACTGGCTTGAGAGGACGCCTGTGGAGCGGTAGATGGCCCTTAGACGCTGGCTGGCATATATAGCCCTCTTTGCCCTGGTCGCCCTGGGCCTCTTTTTCCTCTTTCGCCTCCCAGGCGGCGAAGTGAGGGATAGAACCTGGGAGCGGATCGAGCGGCAGGGGGTTCTTCGGGTAGGGATGGACGCCAGTTACCCGCCCTTCGAGTTGTGGGATGAGGTGGGCTTGCGGGGCTACAACGTCGATTTGGCGCAGGCTTTGGGGAGGGAGTGGGGCGTGGAGGTCGATTTCGAGGATATCGGCTTTGATGGTCTCTATGACGCCCTCAAGGTAGAAAGGGTTGACATAATCATTTCCGCTCTCCCCTACGACCCGCTTCTGACCCAGGATGTGGCTTATTCCTATTCATATTTCGATGCTGGGCAAGCCTTGGTGGTGCGGGAGGGGACAAATATTGCGGAAGTAGAAGACCTGAACGGACGGAGGGTGGGGTTGGAGTTGGGTTCCAGGGGGGATTTGGAGGCTCGGCGGCTGGAGCAAAGGATGGCCTTGGAGAGAAAAGCCTATGTGACCGCCCAGGAGGTCCTAGAGGCGCTTAGGGACGAGAGGGTAGATGCAGGCATAGTGGATGCCGTCTCCGCTTATCAGTTCATTGGGGAGGAGGGCGGCCTTCGCATAGTGCAGCAGGTGACCGAGGAGCCTTATGTCATCGCCGTGCCTATGAAAGCGCCCATGCTCTTGGAGAAGGTGAACGAAGTGATCATCAAGTGGAGGGAGACGGGGTTTTTGGAGGAGTTGAGGGAGAAGTGGTTCTAAACATAATGTTGGTGATTTGACATAAGGGGTTACCCGCGTCATATGCTGGTAGTTTAGGTGTGATATAATGGTGCAAAACTCAAAGGGAGGTGGAGATGGAAGCCGGGCGTGTGACGGCTAGCGGCTTGGTCTATCTTTTCGGCGAGGAGTTCGCCAAACCAGCGGGGCGATTTGGAGGCGAGACGCTTGTCTATAGCGGCCAAAAGGTGAACCGTGGGGACTTGGCCAACAGGCTCTTCGAGGCCGCTTTCATATCCCTGGTAGGGGCAGGGTACCTCTCCCTGGGGAGGGAGGAGAGGAAGAAACTGCTGCTTCTCACGACGGAGGTAGTGACCATCGCCCAGGAGAAGGGGGGAGACGACCTGCCTCCCAGCCTGGAGAAGGCCATTATGGATGCGCTCAGCGGTGACCCCAAGGAGGATCGGGTCCAAGCGGTGGCGGAGAGGGTGATAGGGGGAGAGCGCGCCGATCCTTGGAAGCGGGTGGTGGGTTATGTGATGGAGCAGTTGGTGGAAGCGGGGTGCCTGGGGCGGGAGGTGGAGAAGCGGCGCTTCCGGCCGGATAAAGTCCATTGGTCGGCCTACGAGGAGGCTATAGCGCCCTTAGCGGGAGAAGTAGAGACCCTGAAGGCTTCGCTTGAGGCTTTTGCGGGCGTAAATCCCGATCTCCACAAGAGACTGGTAGGGGAGGTGCGGGCAGGGATCAGGGCCCAGCAGATGGAGGTGGATGTAGATTTTGATTAGGGGCAGAGTGCCTTCGCATAGTAATGATGGTCAATTATACCTAAATAGTAAGGCAGGTTTGGAAGCCCGCCTTAGACTTTCTTAATGGCGTCAGTAACTCCTGAGGACACTCAAAGAAGATCCCCCTCATCTGCTTCCTTCCGGAGTAAGGTTAACGATGCGTATAAGCCCAGTTGAGCGCTGAGAGCATATAAGCCGCCCAGGAGGTCGAACACCACCCCCAGGAGAGCCAGGGCCGCTATCGATTTCAGGTAGGCCCACCGAAACGGCTCCTTTATGGTCAAGAGGCCAAAGGTGAAAATGGCCAGCCTGGTCACTATGTCGCCCCCCGCGGCAACGAGGAGGAGAGCCTGAGGCGGATTCCAGAACTCTATAGATGGGAAAAAGGCGTTGATGAAGGGACAAACCCCCAGAAGTAGACCCCGCTTATGAAGATACCGATCCCTCGGCATCCTGTAAGGAAGCCGCTTAGGAGAAAGAGGTATCGGAGACATTGGTTCACCTAGGACCGCCTTTTAGGTTCGATTGTGCCTCTATCTCGAGTGGTGCTCAAAGCAGCCAAAAGTCTGGGGCCAGAAAGGAGCCTAGGGAGCCTCTATTCGTAGCCTGCTGATAAAGGCACGGTCGTCTTGGGGTTGGCCCTCGGCGTCTAAGATGGTCAGCGTCTCGCCGGTGGCCGCCCGCTGGAGCCTCACCTCGATCTCATAAATATCGGGAGGGGTATCGAGGCTGAGGGGAAGGTCATAAGTGGCTGGCACCGCCTGGCCCTGGGTCCAGAGGGAGGCAGGCGAGGCGGTCAGTTGGCCTTCCACCTGGGCCCTGGGGGCTCCATCGCTACCCAATAGGCGGATGGAAACTAGGTAGTCTTCGTCCACATCGGTCAGGGCTTGCCAGTGAAGGGTAAGATGGATGGTGGTACCTGGGCTAACCACCCATCTCTCCAATTGATAGGCGGCGATGGAGAGGGTGTTTTCGAAATTCACAAAAACGCCAATGGGCCCCTGGCCTACGGGCCCCTCCTCGATCTCTATATGGTAGAAGCGGACGTTGTCGCCCATAAAGTGGCCATCGGGGCCGTAAGCAGGCAGCCTGTCGCTGGTGAAGGGGTCAAAGAGGCCGACCTCGAATTGAGCGGAGTTGGGCGAGAGAACCGTCCCCGGCAGCCGCAGGATATATCTCTCGGCTATGGACTCTCCTCTCTCCCAGTCTCGAGTGGGGAAGGAACCTAGGCCAGGGAAAGTGTTCACTTGAGCCACCACGGTCTCCAATTCGTCCAGAAGATGAACGAAGATGGTGTAATCCTTATCCATTTTAGCCACCGATTGCCAATAGAGGGTTACGGCCACTTTATTCCCAGGTTTCACTGAGGGTTGGTCGATGGCATAGCCCAGGAGCCTCATCTGGCCGCCGAAGGTGACGTCCAACCGGTGGGGGATGGAGGCTATCTCATCTGCGGAGATAAGGGGTGGCTTGGCATAGGCGGGGGCTATGTAGCGGAAGGGGGTAATGATGGCTATGAG